>Ga0118677_10001898_pt1 | contig 43228 bp, 44 predicted proteins | sample AliMusrvi5mmetaG_FD_86154 | JGI IMG/M metagenome (GOLD analysis project Ga0118677, IMG submission 86154)
TCATGAGTGTCAATATCGCTGAATTTCGTCATGATTTTGCCATCATTGCAGGCTGGCTTCCCTTTGGTGGCAAGGTGCTGGATTTAGGCTGTGGCGATGGCGCCTTGCTTGAATATTTAAAATCCTCTTTAGAAATACGCGGTTACGGCGTGGAAAAAGATGATGCCAACTGGCTCGCTTGCATGTCCAAAGGCATTAATGTGATCCAGATGGATTTGGAAGCTGGCCTGTCTGACTTTGAAGACCAGTCATTTGACACGGTCATTTTGTCGCAAACCTTGCAAGCGGTGCACAATACCGAAGGGATTGTGCGTGAAATGTTACGGATAGGCCGCGAAGTGATTGTGACCTTCCCTAACTTTGGCTATTGGCGCCATCGCGCACAGTCGCTACAAGGCCGGATGCCCGTGTCTAAGAACCTGCCGTATCAATGGTATGACACCCCCAATGTGCATTTATGCACGATCTATGACTTTGATCAGTTCTGCATTAACTGCAACATTAACGTGAAGCAGCGTCTAGTGCTGACTGCCAATCAACCGGTCACCTTTATGCCGAACCTAATGGGTAGTCTCGCCATGTATCGCTTAGAAAGTATGCCAAAAAAATAAGCGCATGCATTGATAACAGACCCAAGTGACTCAAAAAATATCAACTTTATGGTAAATCAACCCAGCGTTTGGCAGGCTTTACTGAATAAACGCATACTGATTTGCATATTCACAGGCTTTAGCTCAGGCTTGCCCTTGTATATCCTCATCAGCCTGCTACCCGCATGGCTTCGCTCTGAGGGGGTCAACCTGAAAGCCATCGGCTTATTTGCATTGATTAATTTACCGTTCACCTGGAAATTTTTGTGGGCGCCCTTATTTGATCGCTATAGCCCACCATTGGGCCGGCGACGTGGCTGGCTGCTGATTTCACAAATTTTATTACTGTTGTCCATCCCCATATTTGGCGCCTTTAATCCACAGTTCGATATCTGGTCAATTGCCTATTTAGCTGCAGTAGTGGCATTTTTTAGCGCTTCGCAGGATGTGGTGCTGGATGCCTATAGACGCGAATTGCTGCTGGATGCTGAATTAGGGTTAGGCAATGCAGTCCATGTGAATGCCTACAAAATTGCAGGCTTAATTCCCGGCTCACTGTCGTTAATCCTTGCCGACTACCTGCCTTGGCATAGCGTATTTATCATTACAGCCTTGTTTATGTTGCCGGGTTTGGCCATGACTGTATTTGTAAAAGAGCCCAGCTTAAGAAATGCTGCGCCAAAAACCTTACGCGCTGCAGTGAGTGAACCATTTTATGAGTTTATAGGCCGTAACGGCCTTAAAACCGCCTTGTTGATACTAGCCTTTATATTCTTTTATAAACTCGGTGACAGCATGGCTACCGCACTAGCAACACCGTTCTATCTAGACATGGGCTTTAGCAAAACTGAGATTGGCTTGATTGCCAAAAATGCAGGGTTATGGCCGAGTGTGATTGGTGGGTTATTAGGTGGCGCGTGGATGGTGAAGCTAGGCATTAACCGCGCACTGTGGATTTTTGGTGCGGTGCAAATGCTGGCGATTTTAGGGTTTGCATGGTTGGCAATGGTCGGCCATAATTTATTTGTGCTCGGCATGGCCATCGGGCTAGAAGCATTTGGTGTCGGTCTCGGCACAGCAGCTTTTGTGGCCTACATCGCCTACACCACACATCCGCTTTATACAGCCACCCAGTTCGCGTTGTTTACCAGCCTTGCGGCAGTGCCACGAACCTTCGCGAACGCTGCCACCGGATATCTAGTAGAGGATTTAGGGTGGCGCAACTTCTTCTTATTCTGCTTTGTCGCCGCAATTCCCGGCATGTTGTTGCTGATTAAAGTGGCGCCATGGTCTATAGATGGAAGTCAGCCATTAGGCTTACTAAAACCGGCTATACGCGACCACTGACATTAATCAGCATAATTGACGATCAATGGCGCATGATCACTAAAGCGCTCATCTTTGTAAATACTGGCTGAAATGGCCTTGGCTGCGATTGCGGGTGTCGCAATTTGGTAATCAATACGCCATCCCACATTGTTGGCCCAAGCCTGACCGCGATTACTCCACCAAGTGTAACCCTCCTCGGTCGCGTTCGGATATAAGTGACGATAAACATCAACCCAGCCCACTTCAGAAAACAATGCTGTCAGCCACGCGCGTTCTTCAGGTAAAAATCCTGAGTTCTTGCGATTGCCTTTCCAGTTTTTTAAGTCAGCTTCTTGGTGCGCGATATTCCAGTCACCGCAAATAATCACTTCGCGGCCACTGGCTTTAAGTGCTTTTAATTGCGGCATAAAACGCGCCATCATACTAAACTTAAATGCCTGCCGTTCTTCGCCACTGGATCCAGAGGGTAGGTATAGTGAAACCACGCTGAGGTTACCTAAACGCACCTCTAAATAACGGCCCTCACTGTCAATATCGGCAATTCCTAGGCCCTCAATGACTGCGTCAGCTTTTTGTTTGCTGTAAATGCCAACACCGCTATATCCTTTTTTATCGGCATAATGAAAGTAGCTATAATAGCCCTCAAGCGCTAGCATATCGTCATGCATATCGGCAGCCTGCGCCTTGATTTCCTGCATACAAACAAGGTCTGCATCTTGCTTTTTTAACCAAGCATAGACCCCTTTGTTTTTTGCCGAGCGTATGCCGTTTAAATTTAGCGATATAATCTTCAAAACCTTATTCCTTCAATTGACCATTACAACAATATGAATCAGCAACCTGACCACTTCAGACAAGAGTTTATCGCATTTGCCATTAAAAAAGAGGTATTACGCTTTGGTGAATTTAAAACCAAAGCCGGCCGCCTAAGCCCATACTTTTTTAATGCGGGGCTATTTAATGATGGTGAGAGCTTAATGAAGCTGGGAGAGTTTTATGCTGCTGCCATTAGTAAGTCTGGCATAGAGTTTGACATGTTGTTTGGGCCTGCTTACAAAGGTATTACCTTGGTTGCCAGTATCGCCATCGCCTTTGCCCGTAATGGCCACAATATTCCTTATGCCTATAATCGCAAAGAAGCTAAAGATCACGGAGAAGGTGGCGTCATCGTTGGAAGCCCCCTTCAAGGGCGTGTCTTGATTATTGATGACGTAATTTCTGCCGGCACCTCAGTGCGTGAATCTGTTGAAATGATCAACGCAAACGGCGCCAGCGCATGTGGCGTTGCCATTGCCATTGATAGACAAGAAAAGGGCTTAGGTGCACTTTCAGCAGTTCAAGAAGTCATTAAAAACAACCAAATACCTGTCTGCGCCATTACCAATCTAGATGACTTGCTGAGTTATTTACAAAACCAACCGGGAATGGCCAATAATTTACATGCCGTTGAAGCATATCGTCAGCAATATGGCGTTGCTGAAAGCTAGATTAAAGCAATTCTAAACAGAACAGGACCAAAGGGTCCTTGATTTTTATGGCGTCGTTTTAAAGATAAATTCTTTGGGCAAAAATACCCAAATCTTTCCAGGTTGCTTCATTGCACCTGCTTTTGCACCCGCCTCAAAACCAGCGCCCCAAAAAAAGTCCGCGCGTACGCCCCCTCTAATAGCACCACCAGTATCTTGCGCTATCACCATGCGCTTTAATGGCTTACTGCTATTGGGCTCTGTGGTTGCCAAAAATAATGGTGCGCCTAATGGTACAAATTTGGGGTCAATCGCCACACTACGTTCACCTAGTATTGGGACACCAAGGGCGCCTAACGGTCCTGGCAAACCTGCTGGTAGCTCTCTAAAGAACACATAACTGGGGTTGTTATTGAGTAGCTCGCGTAATTTAGTTAAGTTATTGCGCGCCCAATTTTTAATGCCTTGCATCGAAGCATTAGCGGCTGTGAGTTCGCCGCGCTGAATTAAAATGCGGCCAATGGAGTTATAACTTTGTCCGTTTTGATCGGCGTAGCCTACATGCACTTGTTCTCCGCTGTCCAACTGCACCAAACCTGAACCCTGAATCTGCAAGAAAAAGACATCAATAATGTCATCAATATAGATGAGCTCGCGGCCTTGTAGCGGCGAAGCATCCGCTTCAATTTCTGCGCGGTTGTAATAGGGCACCAATTTATTGCCCACCAATCGGCCTCGCACTCGCTTGTATTTAAGTTCAGGGAAGATGCTATCGAGCTCAACCGTCACCAAGTCTTCTGGTTGGACATATAAAGGATGGGCATATTTGGCTGACTTAGTTCTGCTACCTTTTAACAAAGGCTCATAATAGCCAGTAATCAAACCGTTATCTGTACCATCTATATTGGTGGTTTTATACACAGAGAAATACTGTTTGAAATAAGCCTGCACAGCCTCTGCGCTAGTCTTTTTGGCACCGTTAGTCACCTGACTGTTTAGATCGTTGGCAGCGCCACATACTTTTTGCCACTGCGGTTTGTTAATCAGCGTGCTACAGCTTTGCATCCATGCTGGCCAAGCCGTCAATAAATTAGCCTGATTGATTCCGTCCACATCTTCCCATGCGGCTAACTTTAATAAGCCGTAATCTGGGATTTTAACCTCCGCCGCCTTGGTGTCTGCAGCTTTGCAGGGCTCTGCAGGTAACACTGGCGTGACATCTACGCCCTTTTCACAATCACATTTAGCCACTACAGGCGCAGCGGGTGCTATCTCAGCCTTCTTGGTTTTAACTTGACTACAGGCACCTAGGCTCGCTAATACCAATATTAGCCATCCACACATCACTATTTTTTTCATCAATTGATAATCGTTGTAGTTATTCATTCTGGAAAGTAACAGGCGGCTAACTAATGCAATACTCTAGGCATACTCAGCGCAAAAGACGCGATGCTCACATCAAAACGGTGACCGTCTTCAGCCACCATTTGATAGCTACCGTGCATTTCACCCATCGGGGTATTGATGACCGTACCACTGGTATAGTCGAAATGCTCACTGGGTTGAAGCAATGGCTGCGCACCCACCACCCCTAAGCCTTTGACTTCCTGCTGCTCTCCGCTGGCCTCAGTAATAATCCAATGCCGACTTATCAGTTGCGCAGGGACATTACCGGTGTTCGTGATTTTAACTTGGTAGGCAAAGGCGTAGCGATTGTGCTCTACATCCGATTGCTCTGGGATAAACACCGCTTCCACTAGCACGGTACATTCATAATGCTTGGCGCTACTCATGTTCGGCTCATAGGCTAAGCTATCAGGCCGGCACTAGGCGAGCTAGGGCTGGCTGAATAAAGTTTTTTTGGCATACGGCCGGCTAAAAATGCCTCGCGACCGGCTTCGACTGCTTTTTTCATTGCGCCTGCCATGCGCACAGGGTCACCTGCCGCCGCAATTGCGGTATTCATTAACACGCCTTGGCAACCTAGCTCCATCGCGATAGCTGCATCTGACGCAGTTCCCACACCCGCATCAACCAATACTGGAATTTGCGCATTGGCGATAATGATTTGTAAATTCCACGGATTCAAAATACCCATGCCAGAGCCAATCAACGAGGCCAATGGCATCACCGCGCAACACCCTATTTCTTCTAATTGCTTAGCAATAATAGGATCATCTGAGCAATACACCATTACATCAAAACCATCTTTCACTAACACTTTGGCCGCCGCGATGGTTTCTATCATGTTCGGGTATAGCGTATTTGGATCACCTAGTACTTCCAATTTAACCAGTTTGTGTCCATCTAACAACTCACGGGCTAAGCGCAAAGTGCGCACAGCATCATCGGCAGAATAACAACCGGCCGTATTCGGTAAATAAGTGAATTGGTCTGGCGGCAAAAAATCTAGTAAAGACGGCTCACCCGCAGTTTGGCCAATGTTAGTGCGGCGGATTGCCACGGTCACAATCTCGGCACCACTGGCATCGATTGCCGCGCGCGTTTGCGCAAAGTCCTGATACTTACCGGTGCCCACTAATAAACGTGAGCGATAGCTATGTCCTGCAATTTTTAATAGATCTGACACTTGGTATCCTTAGACATCATGCTGTACTGCATGTTGATTATATGGCTAGCCGCCACCGACTGCGCCTACAATTTCGAGCTTATCGCCATCCACCAAGTGCACTTCAGCGAACTGGCTACGGGGAACAATTTCACCATTACACTCAATGGCAAGTCGCTTGCCTTCTAAATTTAGCTGGCCAACCAAATATGCGACGCTAAAAGTTGACGCATCAAAGCTACGTGGCTTTCCGTTAATAGTAAGTTGCATATTCTTTGGTATCAGTGAGGTTAAGCTTAATTGAAACCATTATGCGCCACGTGATCCAATAAGCCTAGACGAAGAAGGCGCTGCGCAACAACAATTTTGAGTCACTATTTTACGGAAATTCTAGGTCCCTTAGCAAACCTTATATCGACTATTTAATCGCTAAGGCAAATTTTACCGAAAACATAGCGCTTGAAAATCACTGTCGCAAAAAGCGATAACCACGCGGTACAATAACAAAATTATCATTTAACCGCCCAATAGAAAGTCATTCATGAAAGTTCAAAGCTTTGCTGCCGACATCACTACGCCTACTGGCCTAATGCGAACATACATTCACCGCCCCGTGGGAGCAAATAACGCCCCTACTGAAAAATATCCATGCATACTTTTCTATTCGGAGATATTTCAGCAAACGGGACCAATTGAAAGCGCTGCTAGAGTAATGGCCAGCCATGGTTATGTAGTGCTAGTGCCAGAAGTATTTCATGAGCTAAACCCCATTGGCACCATCTTGGGTTATGACGATGCCGGCCGAGACAAAGGCAATGCTGATAAAGCGGCCAAAGATGTCCAAGGCTATGATAGTGATAACGCCGCACTGATTGACTATGCTAAACAACAATCTTGGTATTGCGGCAGCATAGGGGCTATGGGCTTCTGCATAGGTGGGCATTTGGCTTTTCGCGCAGCGCTACAGCCTGAGATTAAAGGCACAGCTTGCTTTTATGCCACGGATTTACATGCACTCACTATTCCTAATAAGACTGGGCAACACAGCATGGATAGGCTGCATGATATTGGTGGAGAGCTACTAATGATCTGGGGCAAGCAAGATAGCCATATTCCAACCGCCGGCCGGATGCAGGTGTATGAAAAAATGACCGCGGCTGAGCTGAATTTCACCTGGCATGAGTTTAATGCGCAACATGCCTTTATGCGTGATGGTGATGACAGATACGACGCCCAAACTGCATTACTCTGTTATCAACTAGCGCTAAATTTATTTAGCCGCACACTTTAGCAATATCTCTTAAGCTTTAGGCGAAAAAAAGGGCAGAATTTCTGCCCTTTTTTGTCTGCTTTAATGCATTAACTTGCTTCTAGTCTTAGCTTATTTCTAACTGCGGACGACCTGCTTCTGGCCAATCCAAATGGTAGAACTGACCACGTGCTTGATCAACGCGCTCATAAGTGTGCGCGCCGAAATAGTCACGTTGCGCTTGCAACAAGTTAGCTGGCAATACTGCACTACGATAGCCGTCATAATAAGCTAAAGCCGCGCTAAACCCTTGCGCTGGAATACCATTAGTCACTGCCAAGGCAATCACTTTACGCCATCCCGCTTGACTGTCGTTAAGCGAATTAGTGAAGTATGGATCTAACATTAAATTCTTTAGACGTGAGTTCAATGCATAAGCATCCGTGATCTTTTGCAAGAAACTTGCGCGGATGATACAACCGCCACGCCAAATTTGTGCAATCTCACCGAAGTTAAGTTTCCAGTTATAAGCCACTTGTGCTTTGTCCATCAACTGGAAGCCTTGTGCATAAGCACAGATTTTAGAGCAATACAAACCACTCTTAATCGCTTCAATAATCGCTTTTTTGTCAGTCTCTTTTACAATCACTGGACCTTTTAAGATCTTACTAGCCGCGACGCGTTCTTCTTTTAAGCTAGAAAGTGCACGCGCATAAACAGCGGCTGCGATGGCGTTGGCTGGAGCGCCCAACTCAAGTGCATTAGCTGCAGTCCATTGACCTGTTCCTTTTTGACCAGCAGTATCCATGACTTGGTCCACTAGGAAACCTTTACCCATAGGATCTTTTTGTTGCAGAATATCGGCAGTAATTTCAATTAAGAAACTAGAAAGTTCGCCTTTATTCCATTCTTCGAATACTTTACCGATTTCATCAGCCGGCATCGCCAGCAGGTTCTTCATCAACCAGTACGCTTCACAAATCAGCTGCATATCAATATATTCAATACCGTTATGCACCATTTTTACGTAATGCCCAGCACCATCAGGACCAATATATTCAGCGCAAGAGAAACCACCTTCAACTGGCTTACCTGGTTTGCCGCCTTCCATAGGCGCACCGGTTACTGGGTCAACTTTAGCCGCGATATCACGCCAGATTGGCTCTAATGAAGCCCAAGCCTTGCGTGTTCCGGATGGCATTAATGATGGGCCGAAACGTGCACCAGTCTCGCCACCTGACACACCTGAACCGATGAAATCAATGCCTTTAACCGCAAGTTCTTTTTCACGGCGAATGGTGTCTGTCCATAGCGAGTTACCACCGTCAATAATAATGTCACCTTGCTCTAAGAACGGCAAGATTGCGTTGATTGTTACGTCAGTTGCGCTACCTGCTTTAACCAACAGAATGATTTTACGTGGGCGCTTAATGCTTAATACAAATGAGGCTAAATCCGCATGACCTACTACGCGTTCGTGTGAAGGCTCATTGGCTTTACATTCTTCAATGAATTTCACCATTTTTTTAGAGTCACGGTTATAAACCGCGATGGTGTAGCCGTGGTCGGCAATATTTAAGGCTAAATTCTGGCCCATGACAGCTAGGCCAACTAGGCCAATATCAGCATTCTTGGTGATCATTTATGTTCTCTTTTGGAGTTTTTAATGGAAAGGGTGTTTTTGTAGGCAATATTATAGAATCTTTTAACGGACCTAGTACTTAAATCTTGAGGTTGGAGCGGTATTTTTTTATATTTTGCGGATTTTCAGCAATAAAAACCAATTTGATGATTTTTAACAGCCAATAAATTGTCTAGGAGCTCTATTGCGCTGCTGGCTTGAGTCGTTAATAGTCACTACTTCTGCCAGCAGAATAGCCTTGCGGGATATCATTTTGCCATTCACCGCAATGTGCACAGCAGTGATCATGCATAGTAGGGCTCATGACCAAGTGTGTGCTTGCGCAAAACTTACATGCTGCAGCCGGTTGCCCAGTCTTTTTATCGTGCGCCTCATGGTGCTCAGTCGCTACCTTGCTACTACCTAATCCATATTTATTATCCATGGCTCACTCCATAGCGTATAAATTTCCTGAATCTAAGCAACATCAATGTTTAAACTTGATGGCTACACTGCACTTTACGCTCAGTGTGAGTACTTGGCTACTTTAGTTTTTTGCCTGCGCCTTACACGCTTTGTAAGCTATTTTTTCGCCGTCATCTAAGCTGGCTTCAGTAGCATTAATTATCAAGGTAATCACTCCGCTGGTATAACGACCATCACTAGTTTTATTTAAATTAACTTCATGATCAGGGTATATGAGCCAAGCATCGTTGCCATTATTCAGCATTCGCACGTAAAAACGCTTATTACCCTCACATAAATAACCAGTTGCATTCACAGGCGCGTTTCCCAGCACCTTAGTATCAGATGAAAATGGATTAGGGATTTTAATCGTGCTGCAAGCTGATACTAAGGTCAGCATAGCTGCGCTGATTAATAATTTTGCGAACGTATTTAATGGATTACTTTGGATGGTCATATTCAAGCCTGTAAAATTTAAAACTAAAGGGTGAAACTACATATTGCCAGTGTATACATTCTTTACCAATCGGCAACGCTGATTTATAGAGGAGGTGTTGCTATTTGATTAATAGTTTAGTGAAAATAGCCTAATAATCAAATAGGCCCTTGATAACCAGCTCGACTTAATCGATCTAACACAGCAGCCCAGGCATTTGTATGGGGAGGCAATTCCACTAGTATGCGATCTAGCTTTAAAGCATCAAGGTGATGAAGTGCGCTATATAACTGCTCAGCCACTTGCTGAGGATTATCAGCCAGTTGCAACAATTGACAGTCTGGTAGGTCGCCAGGGCCAATTAATAAGGCCGCGCAGTCCATGTGAGTTTGCTTTAAAAGCTGACTTTCTAAAATCAGTGAGGCTCTATTTTTAAATAAGAGCAGCGGCGTGCGCGGTGAGTAATGTAGGGCATGCTGGCCAGGGGCCTTGGGGGTCGCTTCATGCGACGTGCCCCCTAAGCTCAATTGTTGCGAGGTGCCTGCAATGTTAATGATATCCGCCTCACTAATCATCCCTGGGCGTAAAAGCTGCCACTCACCGGCAGCGTTGACACTAACAATCGTAGATTCAATGCCCACCTGGCAAAGGCCTCCATCAACCACGGGGATGGCATCCCCTAATCCAGCCTCCACATGGTCAGCTGAAGTCGGACTTAATTGAGTGAATAAATTAGCTGATGGCGCGGCGAGGCTTAGGCCGCTTAGTTTAAGCAAAGCCAGTGCAACAGGATGACTAGGAACACGTAAGGCAACCGTAGACTCTCCACCGCGCACCACACGCGACACCTGCGGCTTTGCCGGCAATACCAAAGTCAACGCGCCAGGCCAAAAGGCTGTGGCTAGCTTAATCGCCACAGCAGGAAACGCGGTCACCCAGTTTTCAACTTGACTGATATCGCTAATATGGACAATTAATGGATGGTCAGCAGGACGTTGCTTGATAGAAAATATTTTTTGTAGCGCATGATCATTGTGAGCATCTGCTGCCAAGCCGTAAACCGTCTCAGTAGGGATAGCCACCACCTCGCCCGCTTTAAGCAAAACGGCTGCCTGATCTAAACTAATGCGCATATTGACTGCACTGACTATGAAAAAAGCATATTTTACACTGAACACCATCCACCACGACAATTCACGCACTATGCGCTAAAATAGGTCCACATTAATCTTTGAAAATCATACAATGAGCCAAACTACTAGCACCAAAATTACTGTCGAAAAGAAACCTACACCTGCTCAACTAGAGGCGTTAGGCGTTAGCAAGTGGCCCACTTGGGAGAAAGAAGTTTCCGTCTTTCCTTGGGTTTTCCCTGAGCAGGAAATTGCCTATATCCTTGAAGGTGAGTGTGTGATTACGCCAATCGATGGAAAACCAGTAAAGTTTGGGAAAGGTGATTTAGTCACTTTCCCTGCAGGCATGTCAGCTAGTTGGGAAGTTAAAAAAGCACTACACAAGCACTACCATTTAGACGGTTCATTGCTAGGTCGCATTTATCGTCGTCTTAAATTAAAACTCAAACTATAAGCGCTGATCATTCGGCCTAGTTAGTAGGTAGATTGATTGATTCTGCATGTGCTAGAAGTGCTCACTGAACTTAGCGATTAGTGAGTGATGAAAATGCTAGACTACCAAGCCGCCACTGACTTTCTTGCCAATCTAGATACAGACTGGGCGCAATTAATTGCGACGGTCGGGCCATGTACTTTTCAAACCAAACTGACGCGGGAACCCTATGAGGCTTTAATGAGGGCCGTGGCTTATCAACAATTACATGCGAAAGCAGCAGATGCCATTTTGGGCCGACTGCTTTCGCTCTATGACCAACAGTTTCCATCACCCCAACAATTATTGGCTACCGACTTTGAAACGCTTCGCACTTGCGGCTTTTCTGCTAAAAAAATAGAGTCGCTATACGGCGTTGCTGCGGCAGCATTAACGGGTTTGGTTCCGTCACGTGTGGATGCCGAGCGCATGACCGATGATGCGCTGATTGCACAACTGGTCACGCTAAAAGGCATAGGCCGATGGACAGTAGAGATGATGCTCATGTTCACCCTCGCGCGCACGGACGTGCTACCTGCCGATGACCTTGGTGTGGCAGAAGGTTATAAGCGACTTAAAAAGCTGACATCTCCGCCTAAACCTAAAAAAATCAGAGAAATTGGCGAGCTATGGAGCCCTTATCGCAGCATTGCCACTTGGTATTTGTGGCGCGTACCTAAAGTTGCAATTGCGCAGGTTGCTGATTAGCACCACAGCGGTTTATCAAAGGCAATGTTTAGAATCACGCAAGAAGGTGTTAGTGCGCCTAATCTATATCGGCAGAATCACACTAGGTCAATGACGACTCATCGGCACTGACTTAAAAAGCCAGGCTTACTGCCTTATTCACTGCACTAACGCTTTGAATTTTACAGGATGTCTTTCTTTTTTACTGCTTCTTGCCAAAAAATAGATTGCCCATGGCTAAACGCTACTAATGCAGCAAACTGCCTGCAAGTATATACAGCGCTGGTTAATGCAGCGCAGTTTTAATCGCTAAAAATGGCTTACTTTTTAGGTGGTACGCTAGCTTTAGTTGGAATAACAGAACTGGTGAGCACGACTACTTTTTTATCTTTTTTCGGTTTTTTTATTTCTTTGTTGCCGCGTTCTTGACCTTTAGCCATGGTAGTTCTCCTAAAATTTTAAGCATTAAATTGGCTGGGTTTTGATAGTGCAACCAAGCTGAATGCATCATAGTCCGATGTATAAATATAGGTGGATTATTTTTGGAAATATTTTATTTAAGCCAAATTAACTGCAAACGCTGCAAACACCGTTTCTATTGCTCCTAATTTTATGCCGCCCTCTACTATAGTCGCTTGCTTTTATTGTGGTTTTAGCGTAATTTTCGTCCATTGCTAGGGGTCTATATTTTTTAGAAAAAATTCTAAAATATGATAGTGAGAATCACCCTTCGAACCTGATACGGGTCATACCGTCGTAGGAAAGCATCAAGATGCTGCCCTATTAAATAAACAAGTAGGAGCAGCAGTCAAATGCTTCTTACGCCATTGCTTTTAAGGAGCTCCATTGAACGCCAACGATAAAAATCTGCAAAAAAATCTCGCTAAATTTGTTAACGAAACCGCTGAGATTGATCCTGCCACCAAAAAGCCTTTTGCTAACTCACGTAAAATATATATCCAAGGTTCACGTCCCGATATACAAGTACCTTTTCGTGAAATTAGCCTAAGCGACACCCCTTCTATGTTTGGTGCGGAAAAAAACCCACCTGTCATGGTCTACGATACTTCAGGCCCCTATACAGATCCAACGATTAATGTCGACATTCGTAATGGCCTGCCTGCATTACGCGCAACTTGGATTGAAGAGCGTAACGATACTGAACAACTAGATGGCCCCAGCTCAGAATTCGGTAACCAACGTAAAGCTGATCCAGCACTAGCTGAAATGCGTTTCAATTTACTTCGCAAACCACGCCGCGCTAAAGCTGGCATGAACGTGAGTCAAATGCACTACGCACGACAAGGCATTATTACCCCAGAAATGGAGTACATTGCTATCCGCGAAAATCAACGCCGCGACAATATGAGTGAATTGCTACAAACCCAACATAAAGGTAAGGATTTTGGTGCCAGCATTCCACAAACCATTACCCCGGAATTTGTCCGCGATGAAGTAGCCCGTGGCCGCGCAATTATTCCAATGAACATTAATCACCCTGAAATTGAGCCGATGATTATTGGCCGTAATTTCTTGGTAAAAATTAACGCTAATATCGGCAACTCGGCGCTAGGATCAAGCATCAGCGAAGAAGTTGAAAAAATGGTGTGGAGCACGCGCTGGGGTGGCGATACCGTGATGGATTTATCTACCGGTAAAAACATTCATGAAACCCGCGAGTGGATTATCCGTAACTCACCCGTACCGATTGGGACTGTGCCTATCTATCAAGCGCTAGAAAAAGTTGACGGTAAAGCCGAAGATTTAACATGGGAAATTTTCCGTGACACGCTGATTGAGCAAGCGGAACAAGGTGTGGATTACTTTACGATTCACGCTGGCGTGCGCTTGGCTTATATCCCGATGACCGCAAAACGAATGACCGGCATCGTGTCGCGTGGCGGTTCTATTATGGCGAAATGGTGTTTAGCGCATCATAAAGAATCTTTCTTGTATGAGCATTTTGAAGATATCTGTGAAATCATGAAAGCCTATGATGTATCGTTTAGCTTAGGCGATGGACTGCGCCCAGGTTCAATTTACGATGCTAATGATGAAGCCCAATTTGCCGAGCTCATTACCCTAGGGGAGTTGACACAAATCGCTTGGAAACATGATGTTCAGTGCATGATTGAAGGCCCAGGTCATGTACCCATGCATTTAATTAAAGAAAACATGGAGCTGCAACTTGAGCATTGCGGTGAAGCCCCATTCTATACATTAGGCCCATTAACCACTGATATCGCACCAGGCTACGACCACATTACTTCTGGCATCGGCGCTGCCATGATCGGCTGGTATGGTTGTGCCATGCTCTGTTATGTGACCCCAAAAGAGCATTTGGGTCTGCCCGATAAAGAAGATGTGCGCGTCGGCATTATTACCTACAAAATTGCCGCGCATGCTGCCGATTTAGCAAAAGGCCACCCTGGTGCGCAAATCCGTGACAACGCATTATCAAAAGCACGTTTTGAATTCCGCTGGGATGACCAATTCAATCTTGGCTTAGACCCAGATAAGGCCAAGGAATTTCATGATGAAACTTTGCCACAAGATGGAGCTAAACAAGCGCATTTCTGCTCAATGTGTGGTCCACATTTCTGCTCAATGAAAATCACGCAAGATGTGCGTGACTATGCGGCTAATTTAAATATTTCTGAGCAAGAAGCCTTAACAAAAGGCATGCAAGAGAAATCCATCGAGTTTGTGAAAAAAGGCAGTGAGGTCTATCAGAAAGTTTAGTCTTATGTAGCCGATGTCTCGATCATCGCTTACAAAAAAGCAGGCTGAGTGCCTGCTTTTTTTATGGCCAAGGCCTTAATAAATAAAAAGAATGTGCGTTTTTTTGTTAAAATGTTCTCATAAATTAACTAAATGCAGACCACTTTGACTACTCTTAAACTCAGCAAGAAACCAGATAGTGATCTTGTTAAAGCAACTAAGGCGCCTGTGCGTCGCGCAGAAACTACAAAGCGTGATCGTAGCGTAGCGCCCGCAAAAACGGTCATGCCAGTAAGAGAAGAAGCACAAATCAGCCGATCAGAGCCTGGGCTTGCGAGCGAGGCGCCTAGCCGTCAACGCAATCATCGCTTTGATGGCAAGCTGCATGGTGATGAGTCAGAAACAGCATCTCCAGCTAGAGAATCAGTTACACGCTCATTTGAACCGCGTCAGCCTGAGTCAAGAAATTCTAGCGCTACAACACCTGAGCGACCACAAAGACCAAGGCCAGCTCAAAACCCTAGAGCGAATACTAACGAACCGCAATACCGACAAGCACCTCGCCGTGGTGGCAAGATGCGTGATGGGTATGAGCCCAACGAGTCCACTCATGGCCGCGCCGCTTTTGCTGCCTCTAAACCGGTAGCCAGCGATCCTGAATTTCCACGACTATCTAAACGTATGGCTGAGCTAGGCCTTTGTTCACGACGTGAAGCTGATGAGTGGATTGTCAACGGCTGGGTCAAAGTAGATGGCGAAATTATTGAAACACTGGGCACGCGCATTAACCCTGACGCCGAAATTATTATCAGTAGTTATGCGCAAGAACAGCAAGCAGAAACAGTGACGATTATCCTGCATAAGCCTGTGGGTTATGTCAGCGGACAAGCTGAAGACGGATATCAACCAGCCGTGGTATTAATTCATCCAGACAACCAATGGCCGGACGATCCAGAACTTCACGGTTATCATCCCAAGCAATTTCAGCGTGGATTTTTACACGGACTAGCGCCAGCAGGTCGCCTGGACATTGACTCTACAGGTATGTTAGTGTTCACTCAGGATGGGCGCGTGGCTCGGCATTTAATCGGCGAAGACTCTAGCGTAGAGAAAGAATATCTTGTGCGCGTAGAGGGGAACTTAACTGACGCTAACATGAAGTTACTTAATTTCGGCCTGACTTTAGATGATGTAAAACTGAAGCCAGCCAAAGTGAGTTGGCAAAATGAAGACCAACTGCGTTTTGTATTACGTGAGGGGAAAAAACGTCAAATTCGTCGCATGTGTGAAATGGTCGGCTTACATGTGGTGGGTTTAAAACGCATCCGCATTGGCAGTGTCAATCTTGGCAAACTACCCGTCGGTCAATGGCGTTACCTGCGCAACGAAGAGAAATTTTAGATGGGTTTGTTTGATAACTTAGCTGGCGCCATGTTGGCTAAAATGGGTGGGGATCAAGCCAGTATGGCGAAGGCTGCACTGGATATGTTCAACCAACTCGGGGGCTTAAACGGCGTCTTAGATAAACTTAATGCGCAGGGATTGCCAGAACAAGTAGCATCATGGGTAGGTCCAGGAGATAACTTAACCATTTCAGCCGAACAAATCACTGCATTAGTAGGTCAAGCCAAAATTGTGGCAATGGCGCAAAAATTTGCCATAAGCCCCGATGAGCTAAGCCGGAACATTGCTGAGAATTTGCCTAAGTTGGTGGATAAATTAACGCCGAATGGCATGGTGCCAAAAGATGGCGGCAACCTGCTCGGTGCACTGATGAGCATGATGAAGTAAACGTTAGATAAAACTGAACAAAGGGCGATGATTCGCCCTTTGTTTTATGTACACACTTACAATTTGAAGCCACACCAAAGGCTGAAGCGGAAATTATCACCATGGATTTACTCTTACTAGCTAAAGCCCTCATCCTCGGTTTGGTTGAAGGCATGACCGAGTTTCTGCCGATAAGCAGCACCGGACATTTGATTATTGCTGGCGATTTACTTAGCTTCAACGACGAAAAAGGTAAGGTATTTGAAATCGTGATTCAGTTGGCGGCGATTTTAGCCGTTTGCTGGGAATATAGAGTTAAGTTACTTAAAACGTTGCGTGATGTGACGGGCAGACGACTAGATATACAGGGGAATCAAAAAACGCAAGTATTGCAATCCAATCAACTTGTGCTTAACTTGCTATTAGGATTTTTACCAGCAGCAGTGCTCGGTTTAGCTTTTCACAGCGCGATTAAAGCCTACCTATTTTCGCCGTTAACTGTTGCCATAGCGCTGATTATAGGTGGCTTTGCTATTCTGTTGATTGAATACAAAGCAGCAAACACGCCATTGGCTAATGTTAGCAGCATCGACCAAATCACTAAAATACAGGCTATCAAAATTGGCTTCGCGCAGTCACTTGCACTGATTCCTGGTGTGTCACGAGCTGGCGCCACTATCTTGGGTGGAATGGTGTTTGGCCTTAACCGACAAATTGCAACTGAGTTCTCATTTTTTCTGGCGATCCCCATTATGTTTGCCGCCACCGCTTATGATTTGCTGAAAAATTGGCAGTTATTATCAGTCAACGATATCGCAATGTTTACAGTAGGCTTTATTACTGCTTTTGCTTCAGCTTTATTGGTGATTAAAATGCTACTGCGATTTGTTGCCACGCACAACTTCAAAGTTTTTGCCTGGTATCGTATTGTGTTTGGCGCTACAGTGTTGTTCTATTATTGGCATCTATCATAGTCAACCATGAGGCAAGGCCTTAAATATTCAGCGTACGGAGTCGCAGGCTTGCTTAGCCTGCTAGCCATTGCAACCACCGTACTTATCACAACTTTTAACCCTAACGATTACAAACCGCAACTGATAGAATTGGTGCAAGCGAAAAAGAACCGCACACTCAAGCTTGATGGTGATATCAAGTTAGCCTTTTGGCCAAAACTTGGTATCAGCTTGGGCAAAGCCTCCCTATCTGAACGTAATAGTAGGGTTGAATTTGCCACCGTGAATAACGTGCAACTATCCTTAGCGCTACTGCCACTCCTTAAACGCCAATTAATCGTGGATACGATCAACATAGACGGCGTGCGTGCAAACCTTGTTCAATATCAAGATGGCAGCAGCAATTTTGACGACTTACTTATACAAGATGAATCTTCAACCTACCCTCAATTTTCAATTGAAGGGCTTAAATTTACCAACGCTGCCATTACCTTTAGCGATTTAGCGAGCGGGGCACGCTATAGCCTTGATCATATCCAGCTCAAAACCGGCCCAATTGCCAAAGCACAACCCATTAACTTAAGCGCAGACTTGTTTCTATCCACCATCCCTGCTTCCAGGGTTATTCATACCTTACTGAGCGCCCGTTTACTAATTGACCCAAGCAAAAAAATTATAGTAGCCTCCGACCTTAAACTGGAGGCTAGCAGCCAATGGAATGGCACTCAGTTAAACATAGGTTTCAATGCACCTAAGTTCAATATTGAAAACAACAGTATCAAATGCGCATTGGCCTCAATCAATTTACACCTTGAAAAAGCTGGTACCAAGTACGGAGTTCTGCTGTCGACTATCAACCTGCAAGGCATAGACAAACTCTTTAAGGGCAATATCCATGGTGAAATGTTCATGCAAAGTCCAGAGTTGACGGCCAAAACCAATTTTTCTTCCTCGTTTACTGCCGATCTGAGCCGCCTGATTGTTGATCTTCCCACGCTAGCTGGCAACGCCCATCTTCAGCAACCCACATTAGCTAATCTAGAATTAGGCTTTAATTTAGGTGCGCACGCCGATATAAAAAATGAGCTATTAAGCACTGATTTTAATTTTAATACGCTAAAAACCAAGCTTGAAGGCAATCTCAAGCTAACAAATTTCAAGGCGCCTAATATCCAAATGAAGTTAAATGCCAACTTAGTGAATCTAAATCAATTTTTAGTCCAATCAAAATCAACCAATTCGGCCACAGATTTGAGTTTTCTTAAAAATTTGCATATAGACGGTCAACTGAATGTCGGCAGTCTCATGTACAAGCAATATCAAGCCTCTGATCTAAAGTTCAACATTAAATTGGATGCTAACAATCTCGAAGTCAGCCGACTGAAGTTAAAAATGGACGATAGCCAAATTACCGGCAATGTTGCAATCAGCCACTATGCCACACCGCTTTACACGATTGATTTGGATATAGATAAGCTTGATGCCGATAAGTACCTAGGGGCAAAACCAAGCGGAGCAAGCCAGGGATTTAACCTAGAAACTCTTAAAGCTTTAAATGTAGATGGCTCCGTGCGAATAGGCCAGCTTAAATATGTCGAAGCAAAAGCTACTAAAGTCCTGATTCATTTAAAATCCAGCACAACCAAACCCCATGTCTGAATTCGCAACCACCCTCATCGCCTGGCAAAAAGTGAACGGGCGGCATGATCTACCTTGGCAAAACACTACAGATCCCTACGCCATTTGGGTCTCAGAAATCATGTTGCAACAAACTCAAGTGGCGGCAGTGATTGGCTATTATGCAAAGTTTATGCATCGGTTTCCAACCATTGTAAGCCTAGCGCAGGCAACCCAAGAAGAAGTGCTACAACACTGGAGCGGCTTAGGTTACTACTCACGGGCGCGCAATCTGCATCATGCCGCGCAGCGCATTATGGATGAGCATCATGGAGCCTTTCCACAAGACTTTGAGTCAATGCAAGCCCTGCCAGGCATTGGCCGCACTACGGCTGCCGCGATTGCTTCTTTTGCCTTCCATCAAATACAAACCATCTTAGATGGCAACGTAAAGCGTGTGCTATCTCGACACTTTTTGGTTGAAGGTTGGCCTAGTTCACCTAGCGTTGAGAAGGTCTTATGGTCACTCGCCGAAACCTTGTTGCCTCAACAAAATATGGTGGCCTATACGCAGGGCCTGATGGATCTCGGTGCCACACTCTGCACCCGATCCAAACCGAAATGCGACACGTGCCCACTGCAGGCAAGCTGTGCGGCATTTCAGAAGCAGCGCGTGCATGAGTTGCCCACACCGAAACCGCGTAAAGCCATTCCAGAAAAACATACCACGATGCTCATATTGCTAGATGGTGATGAGGTGATGCTAGAAAAGCGTCCGCCAACTGGCATTTGGGGTGGCTTATGGAGCTTTCCTGAGGCCGAGAACACCACATATCCGGATCTTGCGCTAACGCGCTTTGGAGTCACTACGCATGCGGGACCGCCTTTAGCACAACTGAGTCATGCCTTCACCCATTTCAAATTACATATTGAACCACGCACTTTTTACGTCATGCAACGTAAGTCAAGCGTTGCTGAACTTGGACAAATATGGCTAAATATTGATGATGCTATTGTGGCAGCCATTCCAACACCGGTACGTAAAATTTTACAGTCCCTACAGAAAAAGCTAGCCTCAATCTAATTCCATGAAGGTTTTTGCACCCTATTTGTTTTAAATCAATCTTTAAATCAAACTTGGCGTATAGGATTTAAGCTGTGGGTTAATAGTGGTAATAACGATGAGTAAGCCTGCTTTATTATTAGGCAAAACTTGATCAATCATATTGCTAGGGGTAGCATGAGTTCAGTAGTTCTTGGACAAGCCTCGCTTAGAACTTTATTTTCAAAGCCTGTCCCGCCTTGTTAACACTAACAATTTAAGGAGAAAATTTAATGACTATAAGTAATTCTTTTCGTAAAACAGATGCAGTAGCGGTGAGCAAAGAGCAACTGATTGCAGATTTCAAAGTGGTAGTTGCCGATGCTGAAGCGTTGATTAAGGCTACTGCTAATCAGAGCGGTGAGGCAATTGTGGGTTTGCGCAGTAAAGCCGAACAATCACTGGCAGTTGCCAAGGCCAAGATGGCTGATGCGCAAGATATTGTAGTGGAAAAAAGTAAAGCCGCTGCCAAAGTAACGGACGAATATGTACATGATAATCCTTGGCGTGCTATAGGTGCGGCGGCGGGCATCGGTCTAGTCATTGGACTACTCATTGGACGACGCTAGTTTGAGCTCTGAGAAAGATACTAATAAGGCGGGGGTAGGCTTGTTGAATTCATTAAAAAGCTTGTCCACAACCTTAATTGCTATTCTTTACAACCGGCTCGACTTACTTTCTACCGATATGGAAGAGGCCAGAGAGCGTTTGCTTTCATTGTTGGTGCTCACCTTTGTTTCACTATTTTGCCTATGTTTAGGCATGGTGTTGCTGGCTATGCTTGTGGTAGTAGTATTTTGGGACACCCATCGACTGTTGGCGCTTAGCGCACTCACGGGCTTTTTCTTGCTCGCAGGAGCGATTCTTTCTATGGTAGCGATGCGCGCACTGCGCAATATGCCTAGAGTATTTGCCGCCAGTTTGGCTGAGTTGTCTAAAGACCACGAGCTATTAGATCCGCTTAAATGAGTACAAAATTATCTCAATTAGCCAAACGTCGGCATAAACTGATCGTGCAGGCGTCGGCGCAACGAGAGGCCTTAAAACAATGTATAGACCCTTGGCGCGCGCCCTTGACGCTAGCCGATCGTGGCTTAAGTGCAATCCGTTATGTCAAAAGTAGTCCTATGCTCATGTTGGGTACGATGACTTTGCTGGGCATACTACGTCCAACCCGCGTTGGCAAATGGCTGCATAGAAGCTGGCTGTTGTTGCAAGTGACTCGTGGCTGGCTTTCCAAACCGTAAATACTGGCAGTCAGGTATAAAAAAAGCGGCTTAATGCCGCTTTTTTATACCTATCGGAATTATCCGAAAATGCTAATATTAATTCGTCCTATTTCTGATCCCAAGACTCTTCCCACATGCAATGCTTGATTTTATGACGGTTGGCAATCAACTCATCAATACTTGGTTCGTCATTTAATGCACGTTTAATTGCAAGCTTTGTCGCGTCATAGTTATTTTTATACATATCCGCTTTATCTAGATTTGGATCTTTTGCAGCACCTGGATCAATCCAAACCAAGCTAATAATACAGAGGTCATTGACTTGATCTTTAGGAATAATGCCTTCAATCACACAATCCAAAATAGCATCGGCTGTTGCTGCTTGTACTAAGCCACCAAATAGGGCGATATTAGCACTATCTTTTAAAGTCACTTTAGGCGCCATCATACAAGCTGGGCGAACCAATTGATTAATATCACGCACAGCAAACATCGCGGTATGGCCTTTACTTTGCGCCATCATATTTGCAAATGCTTGTCCTACTGGACCATCCACGCTACCGATTAAAATCTCTGGCATCGCTGCTGAAACGTCTTTACCTTCTGTATATACTGTTGCTTCGCCAGCTTTAAAAATAATTTTTGACATACCCTATCCTTGAATGTTGATGTATAAAAAACGGTTAAAACCTTGCGGCTAAAATTTTTAAGTAGCTGGATTTTATAGAATCATAATGCATTAAGCAATTTTGGTTTCGAGTCGCATATCTACGTGCCATATATTGGCTTCTAAATATGGTGGGCTGCATTTCACAAAACCAAATTTCTCATAAAAATGGACGGCATGCATTTGCGCTGAAAGCCTAATGTTGCGTTTGTCTTGTTGTTGATTAATAGCAATCGCAGATTTTAGTATTGCTGACCCCACGCCCTTGCCGCGCCATTCTTTAAGGACTGCCATGCGGCCTATACTGCCATCATCCAGCAAGCGGGCGCAACCAATCGCCTCACCCAATGCATTGACTGCCAGCAAGTGCTGTGACATCTGATCCAAACCATCCCACTCCAGCGCGATGGGGACCTGTTGTTCAACAATAAAGACTCGCTCACGCACCATTTTTAATGATGAAGCGTGTGATTGCCAGCTGACTTTTTCTATGCTGAACTCAGGTTGCAAGGTTTACCCCCTTGCGGGCTATGGCAGTAACAGGCATTATGCGTCTTGGTCTTTTCAAGTTAATGATTAAAGGTTTTATATGCAAAAATATTTAGCAACAGCCGCACGAGTATTACTGGCACAAATTTTCCTATTACAAGTAATTGCCTTGATTGTTGGCTTTATGAGCAATCCTACAGGCTACCAAGAATATCAAGCTGGACTAGGTAGTTTAGGCTTACCAGGTATTTTTGCACCATTGATTATTTTCATGAATTTAGTTGGTGGACTGGCCCTATTATTAGGATATAAAACTAAGGCTTTTGCCTTAATTATGGCAATCTACATCGTCATCCTTTCATTCATCCTTAGACTGCCTGTTTTGCAATACTTGGCTATTGCCGGTGGTTTGTTACTTTTATACGTCAACCCAATTACTGCTTGTAGCTTAGATAACTTTAAGAAATAACGTAGGTTGAATATACAAAAAAGCGGCAATTAGCCGCTTTTTTTACGCCTATTCCCATTCTAAGATTGGATAAATCGTATTCACATTGCGTCGGTTAGCCACGTCAAATAGTAGCCATTTATTTTTTTCAGATGCTGCTGCCGTCTCCATGGTTTTTTCCATACTGACACCATTTTTAATATTGGCTCGAATATCGGTTAGCAAGGCCTCTAAATAAAGGCGCTCATTATTGAGTGCAACTATCCAATCTTTAGTAAACGGGCCATGACCTGGCACCACCTGACTGGCTTGGGAGGATTTCAAACTATCTATGGCAGCAATTACTCCCTTAATATCACTCTCAATTACTGGCGTGCGCTCAATAAACAATAAATCTCCGGTAAATAAAGTCTGTGTTTTGCTGTCAATCAATGAAATGTCAGTCACCGTATGCGCCGAAACATAGGCGGTTAACTGCAAGCTTCTATCACCTAAGTCTAATTTAGATCCAGTTGACACCACCAAGCTCGGTTTTACCATGTCACTGCCTACTGCGTCAGCGCCCAAGTACTTAATATTTAATTTGTTATAGGCTTCTTGACGCAATTGCATGGTGTCACCTAGCTTTGCATGACCAACAAATACAGGTTTATCTTGAACAAAAGCCCCATTGCCAAAAATGTGATCGGGATGCACATGGGTGTTAATCACATATAAAATCGGCAATGGCGTTACGGCTTTAATCGCATCGCGTAATTGCTTGCCTACCTTCAAGCTGCCACCAGTATCTATCACCGCAACACCACGACTGCCAACCACAAAGCTAATGTTGCAAATATCTCCTTGGTAGCCTGTATCGATATCTAGATGTGCCCCATGGTGCACATAGATACCGTTACCTAAATCCTCAATCCCAAAATCAGCAGACTGTACCTGTGTTGCAGATAGTAAAAAAAATAATGCCGATATTGCAGGCGCAAGTCTTATATTAAAATTTATTTTTTTCATAGAAATTGCCTTTTCAATAGCTTGCTAACTTCATTATTTGCAATAATAATACTCATATTCGTATTTAATGTAATAGTGTCACAGTATCACGATTTTTAATTAAGGGATTCGCATCATGGATAGTGCTTCACGTTACACCAAGACCGCTGTTGTTTTACATTGGCTAATCGCATTTTGTATTTTCGGCATGTTTGCCTTGGGCTGGTATATGGCTGATTTGCCAAAAGAAGCACCTAAGCAAATGGCTTACGATATATTCAACTGGGGGATCTATACTTGGCAACTCGCCGCTGAAGCCACACCTAGAACTTTCTATTTCAATCTACATAAATCATTCGGAGTCACCATCATGGCGCTGATCACTTTACGTATTTTATGGCGCATTACTCACCGCCCACCGGCATTACTTACAACTTACAAAGAGTGGGAACAAAAACTCGCTAATGGCACGCATCACTTACTTTACCTACTGATGATCGCGCTACCAGTGAGCGGTATTATCATGGCCACTTACAGCAAGTATGGTATTAAATGGTTTGGTAAACCATTAGTACAAGGCTTGGACAACAACCCGATGCGCGAAATTTTCAAAGAAGCGCACGAAGTGATTGGTATTGTGATTTTAGTTGTGATTGGACTGCATATACTAGGCGCAATAAAACACAAGCTGATTGATAAAGACGGTACATTAAAACGCATGTCCATGCACTAAAACTGGCACCAAGGGGGTTACTACGCTATTGACCCAAAATAAATGAAATGATGAAGGGCTGGAGTAAATTCCAGCCCTTTTTCTTTGCGGACGTCTGCTTAGAGGTAGCGCAACTAATAGAGCGTTAGTCTGTTATGGGCCATAAGCAGACACCTATTAATAAATTAAAGTTGACTATTAGTATGGTCCCATACTAAAATTGTAGACAATATGCTACTACTTAAAGACTTGCCTTCTAAAACTTCGTTACTTAAGCTTGCAGCAAGGTACCCTGGTGCCGATGTCAAAGCGATACAAGAATTTGCAACGATACTAAGTGTTTCTTCTGACTTGTCAGCGGCACTCGATAAACTTTTAAATGGTCATGGTTTGATGCAGGGGCGTTGGTGGGTTTTAGTTCTACTACTTAGGGAGGAAAATTTAACATCATCCCCCTCAGCGCTTGCTGAAAAAGTTGGTGTTACAAAGGCAACTATGACTGGTTTTATTAATGGCTTGGAGCGAGAAGGATTAGTAAGCAGGCTCACACACGGTGAGGATGGACGAATGTTAAAGATTCAACTGACACCACTTGGACAAGAGAAGTTAGATCAAGTTGTTCCAGACTACTATCGAAAAGTTGGAGCTCTTATGAGTGCACTTAGTGATTCTCAAAGAGAATCTATTATTGAGGCAATGAAAATTCTGGGTTCAAATATTAGCGTAATAAAAGTGTAGTTTTTTTACCATAACAGTTAGGGGCCAAACAATTTTCAGTATGCACGTCTAGTTTTAAGCAGAATTTAGGAGGGTAAAAGTAAATAAAAAAATGAAGAATTACATGAACATTAGAGTGATATTCACTCTTACTTTATCAATGTTGTTTTTAACAAGCTGCATTAATATGTCTGGTATTTTCCCTGTCTCACAGACAAAAAATGCAAATGCGCTTAAGGCAGAAAAAGCCTTTTCTAGCGCGGAAAAGAATGTTACGTGGCCTGAAGAATCTTGGTGGGAAAGCTACCATGATCCGCAGTTAGATCAATTAATCAGACAAACCATATCTGGCAATCCAAGTTTACGCATCGCTGAGAATAGAGCCACGCTAGCACAAGCTTACATTGTCGGTGCTCATGCTGCATTACTTCCTAGTGTCGGTGTAGATGCATCCACTGGACTAGAGCGATTTACAGCAAGGCAATTTGTTCCAGCTCCATGGGCGGGCCACGCTGACTGGAACAACCAGATTACAACAAACCTAGCTTACGATCTCGACCTTTGGGGTAGTAAGCAAAGTGTTTGGAAGGGATACATTGATGAAGCTAAAGCAAGTCAAGCTGAAGTCCAGCAAGTTAAACTTTCACTCATCACAGCTGTAGTCCGTAATTATATTGAATTGTCTATTGCTTATGAACTCCGTGACATTGCTAACGAAAGACTTTCATTAAGAGAAAAAAATTTCGCTATTGCACAACGCGCACTAACAGGAGGTATCGGCACAGAAATTAACATGATAGAAGCTGAGATACCTTTATCTACAATTCGTGGCCAAGTTGAAATAATTAATAAGCGTATCGTATTAATTGGAAATCAAATTTCCGCGATATCAGGACAAGGGCCAGATGCAGGTCTCGAAATTACAAGACCAAAAATGATATTCAATGCTTCTATCGGCTTGCCTAGTCTGCTTCCAGCAAACCTTATTGGACGTCGACCAGATCTGCTAGCAAATCGCTGGCGTATAAAAGCAGCAGCAAATGATATTGAGAGCGCTAAAGCAGATTTCTATCCCAACATTAATTTGCTTGCATTCGTTGGATTTCAAGCATTAGGATTTAGTCAAGTTATCGGAAATTCATCGTTAATTGCAGGAGTTGGCCCTGCGATTTCACTTCCAATTTTCGATGGTGGTAGGCGCCGTGGAAACCTATCAGTCAAAACAGCTGAGTATGATATCGCTGTAGAAAAATACAATGCCACACTCATTAACGCCTTACAGGATGTAAGCAGCCAGTTGGTAATTTTTCAATCAAACGCCAAGCAGATTAGTGAAGTGGAAATTGGGCTAGCATTATTAAAGAAGTCCAGTGCTTTAGCTGAGAAAAGTTATCAAGCTGGTCTTGAAAATTATCAAAAAGTAATTGATGCTAAAGTAAATTTATTAGCTCAGCGGGAGTTGGAAGCTTATCTGCAGGGGGAAAGGTTAGGCGTATATGCAGAGTTAATGCAATCTCTAGGTGGTGGTATATTTGATGAGGAAAGTAATCGTAGATTACATGAGCGAGCTAAATCGGTAATAAATGTAGATTTAGGTACCCACTCGTGAACCTAGGCCAGTTCCGTGTAAGCAGGACTTTATCTATCTTAAAATTAGCCCAACGAGACTGGCTAAGAGAAGATGCACCGACTATGATTTATATCATAAAGGTCCTTATAGCTTGTCTAATTGCAATGTGGGTATCGCTTCGCTTTGAATTAGACCAGCCCAGAACTGCAATGATGACAGTTGCTATCGTAATGCAGTCTCGAACTGGCATGGTGTTTGCTAAAAGCTACTATCGCTTAGTAGGGAGCATTATAGGCATCATAGTCTCCTTCGTGCTGGTGGCAATGTTTGCGCAGGAGCGAGTCCTATTTTTGGCTTCTATGGCAATCTGGATAGGGTTATGCACAGCTGGTTCGATGATGTTCCGCAATCATCAATCTTATGCTTTTGTTTTAGCTGGATACACAATCTGTATTGTTGGACTACCTGCTACTATTTATCCAGAATTAACTTTTAGTATCGGCGTAACGCGAATATCTGAAATCATTATAGGACTCATATCGGCTAGCCTCATTAGTGATCTTATTTTTCCTCAACGCATTGGTGAGGTAATGACTGCTAAAATTAGACGGCGTTTTAGTGATTTCTTAGATATGCTTCACGTGATGTCTATAGATAATATAGGCAACACATCATCACAATCTGCCGCATTAAGAATTGTGAGTGACGTCTTTGAACTGGAAACATTTCGAGCTTCATCTGGATTGGAAAATGACGCATCACGGACTTACCGACTTCGTCTAAGCATGCTTAATGCAGAGTTTATGGCAGTATCAACTAGCTTCCATACTTTAGAACAATTGCTCCGTCGTCAGAACGTCACCGGGCATCCAGAAATAGTTAAGGCGTTATTTAACTTATACCAACTACTAAAAAATGTCATTGACTTTGATAATCGTAGCGTTAGGGATGAAATTGAGGCAAGGCAGCTCGCAGATGAACTTAAATATTTCCGGGCATCATTGCAAGAAAAAATAGATCTGATACGTAAAGATTTACCTAATAACTTAGTTGGAAATGAACAACTTGATTTTGAAGTCGGTGTAGAGTTATTCAAGCGGTTCGTTGATGAATTCTATGTTTACACCTCAACTTATGCATCATTAGGAAGCAAGGCAGCTATTGCAAGTAAAGATTCTATTGCTGAACATCCTCCGCAATTAGGTATACATTTTGATTCGCTAGCCGTGACTTTGGCAGGCATTCGAGGCGCACTATCTCTTATTGCTATGGCTTGTATATGGATTTTTGCCGACTGGCGCTCTGGCGTTGAAGCTATAACTATTGGCATAATCACAAGCACCCTTTTTGCCTCATCACCTAATCCTAGAAAAACCGTTAATCAGTTCATTATCGGCGCTCTTTTAGGTTCCTTATTACTTTATATTTGTAATTTTCAGATGCTCCCTCAAGCACATGGATTCTTGATGCTATCGTTAGCAGTTACTCCCGCAATTGTCATTGCGGCTTGGTTAACAACACGACCCGCTTATGCAACGATTGGCTCAGGAGTATTTATTATTTTTTTGATGCATATCGGTTTTAATAGTGCCTATAACGCAAATCCAATTACTTTTATGAATGATGTTATTGCAGACTTTTTGGCGATTGCAACCTCTGGTATTTTATATGCACTGATTGACCTCACCACCAGTCAATGGTCGCGGGTGCGTATATCAAAAAAATTACGCGAACTAGTTGTATTAGCTTGTATTCAAGATCTTCCACAACATCCATCTATTCTTGAAACTAGAGCACGTGATTTAGTGCAACGCTTAAACGGAGGCCATCGTGTAGCTAGCTCTCAAGATAAAGAAATGGTTGATTGGTTACTTTCAACATTAGAAATCGGTCGAGCAGTCATTGAGCTTAGAGATCAAGTAACTGAAGTCGGTGATAATGAGACTAAAATTCGGATAGCGGAATGTTTAGATCAAATTGCTAAGCTATATACTTCACCATCAATCCAGAATCAAATGGCTGCAATTGAAAGCATTAATCTCGCGGCTACTGCTCTGGATAATGTTATGGTTTTCTCAAGATTACCGCAGTTCATTCATCATCGATTACTTACGATGCTTCATTTTATCCGTTGTGCTTTACTCGACAAAGATTCAGTATTGTCACTTCATAATCAAAGTAAGGAATTAAAAAAGGAGTCGGCCAATGCCTCGTGAGATAGCAATCTTAGATGCACTAGTGCCAACGTTGCTCCTTGCTTTTATGGTGAGCGTAATTCTATCTTGGGCGATGGACTGGTTGTTCTCAAGTATTGAACTGTATCAATATGTCTGGTATCGATCGCTGTTTCGTTTTGCTACATTTATTTGCATGTTTTCATTATTAGGGCTATTAATTTATTAAAAGGTGTGTGGTATGAAAGATTTAAAGAAGCAACTGTTGCGGGTATTAATCACACTCACTATCGTTGTCATTGCACTATTTCTAGGCCGCATGCTTTGGGTCCGCTATATGGACTCTCCCTGGACACGAGATGGTCGTGTTCGTGCTGATATAGTGAATATCTCAAGTGATATTTCAGGTTTAGTTACAGAAGTTTTGGTCAAAGATAACCAGTTTGTGCATAAAGGCGACATGCTGTTCAAAATAGATAGCGAACGATATCGTCATACATTAGCGCAAATGCAAGCTCTGGTTGATCAACGCCGTGTAATGGTTGTGATGAAGAGAGGCCAATCGAAGCGTCGAGATGCCCTAGATAATGAGGTAATCTCACAAGAAAGTCGTGAAGATTCTGACCTATATACTGCTAGTGCTAGTGCAGAGTATGATCAAGCTATTGCGGAGCGAGATCATGCAAAACTTAACGTAGAACGCACCTTTGTGCGTGCTCCCGTAGATGGTTGGGTTTCTAATCTATTGGTGCGTCCTGGAGATTATGCACAGGTAGGGGCAGCTAAACTTGCAATTATTGATCAAAACTCTTTCTGGGTTTATGGATATTTTGAAGAAAATAAATTAAGACTTATACATATTGGAGATTCTGCAGAAATAAAGCTACTAGGTTCAGATCTAATGTTGCATGGCCATGTAGAAAGTATTGCGAGAGGAATTACTGACCGTGATAATCCTACTGATGTTAGATTGCTAGCCAACGTCAATCCCAGTTTTAACTGGGTTAGGCTTGCGCAACGTGTTCCTGTTCGTATAAAACTAGACTCTATACCAAAAGAAATTATGCTTGTTGCAGGTATGACTTGCTCTGTTATTGTAAAGAAAGCTACTGAATGACGCTGGTGTCAATGGTCTTCAATATGGATAGGCAATATTCACTACCATATGACTGTACGCTTCGGGTCGGAAGTGACAATGTTGGGCGACTGCTTTGCGGCAATTCATTTTTTAAACTAAGTGTTGTAAACTGTTAACTATCGGCTTACAATTAAAAATGATAAAAAGTTTTAAGCATAAGGGGTTGAGAGATTTCTTTGAGACTGGCAGTAAAGCTGGAATCCAATCTCATCACGCAGACAAACTCAAACTTCAATTAGGTTTGCTTGATAGTGCACTGTCAAAAGAAGATGTAAACGTACCAGCATGGCGATTACATGAGCTTAAAGGCAACTTAAAGGACCATCTATCAATTACAGTGAATGGTAACTGGCGCTTAACTTTTAAGTTTGTTAATGAAGATGTTGAGTTAGTGGATTATCAAGACTATCACTAAAGGAAAGAATTATGAGTAACATGCACAATCCGCCACATCCAGGCTACGTATTACGTGAATGGATACCAGAAAATATGACGATTACTAGCGCGGCAAAAGCGCTTAAGATTTCGCGTGTAAGCTTATCTAAAATACTTAATGCGAATACAAACATCAGTGCTGAAATGGCCATTAGATTGTCACAATGGCTTGGTACGTCATCTGACGTATGGCTAAGCATGCAAGTTAAATATGATTTGTGGCAAGCTGAGCAAAAAGCCACATTTCATATTGAAAGATTGGCAGCTTAGCAAGACAATCCGTATAAGATGCCTTTAATAGTTACGCAGCCATCTAAATTAATCGCTTGGCAGTGCAAGATGCTTATCAGCTAGTATGCTTCTTATGTTCACCCAGTTTATCCATAATAGCGAAGATGAGTCCTGTAAATACAAACGTGACATGAACTCCAAGTTTCCATGCCATTTGCCTATCCTCAAAACTCTCCACATTGAAAAATGCTCTTAACAATTCGATTCCAGAAATAGCAATAATCGATGCGACTAGCTTCATTTTGAGATCACCAAAATCGACATGTCCCATCCAATCAGGTCGATCTTCGTGATCTTCAGTATCAATTTTGGAGACGAAGTTCTCATAACCCGCGAAGATAATGATGATAAGTAGATTAGCTAGTAGCACTATGTCCACTAGTGAAAGAACCCCAACTACAAGGCTTCCCTCACCAGAAATCAACATATGAAACAGGTGGATGAACTCAATGCCAAAGTACCAGATTAGCGCTACTATCGCACCAACTAAACCTACATAAAATGGCGCTAATAGCCACCTGCTTGCAAAAAGGAAGTTTTCCAGTAAATTTTCTATAGCTTTCATTAATTTTTATCCTAAATAGGGAATGGTTCAGCTTAACGCTTAAGTATTAACACGAAGCAACACGGCTGCGTTGAGTGTGATCAAGATGCCACTTAAAACCTTGATACGCGCTTGTCATAGCATCAGATACATAATAGCGCAGTACAAACTAACACTACCTACATTTTTGCAGTGCTCGTTGACATTTGACAAGATTGCTATGTTTGTATTTTCTGAATGTCTCCTATGGGTCGAAGTGACGATTTTTAAGTCTGCAATAGCGCAATATATTTTTACAGTATTTGTTAGTTTTAACTATATGAATTCTTCTAAGTGACTCGCAATTCGCGCAATATCTCTGAATTCTTAGTATCTACAGTAATTAATATTCAAGCTACATCTAGCAAAATAATTTTACTTTGAGAAAGCTTAAGACTGAACATCAAAAATTTGCTTATGTCAGCTTCAAGTAAGATTAACCAAGTATTCTCTATCTCAATGGTTACTAATAATTTTTTTATAGAACCTACTACATAATTATTTTTAATTTGGATAGTGAGACTTATGAAACGTTTCCTAATATTAGCGGTACTAGCTTCTGCCGCAATTACTACCCCATCTTTCGCTGCAGATGTTGGTGTCTCTGTAAGCATTGGCCAACCAGGCTTTTATGGCCAGCTCGATATTGGTGGTTATCCACCACCACAAGTAATCTATAGTCAGCCAATAGTAATACAGCGAGTACCTATGGATCGTCCGCCGATTTATTTACGCGTACCTCTAGGTCATGCAAAACATTGGAGGCGACATTGTGGCGAATATAATGCATGTGGTGAAAGGGCTTATTTCGTTCATGACGACTGGTATAACCGCGAGTACGCTCCACGTTACCAAGAGGGTCATCGTGAGTTTCATGAGGAATATAGAGATAACCGCCATGAAGAACGTATGGATGACCGTCGAGAAGAACATCGTGATAACCGTAACCACTGATAAAATTTCACTAACGCAATTTCATTGAAAAATATGGATATATCTTATTGATTAATAAGTAAATTTGTCAACAGCGCAGTGACCCTGGGTACTAATAAATAAGCCCTCTTATGAGGGCTTATTTATGGAAATCGAAACGGCGTGTGTCACGCACTCACAGCACGCATCCTGTCCATTTTCTCGATAACCGCCTGATAGAGATCATGGTCGGAATCTGGGTTATTGCGATCTGGATGGTGGGCGCTACGAATCTTTTTCAGCTTGGTCACATCGTCTGGTAGGTCATGCACCTTGGTCACTCGGTCGCCATTCTTGACCATCGAGCGCTGAAGCTCAGCCTCGGCACCTTCGCGTGTGTCATATAATTTTTTACTGCCAAGACGCCAACTATCCTGATTTTTGCGTGGGGATAGCTTCTCCTTACCATCAAACCAGATCCATCTACCAGTATCTGGATCTTGTTCAAAATTAATGGTGGTGATGGCGTAGGTATGAACTGGCGGCTCTATTTCCCTGCCGTCTAGCTTAATGATCTTGCCGACAGTCCCGACCGAGACAATGTAATACGCGCCTGCCCCATGCGGGCAGAACGCGCTGCTGTTCGTTGGTTCAGGCTTACTGTCGTTACTTGATGCATTCATTTCAGCCATGCGGCTGAGTGCTCTGCGTTGTGCGTTGGTCAATGTTATTGCTCCTTATATTAGTTGAATCCCAATGAGATCAGCCGCTAGACTCCTAAAACAGCTTCGCAACGATTATGTCTGCGCGAGAGTCGTTCTTGAACTCATCATCGCTGGCGATCAGAGACTGGTCTTTTGTGTCAGCAGTGTAGTAACACCTTTTTACTGATGGTATTGTCTGCTGTGTGTTCGCACTGCGTCCAACATGGCGGCCGCATTCTCTGGTGGGGTTAACTGTGTAATACCGTGACCTAAGTTGAACACATGGCCATGGCCATTACCATAGCTTTGTAAAACTTTAACCACTTCTTTTTCAATGGCTTCTGGTGTCGAGAGCAATATGGCTGGATCTAGGTTACCCTGTAAGGCCACCTGCGCGCCTACACGCTGTCTTGCACTGCCAATATCAACAGTCCAATCTAAACCTAGCGCATCAGCGCCAATCGCGGCCTGCGACTCTAGCCATAAGCCACCGCCTTTGGTAAACACCACGCTAGGCACTACTCGCCCATCATTCGTTTTAGTTAAACCATCGACAATTTTTTGCATATAATTGAGCGAAAACTCCTTGTACGCATCATGAGACAGTGCGCCGCCCCATGAGTCAAAAATCATCACCGCTTGTGCACCGGCAGCAATTTGTGCATTCAGATATTGAATCACAGTTTGTGCTGTGGTATCCAAGATATGGTGAAGCAAATCTGGACGAGCATAGGCCATTTTCTTAATTGTTAAAAAGTCAGTCTTGCCTTTGCCTTCAACCATATAGGTTGCTAATGTCCATGGGCTACCCGTAAAGCCAATCAAAGGTAAGCGGCCATTTAGGGTTTTGCGAATCTGGCTAACTGCATCAAACACATACTGTAGTTTTCCCATGTCTGGCACTGTGAGCTTTTTAATATCCGCTTCTAGTTGAAGCGTACGCTCAAATTTCGGACCTTCACCTTCTTCGAAATATAAACCCAAACCCATGGCATCTGGCACAGTCAGAATGTCAGAAAACAGGATTGCAGCATCCAGTAGTGGATAACGATCTAAAGGTTGCATGGTCACTTCGGTAGCAAAATCAGCGTTCTTACATAACTGTAAAAAACTACCTGCATTTTTTCGGCTTTGCCTATATTCAGGTAAGTATCGACCGGCTTGGCGCATCATCCATACGGGAGTGTAATCGGTCGGTTGGCGCATCAACGCTTTTAGGAAAGTATCGTTTTGTAATGGATTCATATTTATTACCTAATAAAAAAAGGATGCATCTGCTCTTGCATCCTTAGTTTTTAAATGTAGAAACTGGTGTGTAAAAGGAACTAGCGTGGAAGTATCGATGTACCCATTAAAAATTCGTCAACGGCCCGTGCTGCTTGGCGGCCTTCGCGAATCGCCCATACCACCAATGACTGACCGCGTCGGATATCACCAGCGGCAAATACCTTGGCTGATGAAGTCGCATAATTTTCAGTATTAGCTTTTGCATTACCGCGCTGGTCTTTCTCTACGCCAAAGGCTTCAAGTAGCTTTTGCACTGGTGACACAAAACCCATCGCGAGCAATACCAAATCTGCTTTAATCACAAATTCCGTGCCTGGCACTTCCTGCATTTTGCCATCTTTCCACTCCACTTTTGTGCCTTTTAGCGCCACTAACTTGCCATTTTCACCGATAAATTCTTTGGTAGTAATAGACCAGTCACGGTTTGCACCCTCTTCATGTGAGCTTGAAGTACGCATTTTAAGTGGCCAGTTTGGCCATACCATCTCTTTGTTTTCTTTTTCTGGTGGCCGTGGCATTAACTCAAACTGCGAAATGGCTGCGGCGCCATGGCGGTTTGACGTACCGACGCAATCAGAACCGGTATCACCGCCACCTATCACAACTACATTTTTATTCGTTGCCAATACTTGATTCGGCACGGTATCGCCTGCCACCACCTTGTTTTGTGGGGTTAAAAAATCCATGGCAAACATCACGCCATCAAGCTCACGTCCTGGTACAGGCAAATCACGTGGATATTCGGCACCGCCGGCTAAGACTACAGCATCAAATTCACCCACTAAGTCATCAGCTTTAACATTCTCGCCCACATGTTGATTGACGCGGAACTCAACACCTTCTGCCGTCATTTGCACAACGCGTTTATCAATATGGGATTTTTCCATTTTAAAATCTGGAATGCCGTAACGTAACAAGCCACCGATACGGTCATTCTTTTCTAATACCACTACAGTATGCCCTACCCGCGCTAACTGCTGCGCGGTAGCCAAGCCAGCAGGTCCGGAGCCGACCACAGCCACTTTTTTACCTGTTTTGTGCGAAGGAATTTGCGGTTTGACCCAGTCATTTTCCCATGCTTTATCAATAATCGCGTGCTCAATCGACTTAATGCCGACTGCATCATCATTGATGTTTAATGTACAGGCCGCTTCACAAGGTGCTGGACAAATACGTCCTGTAAATTCAGGGAAATTATTGGTTGAGTGTAAGACGTCAATCGCGGCGCGCCAATCTTGGTTGTACACCAAGTCATTCCAATCCGGAATAATATTATTGACTGGACAACCAGAAGTACAAAATGGAATGCCACAGTCCATGCACCGCGCACCTTGCTGCTTGGCTTGATCATCACTTAAATGTAATACAAACTCTTTGTAGTTTTTAACGCGATTTTGTACTGGCAAATTGGCCTCAGCCAAGCGTTCGTATTCTAAAAATCCAGTTGCTTTTCCCATTATGCGGCTACCAATACTTTATCTTGAGCAAGTTCAATTAAAGCGCGCTTATATTCGTTAGGCATCACCTTAACGAACTTAGCACGCATATTATCCCAATCCGCCAGCAAGGCCTTAGCACGCTCGCTATTGGTATATTTAACGTGATTATTTATCAGTGCTAATAAGGTTACTTCATCGGGCTGATTGAGATGCTGCACAACTTCTTTTGCTGCCTTAGCTTCATGTTCAACCTTTTCCAATGACACCATGCCCATATTACAGCGCTTTGCAAATAAGCCGTCTTCATCATAAACATAAGCCACACCACCGCTCATCCCAGCAGCAAAGTTTTGTCCAGTTGACCCCAATACCACTACGGTACCACCAGTCATATATTCACATCCATGATTGCCCACACCTTCAACAACGGCTGAGGCGCCAGAATTGCGCACACAAAAACGCTCGCCTGCCACGCCACTGAAATAACTCTCGCCATTGGTTGCACCGTACATCACGGTATTGCCGACAATAATGTTTTCATGCGATTGTCCGCGGAAATTACTTGGCGGTTTAATCACAATACGTCCACCACATAAACCTTTACCCACATAATCGTTACCTTCACCAACCAGCGTAAAGCTAATACCTTGGGCTAAAAATGCCGCAAAACTTTGACCTGAAGTGCCAGTGAAATTAATGCTAATGCTATCGTTTGGTAAGCCTGCACCACCAAAACGCGTAGCGACTTGATTAGACAGCATGGTACCTACGGTACGATTGGTATTAGAAATTGGCAGATTTAGCACTACTTTTTGACCTTGCTCTAAGGCTGGTTTTGCCAAATCGATTAACTGATTATCTAGCGCATTTGCCAAACCATGATCTTGCACATCATTATTTTTACGTGAAACGTTGGCTGGCATTTCTGGTAGATGGAAAACCTTAGCGAAATCTAAACCACTAATTTTCCAGTGATCAATCCCCGCCTGCATATCAAGTAAATCTGCACGGCCAATCAAATCGTCAAACTTGGCGACTCCGATAGAAGCCATCAACTCACGGACTTCTTCAGCGACAAAGAAGAAGTAATTCACCACATGCTCTGGCTGACCTGTAAAGCGCTTACGCAGTTCAGGGTCTTGTGTAGCAACACCAACAGGGCAAGTATTAAGATGACATTTACGCATCATAATGCAGCCTTCTACCACTAGCGGCGCAGTCGCAAAACCAAACTCGTCCGCGCCCAATAAAGCACCCACTACCACATCACGGCCGGTTTTAATTTGGCCATCGACTTGCACTACCACACGGCCGCGCAACTGGTTGAGTACCAATGTTTGCTGAGTCTCAGACAAACCAAGCTCCCATGGCGTACCTGCATGCTTCACTGAAGAGATTGGCGATGCGCCAGTGCCACCATCGTGACCTGCGATCACAATATGGTCAGACTTAGCTTTTGCAACGCCTGCAGCCACGGTACCCACGCCGGTTTCAGAAACTAATTTCACTGAAATAGACGCTTTAGGATTGGCATTTTTTAAATCGTGAATCAGTTGTGCCAAATCTTCAATAGAGTAAATGTCGTGATGTGGCGGTGGTGAAATTAAACCCACGCCTGGTACTGAAAAACGCAGTTTGGCAATATATTCACTCACTTTATGGCCTGGTAATTGTCCACCTTCACCCGGCTTAGCACCCTGCGCCATTTTTATCTGGATTTGATCAGCAGATGCTAGGTATTCAGCAGTGACGCCAAAACGACCTGATGCCACTTGCTTGATTTTTGAGCGCATCGAGTCGCCGGCTTTTAGTGGAATGTCTTTGACAATCACATGCTCGCCAATCACCTTAGCCATACTGCTGTCGGTGCTGACTGCAATAAAGCGTTTAGGGTCTTCACCGCCTTCGCCGGTATTGGACTTACCACCAATACGGTTCATGGCAATAGCTAGAGTGGCGTGAGCTTCAGTAGAAATTGAACCTAAAGACATGGCCCCAGTGGCAAAGCGTTTAACGATTTCTTTTGCTGACTCTACAGATTCCAGTGGAATCGCTTTGCTTGCCGATTTAATTTCAAACAGACCACGCAGTGTCATATGGCGGCGGGATTGATCGTTAATCAGCTTGGCATATTCTTTATAAGTATCGTATTGATTAGTACGCGTCGCATGTTGCAGTTTCGCAATCGAGTCTGGCGTCCACATATGCTCTTCACCACGGATACGAAATGCGTACTCACCGCCAGCTTCTAAGCTATTCGCCAACACTGGATCTTCGCCGAAAGCCGCGCTATGCATACGTACTGATTCTTCAGCCACTTGATCCAAACCGATACCTTCAATATTGGTGGCAGTGCCGGTAAAGTATTTTTCTACAAATGCAGAATTTAAGCCTATGGCTTCAAAAATATGCGCACCGCAATAAGATTGGTAAGTAGAAATGCCCATTTTAGACATGACTTTATATAAGCCTTTGCCGATCGCTTTTACAAACTTCTTCGCAGCTTCAGCATTGTCTTTAGTACCAAGGTGATTGATGGTCTCGAATGCTAACCAAGGACAAACCGCCTCAGCGCCATAGCCTGCTAATAATGCAAAATGGTGGACTTCACGTGCTGAACCAGTATCGATCACTAAACCGGTGCTGGTGCGCAGCCCAGTTTTTACCAAATGCTGATGTATAGCAGAACAGGCTAGTAAGGCTGGAATCGCTAAGCGTGACTCACTGACATTGCGATCAGACAGAATGATAATATTAAAGCCCTCTTGCACCGCTTTTTGCGCTGCACTAGCAATGCTGGCTACTGCCGCGGCCATGCCTGCCTTGCCCAAATTGGCAGCGTAAGTGATATCTAACACTAAGGATTGATATTGATTTTGGGTCAGAAGCGCAATTGATTTTAATTGCTCTAGCTCATCCAACGTCAATACAGGCTGACTAGCCTCTAAGCGCAATGCTGGTTTGGTTTCATCTACACCTAATAAATTAGGTTTAGGTCCAATAAAAGTCACCAATGACATGACCAACTCTTCACGAATCGGATCTATTGGCGGGTTAGTGACTTGCGCAAAGAGCTGTTTGAAATAGTTGTATATCAACTTAGGTTTAATAGACAACACAGGCAATGCAGCGTCATTACCCATAGAACCCGAAGCTTCTTCGCCATTTTGGACCATAGGCAACATGACAAATTTAATATCTTCTTGCGTATATCCAAACACTTGCTGCATATCAAGCAGATTAATCTGTGGCAAGCTGGCGGCGATTTCAAGCGCTCCGCCGACTTTAGGCATATCACTTAAAAAATAACGACTTTTTTCTATCCATTGCTGGTAAGGCTTTGCCGTTGCTAATGCTTTTTTAACTTCAGCATCATCAATAATACGGCCTTGCTCCATATCAATGAGTAGCATTTTCCCTGGCTCTAAACGCCATTTTTTTACAATTTTTTCTTGCGGGAAAGTGAGCACACCCATTTCTGATGCCATCATCACTAAATCGTCATCGGTCACTAAATATCGCGCTGGACGTAAACCATTACGGTCTAATGTAGCACCAATCATACGGCCATCTGTAAACGCCACTGCGGCTGGGCCATCCCATGGTTCCATCAATGCAGCATGATATTCGTAGAAAGCGCGACGCTCTTCATCCATCAACGGATTGCCTGACCAAGCTTCAGGAATAAGCATCATCATCGCGTGTGGCAAGCTATAACCACCGGCCACTAGCAACTCTAAACAATTATCAAAGCAGGCTGAATCTGACTGCCCATCAACAATTAATGGCCATAGTTTTTCTAAATCTTCGCCTAACAATGCTGAGCGCATGGTTTCATGACGTGCGGCCATCCAGTTGACATTGCCTTGTACGGTATTGATTTCACCATTATGCGCAATCATGCGGAATGGGTGTGCCAAATCCCAAGCAGGAAAGGTGTTAGTTGAAAAGCGCTGATGTACTAGTGCGAGTGCTGAGACTACAGTCGCATCATTTAAATCTTGGTAATAAATACCCACTTCATTTGCTAGCAACATCCCTTTGTAAACAATGGTGCGTGACGACAATGACGGAATATAAAAAGCGGCGTTATCTTGCAAATTAAGCGCGGCTACTGCGTGCTCTACGCGCTTACGTATCACAAATAGTTTACGCTCAAAAGCATCCTGATCAGCGACAGTGCTTGCGATCAATACCTGACGCATATTCGGCTCTACATCGCGAGCAGCTTGGGCAATATTGCTGTTATCAACCGGCACTTGGCGCCAGCCTAATAAAACTTGCTGCTCTTCTTGAATAATTTTGCCAATTAAAGCCTCAACCTGCTCACGGCTTGTATCTGCCTGTGGCAAAAACACATTGCCCACGGCATATTCCCCAGCGGCCGGCAATTGAATATCTAGCTTAGCCGCTTCTTTGCGCATAAATGCGTCTGGCATTTGCATCAACAGCCCAGCACCATCCCCTAGTTTTGGATCGTAACCGGTAGCACCACGATGGGTTAAGTTGGTGAGTAACTGCAAACCCTTTTGCACAATATCATGGCTCTTTTTACCCTTGATATGCGCAACAAAGCCCACACCACAAGCATCATGCTCGTTGGATGGGTTGTATAACCCTTGCTTATTGGGCTTGCTGGGATTTGAAAGGGCTGAATTTTCAAGCGCGGCTTGAATATTGGTCTGCGCAATTAGGTTACTTAACTCTGATGCCATATTATCTGATCACAAAACATTTAGCGGAACCGGCGATTTTACCGTCAAATGCCTATGTGTTCAATAAGATAGAGCCTAAAGATTAAGTTTATTTTAAGCAACACACTTACCAACCATCAACTAAGCTTAGGCTAGCGGAGCACCTTGAGATTCACAACCTAACCTAGAGCTACCAGTTGAAACGCTTTTTTAGCCGCTACGATGGTGTAGGCAATGTCTTCATCACTATGTGCAGCAGAAACAAATCCAGCTTCAAACGCTGACGGGCCAAGGTAGATGCCGCTATCGAGCATGCTATGAAAGAACTTATTAAAGTGCTCTTTATTCGACTGCATAATTTCATTAAAGCTGGTTGGGCAGTGCTCGCAGAAATAAAGCCCGAACATACCGCCCACATTTTGCGCATTAAACACTACGCCCACTTCTTTCGCCACCGCAATCAAACCATCAACCAATTTTTTGGTTTGCGCTGCTAGCTTCAAATGAAAGTCTGGCGCCTGAATTAATGCCAAGGTTTGTAAACCAGCAGTTACCGCAACTGGGTTGCCGGATAAAGTGCCAGCCTGATACACCGCACCTAGAGGAGCTAAACAACTCATAATATCCTTACGTCCACCAAAAGCACCCACAGGCAAGCCACCACCGATGACTTTACCCAAAGTCGTCATATCTGGCTTGATGTTGTACAGTGCTTGCGCACCACCAAGATGCACACGGAAGCCAGTCATGACTTCGTCAAAAATCAACACCGCGCCATGTTTAGAACATAACTCACGCAAAGCATGCAAGAACTCCATATGCGGCACGATTAAATTCATGTTCCCCACCACTGGCTCAATAATGACGCATGCAAGCTCGTCACCGACTTGCGCAAATAGGTCCCGCAAGGCCTGTGTATTATTGTATTCAAGGGTTAATGTATGCGCTGCCACCTCTGCCGGCACGCCAGCTGAACTTGGCTCACCAAAGGTAAGCAAACCCGAACCTGCTTTAACCAATAGTGCATCCGCATGACCGTGATAACAACCTTCAAATTTCAGAATTTTGCTACGTCCAGTAAATCCTCGTGCCACACGAATAGCGCTCATGGTCGCCTCGGTACCACTGCTCACCAAGCGCACTTGCTCCATACTCGGCACCAGCTTATTAATCAGTTGCGCCATCTCCAGCTCTAGGCCTGTAGGGGCGCCAAATGACAAGCTATTTTCTGCCACGTCTTGCACCGCTTTAATCACTTGTGGATGCGCGTGCCCTAAGATCATCGGCCCCCAAGAATTGATGTAGTCAATGTATTGCTTGCCATCAACATCCCAAAGCTTAGAACCCAGCCCTTTTTTAAAAAATATCGGCGTGCCGCCCACGCTACGAAACGCGCGTACCGGGGAATTAACACCCCCAGGAATAAGTTGTTGAGATTGTTCGAATAGGCTTTGATTAAGTGAGGTCATGATATATACAGTTGTGAAAATTGTTGGGTGGTTGATTCTACGTTATCTACACTGAAAATTGCGTTAATCATAGCCAGTGCATTGGCGCCAGCTTCAATAACTAAAGGCGCATTTTTTAGCGTAATGCCACCAATCGCTACGCTAGGAATACTGAGCATTTTTGCCTGTTTAAATAAGTCTAGACTAGCTATTGGTGCATGCGGCTTGGTACTAGAAGCGAAGCAGGCTCCAAATGCTACATAATCTGCGCCCGCTTGCTGCGCACTTTGCGCCAAGTCAAAACGGTTATAGCAAGATGCCCCTAAAATTTTATTATGGCCTAATCTCGCACGCGCTAAGGCTAGGTTGCCATCATCTGCGCCCAAATGCACGCCATCTGCGTCCAGGGTCAAACAGAGTTTAATCGAATCATTAATAATCAGTGGTACCTGATGTTGCCGGCAGATAGGAAGCAACGCTCGCGCTTGCTGTACCTGCAAGGCAGGGCTTGCCAGCTTGTTCCGATACTGTACGAGGCTTGCGCCACCCGCAATTGCTGCACCCACTAGCTTGCATAGCAATTGGGTATCTACGATATCTGGGGTGACTGCATACACACCGCTAATCATAAGTGCATTTCAGCTAGTGCGTTTTAGTGGCAGCATCACCGCCGTTCACTACCGAATCTTCTTCATCGCGCGCCCAAAACATACGGTCAGGTATAAATTGACCCATGCCTGGCCTAAAACCATTTTTCAGGGTTTGCCAAGTATATTCTTGCGCTTCCAAAATAGCCTCCTCCATCGTGAGGCCATGCGCCATACAGGCGGCAATTGCGCTAGTGAGCGTGCAACCCGAGCCATGATAGCTACCAATTAAGCGTTCCCATTTGTAAGCTTTAATTAATTTATTATCCCCATACAGGGTATTCGTCACGTCCGTCGTGCGCTCGTGGGTGCCGGTAATTAGCACGTACTCACTCCCCATGGCCAGCAATCTGGCTGCACATTCATCTAGCGAGGTCAGCGCCACTTCATCGTTATCATCAGGAAAAGCAAAGCGTCGCGCTTCTAAGCTATTGGGCGTAATCAAAGTAGCCTGCGGAAACAAAAGCTCCACCATGG
>Ga0118677_10001899_pt1 | contig 43222 bp, 40 predicted proteins | sample AliMusrvi5mmetaG_FD_86154 | JGI IMG/M metagenome (GOLD analysis project Ga0118677, IMG submission 86154)
TCGTTCGACGGATCGTTCCGCGACGAGATGGCCAAAGTGCTCCCGGACCGCAGCCTGGCGCCACTGCCTGCGAACCACCCGATTTTTCAGCAGCCCGGAAAGCTGGTTTCCGTCAAGGCCCGCGCGGCACTCGCCGCCCGCTCGAACAACCAGATCGAAATGCCGCCGGAGCTCTACGGCATCGATCTCAACGACTCGCTCGCCGTGATCTACAGCCCGCACGATTTGAGCGCGGGATGGGAGCGCGCGATCGCCCCCTACGCGCAGGGCTACGAAGCGGCGGATGCGACTGCCCTCGGCCTGAACGTGCTGTATTATGCGGTTACCCACTAGTGCGTTCGCGTTGCTATTTCTTGCGCTGCCGTTTTCCGCGCTGGCGGCGACCCCGTTGGAAATCTGGCCAGACGTTCCGACGGCGAGCGATGTGGAGCAGGCGTCCCGCCTGCTATCCGCTTCAACGGGCAACCGGGACGGTCGCCCCACGTCTGGGGAAGGGGCCGAGAGCCTTCCCAAGGCGGTGCAACCCGCCGTCCGGTTTCAGAAATTTTTTTTGAGAATCCTCGCGGGGGAAAAAGCCTCCGCATGGCGGGCGGACATGGAGGACTTCTGCAAGCAAGCCGCTGACACGCCAGTAGCAGCGGGACTTCGCGACGTCGCGAGGGTCTGGATCGCCCGGGCGCAGATGGAGGAGATCGATGCCCTGCTGCACGACTACTACCGCCGGAACATCCGATTTCCCGCGAAGCTCTCGGAATTGGGCCCGCTCCCGCCGTCTCTCCAAACGGATCCGTGGGGAGAGGCCTGGAGTTATTCCCCGACGGCACCGCAGGGTTTCTCGAAGCTTGCGGGGCAGCGGTATCAACTCGGCCCGGCCCGTTTTCCCAAACTGGCAACGCTCGCCGAAGCCATCCGCGACCGGCAGCCGGCGCACGTTTGGGAAATCACGCCGCGTGATGCCGGAGGCAACACGGCCCTCGAATTCCATGCCGCGCAATCGACAGCCGTGATCCAGCCCGGCGGCGAGATCGAAGGTTGCCGCCTGCTTTTCATCGGCGACAAGTGGGCGCTGATGGCCGGCACGGACCAGCTTTTTGCCGTCGGATTCTGACGCATGGCCAGCATCACCGATCTCCTGACCCCCGAAGCGATGCGCAAGCTCGAAACGCTCGTCCTGCGTTCGCGCTACGTGGTCGAGGGCTTTCGCGCGGGCATGCACGCGAGCCCGCTCAAAGGTGCGAGCGTCGAGTTCGCCGACCACCGCCAATACGTCAAGGGAGACAACCTGCGCAACCTTGACTGGAAGGTCTTCGGCCGCACCGAGCGCTACTACGTCAAGCGCTTCGAGGAGGAAACCAGCCTCCGCACCCATGTCGTCATCGACGGGTCGGGCTCGATGGCCTACGGGTCGGACGGGTGCCCCTCGAAATACGATTACGCCTGCCGGATCGCCGCAGCGCTCGGCTACATCGTCAGCCGCCAGCAGGATGCGCTCGGGCTGACGATCTTCGACGAGGAAATCCGCGCTCACGTTCCGGCGCGGAGCGGGTCGCGCCACCTGCGGCATTTCATCGAGATGCTCGCCGCGCACCGGCCGGAGAAGCCGACCGACACCGGCCGCTCGCTCCACGCGCTTGCAGAGATGGTCTCGCGGCGCGGCCTGATCGTTCTGCTCTCCGACCTCTTCGACAATTCCGACGCCATCTTCCGCGCCATCGCGCATTTCCGGAAAAAAATGCACGATGTCATCCTGCTGCAGGTCCTCGACCCGTGCGAGCTGGAGCTGTCGCTGGATCGTGTCGCCGAGTTCATCGACATGGAGACGGGGGAAAAACTCGAGCTCGACCCCGCGCTCGCGCGGCTTTGCTACAAGCAGGAACTGCAAAAGGCGATCGACGGATGCCGGGAAAAATGCGCCGTCCTGAACGTTGATTACCGGCTGGTTTCGACGGCGGACAGCTTCGAGGATTTTGTCGCCCAGTATCTCGCCGAGCGCCGGAGGATGTCGGTCTGATGAGCTTTCTCTCGACAGGGATGCTTTTCGGGCTGGGCGCGTTGCTCGCGCCGGTCGTCATCCATCTGTGGCGGCAGCGGAGGGTGGTGCAGGTCCGGTTCAGCACGCTCCGGTTTTTGAAGGCCGCCGCCGCCAGAACAAGCCGCAGTTCCCGGATCGAAAACGTGCTGCTGCTTTTCCTGCGTTGCCTGCTTTTTGCGCTGCTCGTTCTTGCGGCCGCGCGGCCGGTTCTGTCGTCCGGCAACGCAAGACTGCTCGGCGGAGACGTGCCGCGCACGGCCGTTCTCGCCATCGACAATTCGGCGAGCATGTCCTGCAAGGTCAACGGCACCATCCGGCTGGAATCGGCAAAAGCCCAGGCCCTCGCGGTGATCGACCATCTCAAGCCCGGCGACGATGTGGCGGTGATGGCGGTCGGTGACGCGCCGCAACTGCTCGTCGCGGAGCCGACGCTCGACCACCGCGTCGCGCGTCAGATGGTGGAAAGCATCCTCCCCGGCGAGTCGCTTTCGGATTTTCCCTCCGTCTTCCGCGAAGCCCGGAAAATCGTCGCGCGCGGGACGCACGGGCTCCGGGAGCTTTACTTTTTCACCGACAGCCAGGCGACCGCCTGGCGGTTCGATCCGAAGCCGGTGTTCGACGAGGCCTGGGAAAAATCCGGTTTGCGCCCGGTGGTTGTCCGCCCGGACAACCTGAACCCATCCAACGCGGCCGTGGCGAACGTGAAAATCTCCGCGCCTTTTGCGACGGCGGGTTCTCCGGTCGCCGGTGTCGCTGTCGTGGAAAACTTTTCCGAGCGGCCACTCCAAGACGTGCTGGAAATCCGGATCGGCGCGGAGCGGGTTGCGCAGAAGCCCATCGATATCGCTCCCGGAGCTTCGATGGAAGTTGCCTTCGAGGCCCAGATGCCGCAGATCGCCGGGCACTGGGCGGAAGGAGTCGCCAGCATCGAGGGGGACAACCTGCCGGCAGATGACCGGTTTTATTTCGCGCTGCCGGTATCCCGTCCGCCGCGCGTGCTCGTGGTCGAAGGCCAGCAGGCGGGCGATCCCCGGCTGCGGTCCGGATACTATCTGGGCAAGGCGCTGGTCGCCGGCGGCGCCGTTGCCCCGCGAACAATTTCCGCGGCGGAACTCGACGAGACCGCCCTAGAAGGGTTTTCCGCCGTGTTCCTGGCCGATGTCGCCAGCCTCGGCGACCGGGCATTGGTGCGCCTCGACCGCTATTTGCAAAGCGGCGGCACGATCGCTTTTTTTCCCGGCGATCTCGTCAGCCCGGCCGGCTTGGCCCGCATGGATTTCCTGCCCGCGAAACTGCTGGATGTGCTCGATCTCCCCGCCGGGCGTCTTGGCACCCTGATCTCCGAGCCCGGTCACCCGCTGCTCGCCAATGCCTGGGACAAGGACACCCCGTTCCCGGCTCTCCCGCAAAAGAAACTCGGCCGATGGAAGCTCGGCGCCGAGGCCAGCTCGCTCCTGACATTTTCCAATGGGACCCCATTCGTGATTTTTGCCCGCCGGGGTCCCGGACGTGTTCTGGTTATCAATGCTTCCGCCGACCGCGCGTGGGGGGATTTTCCTTTGTCTCCCGGCTTCCTTCCCTTGGTGCAACAAACCGCCCGCTTCTCATCCGAACAATCCGGGGGCGGCACGTCGCTCACCGTCGGGACTTCGCTGCCGATGACACCGAACCTTCCCGCCGACCAGGCCCTCACGCTCAAGTCGCCGGACGGCACGGAATCCGCTCTTCCGGCCGGCGAAAAATCCGTCCTGAAAGATCATGCCGAAAACTCTGGCTTTTACGAGGCCGGCCCGCCGCAGGAACCGGCCTTGCAGGTCTTTCCCGTGAATGTGGACCGCCGGGAATCCGACCTCCGGGCGATCGCGCCCGACGCATTGCGAAAAATTGTTCCGGCCGAAACCGTTTCCGGGCTGGACGAACTCAATCTCTGGCTGGCGAAAACCCGTGGCGTCGTCCCGCTGTGGCCGCCGCTTCTTCTGCTCGCGCTCGCCGTGTTCGCCGCAGAGGCCTGCCTCGCAAACCTCCTTGCCCGAAACCGCGCGCAAGGCGACGAACAGCACATCAAAACCGGACGCCTGAACAAACGCCGCATCGGGGTTTCCTTTCGTCCGGCAGAGCCGGAAACCGCGCCCTGAAGCGTGCGGCTGCGACAGGGCGCGAGATTGGTTTTTCTTTGCTCGACACCGGGAGCGCCGGAAGTTATATGGTGCTGTCAACTCCCCGCCCCAATTATGCCGCGCTATTCTTATGTTGCACTTGATGCCCGAGGGCAGGAATCCTCGGGAGTAATCGAAGCAGAGTCCCAGAACGACGCCGTCGGGCAATTGAGACAGTCCGGGTATTTTCCCAAAAGCATCTCGGAAGAAGGCAAGGGGCCAAAAGCCAAAACCAAGGCGCCCGCGAAACAATCTGCGGCCAAGAAGCAAATCAAAATCGAGATTTCCTTCTTGAAGAAAAAGACGATCAAGCCGAGGACGCTCATGATCTTCACGCGGCAGCTCGCGACGCTGATCGACGCCGGCCTTCCGCTCCTCCGGGGGTTGACGGTTCTCTCCAAACAGGAGCCGGACCCGGTCCTCAAGGGCGTCATCATCAATCTGGCCGAATCCGTCCAGGGCGGAGGCACATTCTCCGAGAGCCTCGCCGGGCACCCGAAGATCTTCAACAAACTCTACGTCAACATGGTGAAAGCCGGCGAGCTTGGCGGCGTGCTCGAACTCGTCCTCCTGCGCTTGGCGGAATTCCAGGAAAAGGCCCAGAAAATCAAAAACAAGGTCGTGGCGGCGATGTTCTATCCGATCATCGTCTTGGTGATCGCGATTGTGATCCTGGCATTTCTGCTCGTCTTCATCGTCCCGAAGTTCGAGGCGATTTTCGCCGACATGCTCGGCGGGAAGCCGCTTCCGGCCCTGACCCAGTTTGTCATCGGGGCCAGCAACATGGTGAAGAACAACTCGCTGGTCATCGTGGCGGCGGTTGTCGTGTTTGTCATCCTCTACAACATCATCGGGCGCACGAAGAAGGGGATCCACGTCATCGACAACATCAAACTCAAGGCACCGCTTTTCGGCGACCTGACCCGCAAGAGCTCGATTTCGCGGTTCACCCGCACGCTGGGAACCCTCGTCACCAGCGGTGTCCCGATCCTGCAGGCACTCAACATCACGCGCGAGACCGCCGGCAACGTCATCATCGGCGAGGCGATTTCAAAAGTTCACGACAGTGTCAAGGAGGGCGAGTCGATCGTCCAGCCCCTCGAAGCCAGCGGCGTATTCCCGCCGATGGTGATCAGCATGATCGACGTCGGTGAGGAGACCGGCCAACTCCCGGAAATGTTGCTCAAGGTGGCCGAGGTTTACGACGACGAGGTGGACAACGCGGTGGCCGGGCTCACCTCGCTGCTCGAGCCGATCATGATCGTCTTCCTCGCCATCATCGTCGGAACCATCGTCATCGCGCTCTTCCTGCCGCTCATCAGCATCATCACCGGCATGCAGTCGCAGACATGATCGAAGCAATGCGAAATGCGAAATGGGGAATGCGGAATGGCTGCGGGATGCCGCGTGATCCTTCAGCCTTCACCCTGATCGAGCTGCTCGTCGTCATCGCGATCATCGCGATCCTAGCGGGCCTGATCCTGAGCACGGCGGGCGGGATCCAGAAAAAGGCGGCCCGGTCGCGGGCGGAGTCGGAGATCGCCGCCCTCTCAGCGGCGCTTGAAAGCTACAAGGCGGACAACGGGGATTACCCGACTAATTCCAATACGAATTTGGATTCCAGTTCGCTTTACGGTGTCCTCTCGCCATCCACCGGAAAGGTTTACTTTGAATTCAGCAAGGGGATGACGAGTTCCTCCGGCATCGTGGATCCGTTCGGCACGGTTTACTATTACCAGTATCCGGGGAACAGCAACTACAGCGGCACCAACTTTTTCGATCTCTACTCCACGGCTGGATCTTCGACAGACCCGACCAACTTGGTCAAGTGGATCAAGAACTGGTAGGCGGGTTTTCGAGGGTGAACGGGCGTCCCGCCCGTTATTGACTGATCATTGTGGAGCATTTTCTATGTCCGACGAAATCGAGCAGTTCCTGATCTATTTGGCCACCGAGCGAGGGCTTTCGACAAACTACCAGCTGATTGTTCAGCGGAGCTTGGAGACATTTGCCGATTGGGCGTCGCATCGCGGGCTGGCTCTGAAAGGCATCGCGCCCGGGGATATTACGGATTTCCTCGCGTTCCGGAAGCGTTCTGGCCTCCAGGCGTCAACGGTCCGACTCGATGCCGTGGCGATCAGGATATTTTTCCGCTTCCTGGTTTCCCGTCAGGGCTGGTCGCAAAATCCCGCCGAGTCGCTTTCTCTGCCGCGTCCGGAAAAGCATCTGCCGGAAACATTGAACCCCGGCGATGTCCGCCGCCTGATCGAAAGCGTTGGCCAGGGCGACCCTCAGGGGCTGCGCGATCGGGCGATGCTGGAGCTTCTCTATTCGAGCGGCCTGCGCGTTTCGGAACTCTGCAATGCCCGTCTCGAAAATCTCGATCTGGAATCCGGGTTCATCCGGGTCACCGGAAAAGGGAATAAAACCCGCCTGGTCCCGATCGGGGCACCCGCTCTTGCCGCCATGAAAAGCTATCTCGAGTCGGGCCGCCCGACCCTGGTCAAGCCGAAGACCGGGGCGGAAATCTTTCTCTCGGTCCGCGGCAAAAAGCTGACCCCCCAGCGGATCTGGCAGCTCATAAAGCAATATGCGGCGCGCGCCGGACTGGAGATCAACGTTTTCCCGCACCTGATGCGCCACAGCTTTGCGACCCACCTGCTCGGCGGCGGCGCCGACCTGCGGATCATCCAAGAGCTGCTCGGTCACGCCGATATTTCCACAACCCAGATCTACACCCACGTCGAGAAAAGCGGGCTGAAGGCCGTCCTCAAAAAATTCCACCCGCGTGGGTGAATGCGGGGCAAAGTTCCTCGCGGCGCGGTCGGAGCCCGGGATTGTTGACGCGGGTGCCGCCAAGCTGGCAGGCTCATCCACCTTTGTGACCGAGCAGAAAAAGATAAACTTCCGCAAACTGGTTCTGCCAATCCAGGCGGCTGTCAGCATTTCGCTGCTCGCCTGGCTGTTCAGCAGGCAGGATTTCCGGGGACGGATCGTCTCCGTTTTGTTCGCCGCCGATCCGCGCTGGTTGTTCGCCGGGCTTCTGCTCGCGGGCATCGTTCAATTCCTGTGCCTCTTGCGTTGGAGGATATTTTTACGGATGGCGGGGATCGAGATCCGGTTTGCGGAGTCGGCCTCGATCTTCTTCGCCGGGCTATTCTGCAACTTGTTTCTGCCTGGCGGTGCGGGAGGGGATGTCGTCAAGATCGGACTCCTGGCCGCACGCGGAAAGGATCTCGGACGCTCCGCGATCTCGGTGCTCATGGACAGGCTCTGCGGCTCGATTTCGATGATCCTGCTCGGGGCCGGGCTCATGTCCTGGCAATTCCGATGGCTTGCGAAAAGCCCGCTCGTGGCGGGGCTGGTCCATGCGATCGCCGTTTACCTTTTCGTCCTCGCCGGCCTGATTGTTCTGTCGGTCGTCCTCTCTTCGCGCCGTATTGTCGCCCGGCTTCCCGCGCGCTGGCCGGGTCGCAAACGGTTGGTCGAACTCACCGGCGTCTATTCCCAGTGCGCTGTGCAATGGCCGCGCACCTTGCTCGCGGTCGGTGTTTCCATGACGATGCTCGCCCTCTACTTTCTCACCTATTTTTGCTCGGGCCGCGCCTATGGTCTCGATCTTCCGCCGGGAAAATTCCTCGCGCTGATGCCGACGGTGGACATCATCTCCGGGTTGCCCGTGAGCCTCGGCGGTCTGGGCGTGCGGGAGGGCGTGTTTGCATTCCTGCTCGGAAACCTCGCCGCGGTTCCCGGGCCGCTCGCCGTCTCGATTTCCCTGGGCGGCTATTTCATGTCGGCGCTTTGGGGAGTGCCCGGCGCATTTTTCTGGCTCGTGAAGCGGGAGGAGAGGCCATGACGCCGGCAATCAGGGCTGCGGACAGATTCCGGCACAGCCGGGTTTTGCACGGCTACGCCAAAGGAAAATCCCGATGGGATCCCGCCTATGCCACCGTGGCGGATTTGCTGAAAATGTCCCCGCGACCGCTCCTCGACATCGGGTGCGGGGTCGGTCTCCTCGCGGCCTACCTGCGCGAATCCGGATGCCCACAGCCGATCCTCGGGATCGAACCCGATGCCGGAAAAATCCGGATCGCAACCGAGCGGGTCGCAGGCGCATATCCGTCGCTGAGGTTCCGGGTCGGCGACGCGCGCGCGCTGCCGGAGTTTTCCGGCGACATCGTGATGCTCGACGTCCTTCACTACATGAGCCCGGACGTCCAGCGCTTCGTGCTCGATCAAATCGCCCTGCGTGTGTGCCCGGGCGGACGCGCGCTGATCCGCACGACGTTCCGCGACGGTTCGTGGAGATACTATGCCACCATGATCGAGGAAGCGTTCGTGAGGCTCTCCGGCTGGATCCGCGGCGGGCGCTGCCACTTTCCAACACGCGAAGCGGTGACCGCTCCCTTCAGTGGCGCGCAATGGAAAGTCTCCGTGAGACCGATGTATGGCCGCACGCCATTCAACAGCCACCTCGTCGAGGTTTGTCGCCTGCCTACCTGAAATCGAAACCATTCCGTGGCATGGGCATCCTGCCCATGTCTCGCTGGATTGTTACGCATGGGCAAGATGCCCATGCCACGGGAGTTGGTCGAAGGGCCGCCTTGGAGATCATGCTTTCTGCCGGGCAATATCCACCGATATCGCTTGCGGTTCCGAGGCGGGTTTTCGAGAATCAGGCCGTTGAAAAAACTCCTCGTTGTTCTTTTCATTCTCGTCTGGGCGACTGTCTCGATCCCCGTTGGCGCGTATCTCTTCTGGGCCAAAACCGAGGAAGACGGGCTGCGGAGCATCCAGGCGCAGATCAAGCAGAGCGGCCTGCCGACAAGCCACGCGGATCTTTTTCCGAAGATCCCTCCTGACGACCGGAATGCCGCGACGCTGCTGAAGAATGCCGCCGAACTGGTCAGGCAGATGCCGAAAGACTCCCAGGCTTTGCTGTGCGTTCCCGGCAGTTTTTCCAAAAACGATACGGCCCAGCTTCCGGAGAAGGAGGTCGCTGCGATGAGAGCTTTTCTCGCGGAGCCTGCTGCGATCGAAGCCGTGAAACTTTTGTCTGAAGCCGCCGGGAAGGAGGAATGCTATTTTGCCAGGGACTATGCAAAGGGAGTGTCCGTTGAAATTCCGGATGCCACGTCCATGCTCTCTGCAATCCGTCTCCTCCTCAACCACTCATGGTGTCTGGCTAAGGATGGAGATGTCGCGGGCGCGGTGCGCGAGATCAATGCGGGGATGAGGATCTGCGAGTTCTACATGGACGATCCGCTCCTCATCACCTGGCTGGTCGGGGTTGCCTGTGAGCAGATGTGCCTTTCGGCGGAAATGAATATGATTTCAACCGTAGAACTCACGCCCGGTGAGATCGATGACTTGGCAAGATCCGTGAAAAGCCACCGCGAAATGACCCGCACATTGCTTGTCCGGGCATTGGACGGCGAGAGGATTTTTTGCGGAGGAAGCATCTTCGAGCAGTTTCTTTCTTCGAAAATCGGCTCGCGTGAACTCATGGCTTTATTCGGTGCGATTTCGGCACCTGGAGAGCAGAACCTGAAAGCAGCGGCTATTTATTGGGTCTATAAAACTCCCCTGCGTCCGCTCCTTGTCGCCGACTATGCCGCTTACCTTCGATTCATGCTGCGGACCAGAAAAGGGATCCTCGATCCTCAGGCCGCTGAGCGAGAGACCAAGAAGCTTGCTGAAGAAATCCCCCGAACGGCTGTCCTGACGCGGCTCTCAGCATCCGCGTTCGTAGGCGTTGCCCGCAAACTGCACGAGGTCGAAGCCTCGCTCGATCTCGCCCTCCTCGGGCTACGGGCCGAAAAGTTCCGGATCGCCAACGGTCATTACCCGCAAAGCCTCGCGGAGATTCCGTGGGAAGGCGCTTTGCCGCGCGACCCGTTCACCGGCGGGGATCTCCATTACAAGGCGGACGGCGGAGACCTTCTCATCTACAGCGTCGGTCCCGACCTCGTGGACAACCAAGGAAACCCCACGAAAGTCAAAGGGGAGCGGGACATCGTCTGGTCGGTCCGGCGTTCTCCCGTGCTTGCGGATTCCAAGTGAGTCAGCGACGTGGGGCGACCGTCCCGGTTGCCATTGAACTGGAAATAGCAGGCGGGACGCCAGCTCCACGTCAACAGCCTCACTCGACGAATGTATCCTCGTGGCTGTAGGGCGGGGCGCAGCAGCAGAGGAAGCGGAGGTCGCTCGCGGCGGTGATCCGGTGCCGGGATCCCGGTGGGATGAGGATCGCGTCGCCGGGGGCAACAGCCTCGAGCTCGCCGTCGATTTCCATGGTCCCGGTTCCCTCGAGGATGAAATAGAATTCCTCGCTGGCCTTGTGGTGGTGGAGGAAGGTCGAAGTTCCGGCCGGAACTACGGCTTCGGCGAGACTCTGGTTTTTGACAGGAGCGTTTGCCCGGTCCAGAATACTCCTGATCCGGGAACCGTCGGCGGTCGTGAATGGTTTTTGGCTGGATAGGTTCCGAACAATCATCGAGATTCTCACATTATGAAATACTTCGAGGGATGCACAGCATTGATCACCGGGGCCTCGTCGGGGCTCGGTGCGGAATTTGCCCGGCAGCTCGGGCCGTATGCCAAGGGGCTTGTCCTTGTCGCGAGAAGAAACGACCGCCTTGAGGAGTTGGCGCAGGAGCTGCGCGGGATCCATCCGGATCTCGACGTGAGGATCTACTGTGCGGACCTCGGCATCGAGGAGAAGAGGGCCGCGCTCGCGCACTGGCTGAAAAACGAAAAGATCGCGGTGGATTTTCTCATCAACAACGCGGGCTTGGGCGACCACGGGAAGTTTGAGGCCAGCGAGTGGAAGCGGGTGAAGGCGATGCTGGATGTGAACATTTCGGCGCTGACCCACCTGACGCATCTGCTCGTGCCGTCGATGCTGAGCGGGGGGCGCGCCGCGGTGCTCAATGTCAGCAGCGTGGCAAGTTTCTTCCCGCTTCCCAACATGGCGGTCTATTCGGCGACCAAAGCCTACGTGACGAGCTTCTCCGAAGCTCTCGCCATCGAGCTCCGCCCGAAGGGGATCACGGTTACCGCCCTCTGCCCCGGCCCGGTGCCCACTGAGTTTTTCGATGTCGCGACGCGCGAGGGCGACCAGGACTCGGCCTCGCATTTCGAGGCGTTCCCGGCATTCGTGGTCACGCCCCAGGAGGCCGTGACCGCCGGATTGCAGGCCGTCAAAAACGAAAGGTCGCGCGTGATTCCCGGCCCGCTCCTTGCCGCGGCGGTCGGCGTGGCACTGGTCATCCCGTTTTTTATCATCCGGCGTATCCTTGCATGGAAGGCGGATTCCATCTGATATTGCAGTCATTCTACCATGACATCTGCTGAACCGATCTCATTTGCCCAGGCTTTCGAGCTGATCAACCCTCACCTCTACACGGTCGAGGAACGGATCCGGGCCCAGGCGAAGGCGTTTGACCCGGCGGTCGAGGGATATGTTTCGTATGTCTGCGGGGCGGGGGGGAAGCGGCTTCGTCCGGCGCTGGCGCTGCTTTCCGCTGGGGCGACCGGCAAAATCACCGCGAGCCATGTCGATCTCGCCGTCATCCTGGAGTTGATCCACATCGCGACGCTTGTCCACGACGACATTATGGACGGGGCGGAATTGCGGCGCGACCAGCCTTCGGCGAATGCCAAATGGGGGAATGCTATCACCGTGCTCTTGGGCGACTGCCTGTTTGCCCATGCCCTGCGGCTTTCCACCAATTTCAGCAACAGCGACATTTCGAGGCGGATCGCCGATGCGGCTGCGGAAGTTTGCTCGGGGGAGATCGTGCAGACCCAGCGGCGGTTTGATCTGAAGCTCTCGACCGCCGACTATTACCGCATCATCGAGATGAAAACGGCGGCGCTGTTCTCGGCCGCCTGCGAGCTCGGGGCGTTCATCAGCGAGGCGAGCCCGCCGGTGATCGGAGCGCTAAAAAGCTTCGGGTCCAAGCTTGGCGTGGCCTACCAGATTTACGACGACATCCTCGACCTGGCCGGCAGCGAGGAGGAGACGGGGAAAACCCTTGGCACCGATCTGCGCAAAGGAAAGTTCACCCTTCCGGTGCTCCTGATGCTCCAGTCCGGAAAAGACCCTGCCACGATCCGGAGTTTGCTTTTGAAAGAGGATGCCGTGGACGGGGAGCTTCTCGTGGCCATGCTCGGCAGCGCCGGGGCTTTGAAGGCGGCCAAGGGCGTCGCCCTCCGCCTCATCGGCGAGGCGCTCGCCCAACTGGACGAGATCCAGGACAACAAATACGCGCGCGGGCTCCGGGCCATCGCCGACCATCTGAGCACGCTGCTCGAACGGTTCTGATCGTGCAGACGAGCCGCATTCTGGAAATGCCCGTCTCGGAACGCCCGAGGGAAAAAGCCGACCGTCACGGCATCGGAGCCCTGACCGACGCCGAACTCCTCGCGATCTTCATCCGCACCGGCCGGCCCGGAAAAAACGCCTTGTCGATGGCGTCGGAACTCCTCCAATCCAGCGGCGGCCTCGTCCCGCTATCCCGCGACACCGCGATCGAAATCCGGAAAAAGGTTTGCGGGATCGGGAAGGCGAAATCGATCGAGCTCGCGGCCGCATTCGAGATCGGAAAACGCCTGGCCCGGAACCGGGAGGAACGCCCGGTGCTCGACTCGCCGACCCGGATTTTCGAGGTTTTCGGGCAGGAGTCTTTGTCCCTGCGCCGGGAGTCCCTGCGGGTGATTCTGCTCGACACCAAGCTGCGCCTGATGCTGGTCGAGGAGATTGCGCTGGGCTCGATCAACGAATGCGTCGCGCACCCGCGGGAGATCTTCCGCCCGGCCATCATCCACAGCGCGTATTCGCTGGTGCTCGTCCACAACCATCCGAGCGGCGACCCGCAGCCTAGTTCCGCCGACCGCCGGCTGACATCCGCCCTCCGGGAGGCGGCGGCGATGCTGCAGATCAATTTGATGGATCACATGATCCTCGGCTCCGCCGATGGAGGGCGGCAGCCCTACTTCAGCTTCCGCGACGCCGGCCTTCTATGAAAATCCATCCTTCTGCCATCGTGTCATCGTCCGCCAAGCTCGCTGAGGACGTGGAAATCGGACCGTATGCAATCATTGGCGGGGACGTGACATTGGGGCCCGGGTGCGTGATCCAGGCGCACGCGGTCCTCGAGAGCAAGGTGACCATGGGTGCCGGAAACTTCGTCGGTTACGGGGCGGTGATCGGCGCCGCACCGCAGGATTTTGCGCACAAGGAGGAGATCTTCAGCGAGGTGAGAATCGGCGACAACAACCGCATCCGCGAATACGTGACGATCCACCGGGGGACGAAGGAAGGAACCGCGACGACCGTGGGCAACGGGTGCTTCCTGATGGTTGGCACACACCTTGCCCACAATGTCTCGATCGCGGACAACGTCATCATCACCAACAACTGCCTGCTCGCGGGTTATGTGGACGTCGGCGAGGCGGCGGTCCTCGGTGGAGGCAGCGTCTTCCACCAGTTCATGCGGATCGGCCGCCGGGCGATGATCGCGGGCAGCTCGAGTTTCAACAAGGACGTCCCGCCGTTCGTGACCGCTAATTTCCGCAACCTGCTCGTGGGGATCAATGTGATCGGGCTGAGGAGGGGAGGGGTCGATGCCCAAACACGGATCGAGATCAAACGGGCGTTCAAGCTGGTTTACCGCAGCGGGCTCCGGGTCACCGATGCCCTTCGCGAAGCCGAAAAGAGCGGGTGGGGAGCCGAAACGCTCGAGTTCTTCGACTTTATCAGGACCTCCAAGCGAGGCACCTGCACGTCGAACCGCTTGGCGGATGCCGACATCACCAGCGGGGAGGATTGATCCCGAAAACGTCGATTCTTGTAGCGGAACACGGAAAACCAGCGCGATAGCGCTTAGTGAACTGGGCAAGTCGAGCGTTTGGTGCAGGAGCAGAACCGTAGCTAAGCGGAGCACGTGTTTCGTCTTCGAATGCCTCAAACAGTCGAAATTCTTTCAGAATGGAAAGCCCGGCCTCGGTCGCTTCGCTCCCTGCGTTGCAACCGCTACACCTGCGGCGTGGATTCACGCGGTCTTGGTTCCGTTCTCCGCCCGCAGGGCGCTGTAAACTGGAGAGACGAGCCGGGTGTTGTCGGGGCGGGAGTAAACCATTTGGGCGACGGTGATGTGGCGGGTGCCGAATGCGGCCTCGCAATAGCTGAGGTAATACCGCCACTTGCGGACAAACACATCGTCGAACCCCAGTGCGTGAACCGCGGCAAGTTTCGCCTCGAAATTTTCGCGCCAGAGCTTCAGCGTGCGGGCGTAGTGCGGGGCCATGTCTTCGTAGTCGAGGAGATTGAGATCCCCGGCCGCGACCATCGCCTCGGTGATGCGGGCGTTGCACATCAGGAGCGATCCCGGGAAAATATGCTTTTGGATGAAATCCACACCGTCGCGGAGGATCGGGTATTGGCGGTCCGGACACAGGATCGCCTGCAGGGAGAGAAGGCCGTGCGGCTTGAGCACCTCGTGGATTTTTTCGAAGTAGCCGTTCACGTAGCGGTCTCCGACCGCTTCGAGCATCTCGATCGAAACCACCTTGTCGAAGCGTCCCCGGATAGTGCGGTAGTCGCAGAGGAGAATCTCGATCTGGTCCGAGAGCCCGGCTGCCTGGATCCTCTCCGACGCCTCGGCGAACTGCTCCTCGGAGATTGTCACCGTGGTGACTCTGCAATGGTAGTGCCGGGCCGCGTGAATGCTGAAGCCGCCCCAGCCGCTTCCGATTTCCAGAACTTCGTCGGCCGGCGAGAGGTGGAGTTTCCGGCACAGCAGGTCGTATTTCCGGACCTGCGCGGCTTCCAGCGAGGTTTCGGGGGCGTCAAAATACCCGCTCGAATACGTCATCGTGGGGTCGAGCCAGAGCTTGAAGAATTCGTTGCTGAGGTCGTAGTGGTCGCGGATGTTTTTCCGGCTGGTGGCGAGGCTGTTCGGGCGGCGCCGGTGGATGGCGCGGTTCACGAGGTTCAGGATGTTGAAGATTCCGGTTCCCCGCGAGCGGTTGGTTTGCAGCGCTTCGGCATCGCCGGAGTTCAGGATGAACCAGGCGATGACTTTGGTGATGTCGGGAGTTTCCCACTCGGCCGCCATGAAGCTTTCCGCAAATCCGATGGCCCCGAAAAGCACGCAGCGCCTGAAGAAGGATTCCTCGAGGATCCGGATGTCCGCGTGGAGCCCGTGGTAGATGCCGCCATAAACCTGCTTGGTCCCATCGGGCAGAACGACCGTCAGCGTGCCGTTCTTCAGCTTGGAAAAACTATTGAGGACCAGATTCCTGAAGATCATTTCTTTGGGAGATTGCGGGCGCGGAGCAAAATCAGTGCGGGGAGATCTCAGGCCGCGAGATCGATGAGCACCTTGCCCCCGCGCTGGTCTTTTCCGGCCGCTTCCACGGCTTCCACGATGCGTGCGAGGGGATAGGTTTCGTGAACGGGCGTGAACAACGTCCCGGCCTTCAGGTGCGCGGCGAGGGCGGCGTAGGTTTCCCGCAGTTGGGCGGTCCCGGCGTTCTTTCTCCAGCGGTTGAGCCAGAAGCCCGTGAATTTCAGCCCCTTGAAAATGAGAAGCCCGTTGGGGATTTTCAGCGGCTGTTTGCTCATCGCCCCGAACGTGACCATCGTCCCGCCGGGGGCGAGCGCGTTGGCGATGTTCAGGGCGCTGGGGCCGCCTACGGCATTGAGGGCCAGCTTCGGTCGCGCCCCGCCGCACAGGGACTTTAATTCTTTTCTCAGGTCGCACTCCTCGGTGACGACCACGGTTCCCCCGGCCGCGGCCAGTTCGTCCACAAGCTCCGCCCGCCGGACAATGTTCAACGTCTTCCATCCGAGCGCCCGAGCGAGCTGGATGACGCTCCGCCCCACACCGGAGTTCGCGGCGTTCTGGACAACCCAGTCTCCGGGTTCGAGTTTCACGAAATCATGCAGCACCCTCCACGCGGTGGCCGGGTTCACGGTCAGCATCGCCGCCTGAAAAATGTCCAGCCCGTCCGGGAGCGGGATGACATTCGCGGCGGGAACGATCATCTGCTTGCACCAGGTGCCGAACGACATGGGCAGGACAAGTTGGCCGGGCTTCAGGCTGGTGACTCCCAAGCCTGCGGCCGAAACACGGCCGACCCCCTCGTTGCCGATGGTGGCGGGAAGTTCCGGAAGATCCCCGTAGGTGCCTTCGATGACGTTGAGATCGGCGGGATTGATCGGCGCCGCCAGCATGTCCAGAACGACCTCTTCCGGGCCCGGGGGCGGAAGGGTGACATCTACTGGGGCGAGGGATTCGGCGGGTTTTCCAAACTGGCTGAGTCGGGCTGCGGTGGACATGGGAACATGCTTCATCCTTGTGCGGCCCAAGTCGAACCGATTTTCCAAGGATTTTATCCGCAGAGTTGATCAACACCGCGTATCCAGTAGCGAGCACGGAACGTTCCTGCTCGCCAATGGCCCCGTTTCCGGATAACGGTCGAATCTCATGAAACTGCATTTGCCGCGGCGCCTCCGCCGCTTGAGAAGGACGGAAAACATCCGGCGCATGGTCCGCGAAACCCATCTCCATGCGAGCGATTTGATCTGGCCGCTCTTCGTTCAGGAAGGAGCCGAGGTGACTCCGGTCGATTCGATGCCGGGGGTCTTTAGAAATTCCGTCGAGTCCCTCGTCCGATGCTGCCAGGAGGCGGAACAATGGGGGATTCCCGCCGTGGCGGTTTTTCCATCGATCCCGCAATCCCTCAAAGATCCCGCCGGCTCGCACGCATTCAGCCCCGAGAACCTCCTCTTCCGCGCCGTCCGCGCCGTGAAGGAAAAATGCCCGGACCTCGTCGTCATCACCGATATCGCCCTCGATCCCTACACCTCGCACGGCCATGACGGCCTTCTTTCTCCGGATGGCACGACCGTGGACAATGACTCTACGGTCGAGGTTCTCTGCCGGTTGGCTGTTATGGAGGCTCAGGCTGGAGCGGATATGGTGGCACCTTCTGACATGATGGATGGACGTATCGGGGCAATCCGCAATGCCTTGGATGAGGCGGGGTATAGCGATATAGCAATTATCGCATATTCGGCGAAGTTCGCGTCCGCTCTTTACGGCCCTTTTCGCGATGCGGTTGGCAGTAAAATCGGGAAAGATGCCGTGAGCAAAGCGACTTACCAACTGGATCCGGCAAACCGAAGAGAGGCGTGTATTGAAGCGGAAACTGATGAAAAGGAATGTGCTGATATGTTGATGGTTAAACCGGCTTTATACTATCTTGACATTATTCGCGAAATCTGCGATAAATCATCAGTTCCCGTGGCGGCATATCAAGTGAGCGGAGAGTATTCGCAGATCCAAGCGGCGGCGAAGCTGGGCTGGCTGGATTACGAGCGGATGCGGAACGAGTCGCTGATTGCGATCAAGCGGGCCGGGGCGGATTTGATCCTGACTTACTTTGCGAGGGAGGTCGCGGAAGAAATTTCCCTCGGCCGGTTTGGCCGATAAACCGTCCGTCGCGGGCAGCGATTTCTCCGCGCAGGGTCACGGCCGAGGGCCTGCCTTGGATTTCCCAGCCTTCAAAGGCGTTGTAATCGACGGCGGAAGTCTGGCTAGCTGCGGAGAGGGTCCCCCGATACGACGGGTCAAAGACGACCAGATCCGCGTCGCTGCCGGGCTGGATGGTTCCTTTTTTTGGGAAGAGATTAAAAATTTTTGCGGCGTTGGTGCTGGCGACATCGACAAAGGTATGGAGGTCGAGGCGGCCGGTGCAGACGCCGTGGGTATAGAGCAGGGAGATCCGGTCCTCGATGGAAGGGATGCCATTCGGGATTTTTGTAAAATCCGAAAGCCCCATCGGTTTTTGGGTGGCGAAGTCGAACGGCGCGTGGTCGGTTCCGACCGTGTCGATGAGACCTTGGCGGAGGGCGTTCCAGAGGACGGGTTGGTTTGACTTGTCCCGGAGGGGAGGGGACATGACGAATTTCGCGCCCTCGAAGTCCGGCTTCTCGGCCGCGCTTTTGTCGAGCACGAGATGCTGGATGAGGGTTTCGATGCGCACGTCCACGCCGCGCAGGCGGGCGCGGACCGCCTCTTCAAGGGCTTCGCGGCAGCTCAGGTGAACGATGTAAACCGGGGCCCCGGTGGCTTCCGCAAAGCTCATCAGGTGATGGACCCCCTCCGCCTCGATGTATGGCGGGCGGCTTTCGTGGTGCCATTCCGGGCCGGTTTTCCCATCCGAGAGCAGCGCCTTTTGGAGTTCGGAAACGAGGGTTTCATTTTCGCAATGCGCCGTCGTCACCACGCCGAGTTCGCGCGCGAGCCGGAGGGTGGCGAAGAGTTCCGCGTCGTCGATCCCGAACGCGCCTTTGTAGGCGAGGAAGATTTTGAACGACTGGACACCCTCGGAGACGATCTTCCGCATCTGCCCCTCCGTGCCGCCGTCAAACCGCGTGACCCCCATATGGAAGGTGTAGTCGCAGCAGGCTTTTCCGTCGGCCAGGGATTTCCAAGCGGCGAAGCCATCGGAGGGTTCTTCCGACCGCGACGGGCAACACATGTCGAAGATGGTCGTGGTCCCGCCGACAATCGCGGCCTGCGTGCCCGTGGTGTAGGTGTCCTTGGCGGATGTCCCCATAAAAGGCAGGTGGATGTGCGTGTGAGGGTCGATGAATCCCGGGAACACGAATTTTCCCGTCGCATCCACGACCTCGGCACCGGCCGGGGCCGCGAGATCCTTCCCGATGCACGTGATCGCCTCCCCTTCGCACCAGATGTCCGCCACAAACCGGGATGAACCCGTCACGATTTCCCCGTTTTTTATCAGGAGCGCCATGCGGGCTATCAAAGCACGGAGTCTTTTCTCCCCATAGAAAAATTTTTCGAGGCTGCTAGAAGTCGATCTCCGCAAACGTTCCCGCCGCCTCCATCCCGTCGCGGACGACGCAGCGGGTGAGGCGGGATTGAGGGGCCACCCTGGCGTTCTCCCATAAAACGCAATCCTCGAGAATGGCTCCATCGCCAACCGTGGCTCCGGTTCCGACCGCGCAAGCCCCTTGGAGGCGGGCGCTGGACGCGATATGAGAGATTGCCGCCACCGGTGACGGCCAACCCGGTTCCGCATACGAGAGCCGATACATCCCGGGCTGGAGCAGCGTGTGCGCCGCGAGGTAGGCGTCCCGCGTGCCGAGATCAAACCAGAGACCCTCGTCCACGATGTCCCCTCCGATTTTTGCGCCGGCACGGATCAGATCGAGGTAGATCGGAATGATCGAGGTGACCAGCCCGGAGGGGATGTGCCGGAAAATTTCCGGGGAGAGGATCGTGATGCCGGTGAAGAGATAGGAAGGATCAGATGGTGCGACGGAAGGCGGAGCTGCAGACGTGGGGCGACCGTCCCGGTTGCCAGTTTGGGATAGCAGGCGGGACGCCTGCTCCACATCGTTTCCCAATTTTCCCCGGATATCGGTCACCCGGCCGTCCCGCGATTGGATGTGCAGCGGGCCCCCCGAGGATCTGAGGACCAGCGTGGCGAGGTTGCCGGACCGAAGGTGGCGTTCGATGGACGGACGGAGAGGGAAGTCGGCGAGGATGTCCCCGTTGTAGGCGACGAACGGTTCATCCCCAACAAAGGGCTCCACATTTTTTATGCCTCCGCCAGTGTCCAGGAGGACGGGTTCGTGCCGGTATTCGAGCGGCAATCCGCAGTAGCGGTTGCCGGGGAGAAGGCGGTCATACGCCTCCGGGCAATGGTGGGTGTTGACGGCGAATGAGGTGATGCCGTTCGCGATCAGGTGGTCGAATCCGAACGTGATCAGCGGTTTTCCGAACAGGGGAACGAGCGGCTTCGGGCGGCGTTCGGTGAGCGGTCGAAGCCGGGTTCCCAGCCCCGCACCCAGCACGAATGCTTTCATCGTTTTCCTGCCGCGAGGCGGAGGATGGCATCCGCCGCGCAGGCCGCGCCGAACCCGTTGTCGATATTCGTCACGGTGACCTTGCTGCTGCAGCTTGTGAGCATGCCGAGAAGCGCGGCGAGACCTCCGAGGTTTGCCCCGTATCCGACGCTTGTCGGCACGGCGATGACCGGTCGGTCCACGAGCCCGGCCACCACGCTCGGCAGAGCGCCCTCCATGCCGGCGACGACGATCAGGACCGAGAACGAGCGCAGGCGGTCTGTCTCGTCGAGCAGCCTCTGCAGTCCGGCGACGCCGACATCGGTGATCCGCCCGACGCGGTGCCCGTAGGATTCCAATGTCACCGCGGCCTCGTCGGCGACCGGCAAGTCCGCGGTTCCTGCGCAGACGACCGCCACCGTGTATTCCGGGGCAGCGGAAAGATGGGAGCCGACCGTAATGCAGCGCGCTCGTTCGTGCCAGACCGCTCCGGGAAATCTCGCCGCGACCGCGTCAAAATGCTCGCGGGTCGCGCGGGTCGCGAGCACCGCCTGTCCCGCCTCGCGGAGGATCGACGCGATCTCCGCCACTTCCGACGGCAGCTTGCCCTCGCAAAAAACCGTCTCCGCCCGCCCGCAGCGCTCCGCCCGGCCGAGATCCACCCGCGCAAAATCAGGGCTCATTTGCGAGAAAAAGCCGCATCGGGACCATCCCGCTCTCGGTGAATCCGTGCTTGAGATAAAATTTCCGCGATTCGTTCGGGCGGTCGGTCAGCAGCGTGATGCGCAGGAAATTTTTCTGGCGCGCGAATTCGATCGCGTGTTTGAGAAGCTGCGAACCGTATCCCTGCCCCCGGTGCTCCTGACGGATGACGAGGTCTTCGAGCAGTAGCACAAACCCGCCTTCGGCCGTGCTGATGGTGATCAGGAGGTTGATCATCCCGATAATCTTTTTGTGGTTGCGGAGGACGAAGATCCTCCCGCGCGAGGGCTGCTCCAGAATGAGGCGCAGCCCGCGCAGTTGCTTCTCGCGGTTCGGCGTGAAGTCTTCCTCCTGCGAAAACAGATCCAGCAGGAGTTCCGTCAATTCGGACAAGTCATCCAAGGTTGCCGGTTCGATGCGCAGTTCGCTCATGCCAAACTCCTTATTTCATTCCGCGGCCGGACGCAATCCGCGATGCGAAAATCCGGAATTTTTCTTCCGGCGGAAGCCCGGGGTCAGTGCCGGGGGGGCAGCGGTTTGGGGGTGATGACGACACGGGCGCCGACTCCCACGGTGTCGAAGAGTTCGATGATGTCTGCCGAGCGCATGCGGATGCAGCCGTAGCTCACCGGGCACCCGATGTTCCTCTCCTCCGGCGTGCCGTGGATGTAGATGCAGCGCGCGAAGGCGTGCCGGTTTTTGGATTCCGTGCCCTCGAGCCATAGGATTCTGGTGACAATCGGGTCCCTGCCCGGGGCATCCACGTGGATGATTTCTCCGGTCGGCCTGCGGCATTTGAAAACGGCTCCAGCAGGGGCCCCCGCGCCGATTTTCTTTTGCACGCGCAGAGCGCCGAGAGGGGTCGCGTAGCTTCCGGGGCGGTCGCCGAGACCGAATTTGGATGTCGAGACCGGGTATTCCGCAACCGGCCTGCCGTCGCAGAGGAGGACCATTTTTTGATCGGCGGCACTGATGATCATCTTGTGGCGGGTATCACCGGCACAACCGGCGAACAGAAGCAAAAGGAGGCTGGCCCCGAAGAGCGCGCGGATCATGCGCCGGTGCTTGGAGATTTCAGAAACAGGCAAAAACATGGTGGCAAGATGACCGGCAATGCGATCTTGAAAACAGGGCCCATGGAATCAATTGATGGCCGTCGTTTTCATTCCTTAATCCGAAAACGGCGATTCTTGTAGAGGAATTCTGAAAGAATTTCTCAATCGCCGTTTTCGCGCTCAATCGAGCCGCCATCAAAATCACCATGTCGGGCACGGTCAAGCGCAAATATTGAAGCCCAATTTCCGCGTTCGCCTTCCCAATGGAAAACAGCAAAAAATTATTGACCGATCAATATGTTGTGTTGAAGTGGCCCCATCAACCCCGTTTGCCCACAATATGCGTTGCCCTAAGTGCGGCTCTTTGGAAGACAAAGTCATTGATTCCCGCCTGTCCAAAGACGGGGCGAGCATCCGTCGCCGCCGCGAATGCCTGAAGTGCGAGATCCGGTATACGACCTACGAAGAGTTGGAGCGCCTCGAACTTCGCGCCATCAAACGGGATGGACGCCACGAACCGCTCGACCGCCACAAACTGCTGGGGAGCATCGCCAAAGCCTGCGAAAAGCGTCCGATCGGGCTCGAAGAGATGGAGGAGGCGGTCGAGGATATCATCCACGATCTGGAGGCGGCCCAAGAGCGGGAAGTCCCGACGCGGACGATCGGGGCCAAAGTGATGGAAAAGCTCCATGCCCTCGACCCGGTCGCCTACGTCCGTTACGCGTCCGTGTATCGCCAGTTCCAAGAAATCGGGGATTTCATCGAGGAGATCCAGTCGTTTGAAAAGCGAGGAGGAAAAACCTCCGCGCAGCCGGAATTGTTCAAAGCATGATCGCCCTCAGAGACAGCCTCCCGCTGGTTCGGTTCCATGACGGGAGCGTCATGAATTTCGAGCGGAGCTGGCTCTCGACCGCCCTCGTCCGCGCGGCGGAGACGGCCGGCTACAAAAAGTGGTGGCTGGCGGATCACGTCACCGAGAGCGTCACCACTTACCTCGAGCAGGATTTCGACGACAACGTGGTCACGATCTGCCGGATCGAACGGGCGGTCCAGTCGGTGTTGCAGGTGATTGGGTATTCCGATGTTGCCAGGCATTTCCGGACGATGCCGCCTCCGGTCCGGATCTCTCTGGTCGAGATCGCGCGGGATGCGGGCGAGGGGTATGAGCTGCTGTTTTTCGAGCTTCTCCGCGCGCGGCTTCGCGGGGTGATTTTGTCGGAGACCCAGCAGGTCGAGATCTGCGACCTTCACCGGTGCGTGAAGCTTTTGCGCTCCGCGAAAAACTGGCGGCGCGATTGCTCCGGTCTCCGGGGCGAGATCGTATCGTTCGTGCGGGGCGAACTCGACCTCAGCCGCCGCGCCCAGGATCTCAACCTCCAAGTCTCGTGACGCTTTTCGAAAAAATCATTGCCCGAGAGATTCCCGCCGACATTGTCTTCGAGGATGACCGGTGCCTCGCGTTCCGCGATATTTCCCCCAAGGCACCGGTTCATATCCTCGTGGTCCCCAAGCGGGTGATCCCGCGAGTGTCGGAATCCGTTCCGGCGGACACCGAGCTCCTCGGGCATCTGCTCCGCACCGCCGGACAGATCGCCAAATCCGAAGGCATCGCGGATTCCGGGTTCCGCCTCGTCATCAACAACGGTCCCGATGGTGGGGAGACCGTCCCCCACCTCCACGTGCATCTCCTCGGCGGACGCCCGATGGCCTGGCCCCCGGGATAGCGCGCGCCCCGTAGAGGAATTTTGAAAAAACTTCTCCTCTTCCGATTCTTCATCACTCCCGCTCCGCCTCCAGGAGCATCGGCCGCCCGTGGTCGAGCGCCCGGCGGCAGACGCCGAAAAAGTCCGCCTTCGTCGTCACTCGGCGGATGTCGTGAAGGAAATCCGGGCCGATCCCTTCGCCCAAATAATTCGTGTATTTCTTCATTTTCTGGACCTGGGATTTTTCCGGCACATCGTCCGAGCAGGCCGATTCGTAGAGGGCTTCGACATAGCCGAGCACATCGCGTCCGGTGGGATAAACGACCGGCTTCCCTGCAAAGTCGTCCCGGATCTGTTGGAATATCCAAGGGTTGCGGATCGCCCCCCGCCCAATCATCAACCCATGGGCGCCAGTCGTTTCCCAGACCCGGCGGGCCTCGGCCACGGTGGCGACATTTCCGTTGGCGATGACCGGGCACGGCATGCGCGCGACCGCCTGTGCGATCCGGTCGAGGTGGACGCGCGGGCCGTATTTTTCGGAAACAGTCCGGGCGTGGACGGTGAGCAAATCGAGGCGGTGAGAGGAAAAGACATCGAGCAGGCGGTCGAACTCCGCAGGATCGGAAAACCCGAGGCGTGTCTTGACGGTGAAGCGTCCGGCGATCCCGGCCCTTAGAGCTCCAAGCAGATCGTCGATCCGGTCCGGGTCGCGGAGCAGGCCACCTCCCGCGCATTTGCGATAGACGACCGGAGCTGGGCAGCCGAGATTCAAGTCCACGGCGGCGACCGGGTGCCGCTCGAGTTGTTGCGCGCATTTCACCATCCACCCGACATCGTTGCCGATGATCTGCGCGATGGCGGGTTTGCCGGTGGGATTCTCGGTGACCGAACGCAAGATCGAGCGCTGGAGCCGGTAGCCGGGCGTCACGCGGAAATATTCGGTGAAATACAAATCCGCTCCGCCGTAGCCGGCGATCAGTTTCCAGAATGCCCAATCGGTGACATCCTGCATCGGGGCCAGCGCGAGCAGCGGACGGTGAGCGGGGAAAAGCGCTTTCATGCTCGCAAATACTTTGCAGCCGCCATGCCCGCCCTCGTGCCCGTCGAAAAGCACCCCTGCATCAGGAAGCCTCCGGTCGGCGCTTCCCAGTCCAGCATTTCACCAGCCAGAAAAATACCCGGCAATTTTCCGGCCATCAAATTCTCATCGACCTCGTTCCAAGCCACGCCTCCGGCCGACGAGATCGCCTCCGCGATCGGGCGCGGCCCGGAAAGCCTGATGGGGAGAGACTTCACGGCCCCTGCGAACTTGTCGGGAGTCTGCCATGCCGGGGAGTCGGGGTGGCTGCTCATGATCGCCCGCGCGGCCTTCTGGATCCTGCATCGTTCGAAGGCCTCGTGCAGATGGAACCGTCCGGCTTGCGGCATTCTCGAAATCAACTCCTCGAGGCGGAAGGCGGGCTTGAGGTCCAGGTGAAGGACAGGAGATGCTCTCAGAGCGGGCGTCAGCGTGTAGATCACCCCGCCTTCCAGCCCGTAGCCGGTGATCAGCAATTCACCGTAAGCCGTGGCGTCGCCCGAGGAGCCGCGGATGTTTTTCAACGGCTGTCCCGCGACCTCGTCGATGACCTGGCTAGGCCACGCGACCTCCCATCCGCAGTTCGCCGGAACAAGCGGGTTGACTTCCATGCCGAGCCCGCGAAAGACGGCCTGCCAACTGCCGTCCGATCCGGTCTGCGGCCACGAGCCTCCACCGAGCGCAAAGCCGACGGCCTCGGCTTCGACGAATCGGGCCCCACGCGGAGTCTGAAATTCCAGCTCCCATTTCCCGGATGCCGCGCGGACGGAAGTCCATTTGTGCCTTGGATGAAACTCCACGCCCTGGGATCTGAGCCTCGCGATCCAGCGCCGCAGCAATGGTGCGGACTTCATTTCCTGCGGATAAACCCGCCCACTCGCGACCTCGAAGGTCTTCACGCCCAGATCCTCCGCCCACTGCCGAAGCGCCTCGGGACCAAAGTCCTTCAGCAGACCATGACGGAGATCCGGAGGCATGCCGGAATACTTTGACTCGATGTCCTTGTCGGTGTTCGTGAGGTTGAGCCCGCCGCGGCCGGCCACGAGAAATTTCCGCCCGGCCGACGGCATCGCATCAAACACCGAAACGGCGACGCCGGATCCGGCGGCCACCTCGGCAGCACGCAGGCCAGCCGGTCCCGCGCCGACAACGCACAGCCGCCGGTTCATGGGAAAAGCAATACGTTCCAGACCATCCCCGCGCAGGATGCTCAAGCCGTGGAAAATTACCAGCTTGCATCCGAGGAACGGGGCAGGCGCGTTTTTTTCGTCAGGATCCCGGGTTGTGCATCCGGCTCTGCCCCCATGGCGATTTCGAAGTCGCTGAGCCCTCGGCAAGGGGGAGTAACCCCCCGCAATTCTCAAATCTTTCCCCCGGATGCAGGACAGGCCGGCTCGGTCGGCTCCTCGCCCGGGGGGATTCAATGTTCCTTGCTGTGCGATGAGCGCTGTTACCCTGAAGCTGACCGTTGCTCCCGCGAGACAGACCGCTGCTCGCTCGAAGTTGGCTCACGCAATTTCGATGCCCGCAGACCACTCCCATCATTCGGGCTGGTGCTGAAAAATATTCCCAATCTTTTCTCAAGGGGAGGACAGCTGTTGATGTTTCCTTGAAGGCCGATCACCAGCGCACGCCATGATTTCAGGGATTCTGACAATATGGGACAATGCAGAGCAAAAACTTCAACAACTACCTCCTGCGCGTCATCGCTCAGTGCGGCTAACCAACAACACCAACAATGTTCCCCATCCCCATTGTTTGGTGGAGAGCCCAAAGCGGGAGCCGTTTGGAGCGGGTGACGAGACTCGAACTCGCGATTCTATTCACGCCTCTTTACGTTATGTAAATAACTGATAATCAACGCTAGTTATTTTTGATTGACGTTGGCGTTATTAGGGATATCTATTAGGACCAAATTCTTCTCATGGCCAGCGTCTACATGCATTCCAGCGGCAAGTCCCCCTACTGGGTGGCGGTTTTTTCCGACGAGACCGGCCGGCAGCGCCACCGGAGCACGAAGACCAGCAACCGGGAGCAGGCCGTGGCGGTGGCCGAGCGCTACCAGAGAATGGCCGCCCAACTCCGGCTGGCGAGGGAGAAGCGGGGCGAGACTGCTGTCCCCGCGAGCGGGCTCATCCTAGAGACCTTCATCGAGGCCAGCAAGAAAGCCATGTCCGGGAAGTTTTCCTCCACGGACGCCCGCAAGTGCCTGGACCGGCTGCTGGAGTCCACGGGGTCCCGTTCCATGGCCTCGGTTGGGGTCGGCGAGTTTTTGATGGGGTGGTTGGAGACCCGGCGGCTGAGCGTTGCCCCCGGTACCTGGAAGAGCTACGAGGAAAAGGTCGTGGGATTTCTCGACTTCCTGAAAACGCAGGGAGTGGAAACCCTCGATGCGGTCACCAGCCGCCATGTGGAGCTCTACCGCGACGGGCTTCTGAAGGAGGGGATCTCCCCCACCACCATCAACCTCAAGCTCAAGATGGTGGCCACCGCCTTCCGCCAGGCCCAGAAGCTCGGATACCTTTCGCCAAACCCCTTTGATGCGGTGGATCCGCTGCCCGCCGCCAACGCCGAGCGGGAGGCATTTTCGCTCAAGGATCTCCGCAAACTTCTGGGGGCGGCTGAGCAGGACTGGAAGGGGATGATCCTCGTGGGCGCCTGCACCGGATCGCGGATCGGAGACGCCGCCGCCCTGCTCTGGAACCAGATCGACCTCAAGCGCGGCACGATCACCTACTTCCCCCAGAAGCAGCGCGTGAAGGAGGGGGCGCGCAAGCACGAGGCGGTGATCCTTCCCGACCTCAAGGCCTACCTGCTCGAACGTCGGCGGGGTCTGCCCAAGGTGCTTCCGTCGGCCCCGGTTTTCCCATCCCTCCACGGCCGCAACACCGGCGGGAAAACCGGGCTGAGCCTCACCTTCCGCGCTCTGCTGGACCAGGCCGGCGTCGGTTACGACACGCTGCGCACTCCCAAGGAAGGCAGCCGGGGGCGGCGGGTCTTCTCGCTGGGTTTCCATTCGCTGCGCCACTCCTGCACGTCCCTCATGGCCAACACGGGGGTGTCCGAAGAGATCCGCAAGAAACTGGTCGGGCACACGAGCGACGTCCACCAGCGCTATACCCATTTCGATCTGAAAACCTTCCACAAGGTCCTCAGCAAATTTCCCAAGTTGATTGGCGGGGATACGAAAAAAAAGGGAGGGCAGAAGAGGAAGGGCGGAGGCAAACGAGTTCAGAAAACTGAAAAGCTGTAAATCACTCCTCGTCTCGACCCGTGACGGTAATTTGTCGAACTACTGGAGGAGGTGCTGCAGGTGCTTTGGTAGAAGTCTTGGCGGCAGCAGCGGCCGCTGCCGCAACCGCTGCAGTATCAGCGGCGGCGATCTCCTCATGCGTCGAGATACATATTGCGTCTCTTGTCATCTCTTTGATCGCTAGAAAAATCTCCTCCAAGTTCCTACCAACGATCTCGACATGGGTGGTGGCAAACGTCAGCTGGATCGTCCCGTTGCCGTCAACCAGCATTCCGTGGAGGAGATGCCCATACGGCAGTATGTGCTGACAGCCATCGTTGCACACGAGACGCAGGCAAGTGCAGATTTCTTCCTTGGATGAATTTTCGGTATTTGCGCTCATAGAGTTACATTCCTTCTTGTTTGGGACCCGCGACTGAGATCGGTTTCACAGAAGTGATATTCTTCTGCTTTTTGGGGGTGGAGCGAGCTTTTTGCGCCCTGATCCTCCCGATGATTTTTTCCTGTTGGGCGAAGATATTGAGCCAAAACGGCGAGGCGCAAACAACCAGGCTTTCGTTCTTCTCCGGGTCAACCAATTGGTTCCAGACTGCGCGGCGGCCAATGAACTGATGGCCCCAATCCTCAAGATCGACAGGCAAACCCAAGTTCGCCTCTCTCTTGAGACGATTCCCCCGGCTTTTCTCAAGCGCCGATGCAACCTCCTTGGCCAGGATGTTCATGCCTGCCGAGAGCGCGTCCTGCTCGCCGGAAGAATCTGCGACGGCTGGCGCAACGGATGCCGCCGAAGGATTCACCAGGAGCGTCATTTTTTTCAAGGACACGTTCCTGCCGCTGATCAGATCCAGTTTCGGCGAATTTCCAATGAAGAACAAATGGTCGATCCCGGGTGCGCGTGGGGCGATTTCCCTGAGGAGGATTGCCGGGGAAAGGGGGAGAAACCGTAAAGGAACAGCCCTGCCATCGCGAAGATGCACGGCATCATCGATTTTTTCGATGCGGACCAGTTCCCCTCTGACAAGTTTCAGGCTTGGAACAGTCAGGAGCACCTGAAGCTGTTCTCCCTGGCGCAGCGATTTGGGAGAACACTGAAAGACCACAGCGTCGGCCGATTCGGTCAGCAACTCGCCGACCTGCTGCATGGAAAGGCTTTCTCTTTGCCCCTGCCCCTGAAGTTCCCACTTCCCATTCAGTGGATCGATCGCCACAACACGACAGATCGAATTTCTGGGAAAAATGCCGAGGCGTTTTTTCAACAAGACTCTGACATGGGTATCGTCCTGTTTCCATCCCTCGGAATTTTTCAGAAGCGGGGTCGCGATCTGAACCGGAGTGCCGGGGCTTGGTAGGTATTTTCGGTGTAACGAGAGCAGTTTTTTTGTGAGCTCGTCGAAGGTCTCGCGGGGGAGGTCAGGCGCAAGAACGGCAAAGGTTTCCTTGCCGGATAAATTGAAAAGCTTTTCCAGCTTCGCCTCAGACATGCATGTGACATCGGCTTCCACGACGTCCAAAAGCACTTCTCCCAGATGCAACTGGCGGCTGCGGGACAATGACGATTCTTCGGCGAGGGAGCCATACCGGACCGCCTCGCTCAAAAAATCGTTCTCCCGCACGACGGCTTTCAGCATCACGCACGCTTCGCGACTGCGGAGCGCCATCAGTTTTTTGACCACAGCGAAAGGGTTCCAAGATTTCAACCAGACCCATTTCAGCGGTTTTGTATCGGTGCTTGGATCCTTTGCGGCAGTGGACACGATGGCAGGAAATGGTTCCCCGCTCGTGCTCTCGATCCGAACGCGATCGGGTTTGAGAGCTGCCGACGCCACCGCACGGCGAGCTCGGTTGGTCGCGGCTGATTTGTCTTCGAAATCTACGGCCCAGGTGGTTCCTTTAGCCCGTCCATCCAGCAACAGTTCCAGAATGCTGTTTTCGGCATGAAGGACGCGTTTGTGGCAGTAAGTTTCATACTTGCTGGCGACCAGCCTCCCATCCTCAACTCCGACCTCCAAAGCTCTGCGGATTTTTTCCAGAGCATCCTCCAAATGTGTGCGGCTTCCCAAGTTTGCGGAAAGGATTCGACCGGCCACGCCCGTGAAAGTTTGGATCGCAGCGGGCAGGAAAAAAGGTTTCAGCGAGCTTACTTCGAAGATGCCGCTGCCTTCCGGCGGCCTTCGTATCGGCACGGTCGAGATGCCGGCCAATTTCTTCAGCCAGTCGCTGCGCTTATCCCGCAAGGAAGCATCCGGCTTCTTGTCCTTCGCCTTGGTCCTCGAATTGAGCGAGGCCATCCGCATCTCGGCCCCCTGCGAATAGTAGCGGCCTTCGATTTTCTTCGCGGCCTCGATGATCTTGTTTTTCCGGTCGATAAATGCACTCAACTGCTCTTCCACGAAGCCCTCAAGTTCCCAGGCCAGCGACCCCGGAGGTCCGGTCACCACAGGATAATTGCTTTCCTGGAGCAAGTTCACCAAGCTGTAGTGGTAGATGGCCCGGATGCCCATCTGGTCCCGGTAAATCGGGTAGGCGTGCAAGGCTCCCCATTTCTTTTTCCCGTCGGGGCAGGGTAGCTCGCCCGGTTTGCTCGCCAGCAGGAGCGCGTGCTCGTGCAATTGGGGCTCCATCTGATCGTTCCATGGGTGAACGAACCTCCATATCACCTGAGGAATGCGTTCCAGAAAGCGGCGCTTCTTGGGAGTTTTTCGCGTCACGAGATACTTCATGACGAACATCAGTGCTTGAGTGACGGCGTCCCGATGGATCCGCAAGAGCTCCAGGGAAATTTCCTCTCCCGTCAGAGCCGCCAGGGAAAATGACTTCGGGGGGGAAAAACAAAGGTCATAGGCAATGGTACCGTCTTCGGTCGGCTCCATTGCCTCGATATGGTTGTCGAACTCGCCCACCCCCAAGACTTCCCACTTCGGCTTTATGGCCTCATCCACTTCAAATCGTGCCGCCACTGGCGCTGTGCTGAAACTCTGGTTTGTGATCGCGTCCCACTTCTTCCCGCGAAAATCCGGCAAATGGTAATCCTGCAGATTCTCACTCTTTTTTCTGGATTCAATGGTAAGCATATACTAATGCAAAAACGATATTACTAATAGAAAATAATAAAAACAACATTTTTTCCGTCTGAGAGTCAAAAAGATGGCAACCACTCATTTGTGGTATAAAGCACTTATCACTTTAAATCGGATGGCCTCACAGGTCAGCTTGGATCCGGAAAATCAGACGACAAACACGAGAGTTATGTGTGATGTTTTTATTTGTTGACATTATCACACGTTTCAGGAATGTAATAACCTGATACCGGTGAAAATGCCAGCAGACATGACGGCTGCTGGCTCCGGAATCTAAAGCCGCAACGTGACAGGACCAGCGTGACAACTAACCAAACCAACAAATGCCCCTGCTGAATTCCATTGCCGAGATTCGCATGGGTGCGACCCTGAGGGGGAGGGATGCGACGCGTGCCGTCCCGGATGGGACCTACCGCTTCCTCAGGATCGGAGATCTTACGCAAGAGGGGACTTGCCGGACGGACAACCTCATCCGCATCGAGCCGAACGAGCCGATCAGTGAAGCCCTGCATCTGCGCCCCGGGGACGTTCTGTTTCCAAACCGCGGCACCCGGACGACGGCGTTTGTCTTCCCCGGCAGTCGTTCCCCCACGATTGTGGGCCCCCAGTTTTTCATTGTCCGGGCAAAGCCCGCGGCTGTGCTGCCGGACTACCTCGCTTGGTATCTCCGCTCGTCCCATGCCGCCGCCCATTTCGATTCCCGCCGCAAGGGCAGCTACGTCCCGATCATCCAGCGGCGGGATCTGGCGGAGTTGGAAATCCCGATCCCGCCGCTCACGGTCCAGGCCAAGATTCTCGAAGTCGCCACCCTGGCTCTCCAAGAGCGCGATCTCTCGGATCGCATTCTGCGTCTTCGCTGGCAATACTCCCGCGAGCACCTCGTCGGCCTCGCCAGAAAATCCTGCAAACCATCATGAGCAAAATCAACCAATCCGAAATCAACGACGTGGCCTGGCGTGCCTGCGACACCTTCCGCGGTGTGGTCGATGCCGAAAATTACCGGAACTACATCCTCGTGATGCTGTTTTGGAAATACATGTCGGACGTGTGGCGCGACCACCGCGACGCCTACCTCCGGGAATACGGTGGCGATGAATCCCGCGTGAAGCGCCGCCTTTCCCGCGAGCGTTTCCAGCTTCCCGACGGCTGCGATTTCGCCAGCCTCTATGGCCAGCGGAACGAGACGGACATCGGCGAGCGCATGAATGTCGCCCTCGAACAAATCGAGGAGGCCAACAAGGCGAAACTCGAAGGCGTTTTCCGCGAAGTGGATTTCAATTCCGAAAACAAGCTCGGTCAGACGAAAGATCGCAACGCCCGCCTTAAACTCCTGCTCCAGGACTTCGCCGATCCGCGCCTCGACCTTCGGCCCTCGGTGGTCGGGGAGGAGGACGTCATCGGGAACGTCTACGAATATCTGTTGGAAAGATTCGCCTCCGATGCCGGGAAAAAGGCCGGGGAATTCTACACGCCGGGCATGGTGTCGAAACTCCTCGCGCTTTTGCTCGCGCCCAAGAAAGGCAATACCATCTGCGACCCTGCCGCCGGGTCCGGTTCCCTGCTCATCAAAGTGGGGCGTCAGGCCGATGATCGCGACTTCGCTCTCTTTGGCCAGGAGAGCAACGGAACGACCCACGCCCTCTGCCGAATGAACATGTTCCTCCACGGCATGGACAACTTCCGCATCGAGTGGGGGGACACCCTTCGGAATCCCCGCCTCGCCGAGCACGACCAGTTGATGAAGTTCGACATCGTCGTCGCCAACATGCCCTTCTCCCTGGACAAGTGGGGTTACGAAGAGGCCTCGGCCGATCCCTTCCACCGATTCCATCGTGGCCTCCCGCCGAAGTCGAAAGGCGACTACGCCTTCATCTCCCACATGATCGAGACCGCCCGCGAGGGCACGGGCAAGATCGGGATCGTCGTCCCTCACGGTGTCCTGTTCCGGGGTGGTGCCGAGGGAAAAATCCGCCGGAAGCTGATCGAGGAAAACCTGCTAGAAGCCGTCATCGGGCTCCCTGCCAATCTCTTTTTCGGCACCGGGATCCCGGCCGCAATCCTCCTTTTCAACAAAGGCAAAACCCAGGGCGACGTCCTCTTCATCGATGCTTCCCGAGAATACAAGGAGGCCAAAAACCAAAACGTCCTCGCGGACGCCCACGTCGCCAAGATCGTCTCCGCCTACCATGCCTTCCAGACGGCGGAAAAATACGCCTACCGCGCCACGCCGCAGGAGATCGCCGACAACGACTTCAACCTGAACATCCCGCGCTACGTGGACACCTTCGAGGAGGAGGCGGAGATTGACCTCGGTGCCGTCAAGAAGGAAATCTCGAAGCTCGAAACCGAACTCGCGGAAGTCCGCAAACAAATGGACCGCTACCTGAAAGAACTCGACCTATGACCACCGAACTGGACGAACTGAAATCCGCGCTGCTCGGCCTCCTGCCGATGGCTCCAGACAACGAAAAGCGGCTTTGGCAAAAATTCCGGCTCGAATGGAATTTCCACTCGAACCACATCGAGGGCAACACGCTCACCTACGGGGAGACGGAACTCTTCTTCCTGCACGACCGCATCCAGGCCGGGCACACGCACCGCGAGTATGTCGAGATGAAGGCCCACGATGCCGCCATCGAGCACGTGCGCGAGCTGGCGAAGGAGGCCCGCATCATCGGCGAGGGCGACATCCGGAACCTCAACAAAATCGCCCTCAAGGAACCGTTCTGGAAAGATGCCATCACGGCCGAGGGGCAGGCCACGAAAAAACAGGTCATTCCCGGCGAATACAAAACCACCCCCAACAACGTGCTCACCGCCACAGGGGAGACGTTCTTCTTCGCCCGCCCGGAGGAAACCGCCCCGAAGATGCAGGAGTTCGTGACATGGCTCGCGCGGGAACTCGCGTCCGGAACCAGCCATCCGGTGGAGATCGCCGCGAAATGCCACCACGATTTCGTCCTCATCCACCCCTTCGATGACGGCAACGGCCGCGTCGCCCGCCTCCTCGTCAACTACGTCCTCCTCCGGGCGGGATTCCCGCCGGTCATCATCCGGACGGAGAAGAAGGGCGCCTACCTCGCGGCGCTTCAGCAGGCGGACGCCGGCGACCTCCTCCCGCTCACAAACCACTTCATCGCCGAACTCCGATGGTCGCTCGAAATTTCGATCAAGGCGGCGAAGGGCGAAAACATCGAGGATCTCTCGGATGCCGAAAAAGAAATCGCACTCTTCGTCCGCCAGCAGACGGCGGAGAAACGCGACGTCTTGCCGATGGGCCCGGAAACCCTTCGCGAGATTTACGCCCTTGGCTGGCGAGGCCTCTTCGAATCATTCGAAAAGAAAATGCTCCTGCTGTCCAAACTCTTTGCGACGGCGAAGTGGAACTTTCAGCCGCAACAACACGATTCAAAAGATTGGAGAACGGCATTTGAGGCAGGCGTTGAGAAATTGGGAGTCCGCCACCAGCTCAGTCTGACAGTTGAACTCGGCGGCTATCACGGCGAATCCAAGACCCCGTTCAACTATCACTGCGCGCTGTCAATAGTGGTTCAGGAATTCGAATACGAAGTCGTCGTCGCCACTTCTCAGGGCCAGAAACAAGTGCTCAAGAAACTTTATTCCGAGCCCATCCTCACGGACGAAGCGGAACGGATCACCTCCGAATTTCTGAAATCTGTTTTCGACGACATCAAAACCAAGGCGGCAGCAAAATGATTCCGGCCGGGCCCAACAATAAACGGAAGCCCGCCCGCTATAGCCGCGGCACTCCGCTGCCGTGCTTTATCGGCCCATCCGCCACGCACCCATCCACCCCATGAACGGCGGCGAAATCATCCTCTACCAGACCGAAGACGGGCAGTCGCGCATCGACGTGCGGCTCGTGGACGAGACGGTCTGGCTTTCCGCCGGCCAGATGGCCGAGCTTTTCCAGCGGGATAAGTCCACGATTTCCCGCCACATCCAGAATGCCTTCGAGGAGGGGGAGCTGACAAGGGATTCAGTTGTTGCGTTTTTTGCAACAACTGCCGCCGACGGGAAAACCTACCAGGTGGAGCACTTCAACCTCGATGTCGTCATCTCCGTCGGCTACCGGGTCAAATCCCACCGGGGCACGCAGTTCCGCATCTGGGCGACCCGGCAACTGAGCGACTACCTCGTCAAAGGCTTCGTCCTGAACGACGAAAAATTCAAACAGGGCGGGGCCTCGAACTACTTCGACCAGCTCCTCGCCCGCATCCGCGACATCCGGTCCTCGGAAAAGGAATTCTGGCGCAAGGTTCTGGAAATCTACGCCACCAGCATCGACTACGACCCCTCGGCCGAAGCCTCGGAACGGTTCTTCGCCACCGTGCAAAACAAAATGCACTGGGCCGCCCACGGGCACACGGCGGCGGAGGTCATCCACGACCGCGCGGATGCCGCGCTCCCGCACATGGGCCTCACCACCTGGGCACCGGGGCAAACCCGCCCGCGCAAGGCGGACGCCACCATCGCCAAAAATTACCTCTCCGCCGATGAACTCGAAACCCTCAACCGGATCGTCGCCATCTATCTGGATTTCGCCGAACTCCAGGCCCGCGACCGCAAACCGATGTATATGGCGGACTGGATCAAAAAACTCGACCAGTTCCTCCAGATCAGCGAACGCGACATCCTCACCCATGCCGGAAAAATCAGCGCGGATACCGCCCGCCTGAAAGCCGAGGCCGAATACGACAAATACCAGCGGCTCCTGGATGTCGGCACCTCGCCGGTCGAAGGGCATTTCTTGGAGGCGATCCAAAAGGCGAAATTGCTGGAGAAGCCGGAAAATAAAGCGCGGAAGGGGCGCAAATGAAAAAACTCAGTGGATGGACGACGGCCATGATCGCTGATGTCGCCACAATCGGTGGCGGATCTGGGTTTCCCGATGCCTATCAAGGCAACTCAAATGGAGATTTCCCTTTCATCAAGGTGAGCGACATGAACTCACCCGGTAATGAAAAATATGTGGTCACTGCAAATAATTGGATCAGTGAGGAAGTGAGGAAGAAGATCAAAGCGAAGGTCCAGCCTCAGGGCGCAATTGTGTTTGCAAAAGTTGGCGGCGCGCTGTTGACCAACAAGCGCCGCATCCTATCTCGCCCCACTATAATTGATAACAACATGATGTCGCTCATCGCGACGGAGATCGACTCACAATACCTTTATCAAGTCATGCTGGGCGTTGACCTTGGCCGGTATCGCCAAGAAGGGGCTGTTCCCTCCGTGAATGGAGGTCGGGTGGGCGAAATTGTCCTCGATCTTCCCCCGCTCCCCGAACAACGGAAAATCGCCGACACCCTGTCCACATGGGACAAGGCGCTGGAAAAACTCGACGCGCTCATCGCCGCAAAAGATCGCCGCAAAAAGGCGCTCATGCAGAAGTTGCTTGTCGGCAGGGAGCGGTTTCCCGGATTTATAGGCAAGTGGAGAAGGGTTAGGCTAATTGATGTGCTCGATCCTATCACCCGGCCACGAGCGAAACCTCAAAGTAAGTTTCTGGCCGCTGGCATTCGTAGTCATGGCAAAGGCGTGTTTCTGAAACACGATTTTATTCCTGCCAACATCGCACTCGATGAGCTGTTTGAACTGAAGGCCGGAGACTTGGTGGTGAATATTACCTTCGCTTGGGAAGGTGCCGCTGCCATTGTGCCACCCGAAGCCGATGGAGCGCTTGTCTCTCATCGCTTTCCCTCATTTGTCTTTCGAGACGGAAAGGGAGATCGCGCATTCTTTCGACACTACATTCTCACCAAGCGTTTCGTTTTTGACTGCGGCCTGGCGTCCCCCGGAGGCGCGGGGCGTAACCGAGTTCTGAGCAAGTCGGTCTTTCTCGACATCGAACTCTGTCTTCCGCCAATTGAAGAGCAGCAGAAAATCGGAGAATTCCTCGATACTGCTGCCCAAGAACTCACTCGCCTCCGCGCCCAGCGCAACGCCCTCGACCAGCAAAAACGCGGCCTGATGCAGCGGCTCCTCACCGGAAAAACCCGGGTAAAACCATGAAACTCATCGAACCACATTATCAGTTGATCCGGATGGACGAAAGAGAGTGGAGGTTCCAGCATTCGGCCGGAATGCAGGCGGCCACGGAGAGGTTTGACGGCATTCTTGACAGCGGCGGCGGGCGGAAGGGGCTCACGCCCGCGCTCCGTGCGTTCCTGAACGATCACCCGTCCCATATCGACGCGCTGCACCACTACGCCATGTGCAAAATGGAAGAGGGCAAGCCGCTGGACGCCTTCGCATTTGCCCATGCGGCGGTGGCGGTCGGGCGCGCCGCCATGTCCGAAGAATTCCGGCAGGAGAACGGCAGGCTGCCCGGCGGCTGGATCGAGAACCGCCCTTTTCTGCGAGCCCTGCACGGGCTGATGATCGCCCAGCGATCCCTCTACGAAATCGCCGCCGCAATTCAGACAGCACAGGAGTTGTGCGCTTTTGACCCGGAGGACAGGATGGGTGCGCGGATGCTCCTGCCGCTCTACCTCCTGGAAGAGGATCGCAACCGCGAGGCGCTGGAGGTTTTCTCGGTACCTGACTTCTCGGGCACATTTCATACCACCGAATACCTGCGCGCGCTTGCCCTCATCCGGTGCCAGCGCATTTCCGAGGCCGAAGGCATCCTGTCGGCCTGCATCCGACATTCGCCCCAGGTGGCCCGGTTCCTCGCGGATCCATCGCTCCGCCCCCCGCAAAATGACAGCCCGTTCGGAATTACCATGGGGAGCGAATACGAAGGATGGGCCGCCGCCGCCGAACAGCGCAACGTGTGGCGACGGACCAAAGGAGCAGACGAAATTCTGGAGTCGGCATTCAAAAACCGCGAACTGAAGCCCACTCGAACAAAACCATGAGTGACGAAACCCAACCGACGACTGTCTTTATCTCCTGCTCCCAAGATTTCTTGACCGGGGAGAAACTTCGTGCGAGCCATGAGGCAACAAGCCCGCCACGCCTCTCCATGGAAGCGCACTTTGGCGGGTATTCCCACCCCGGCGCCCTCGCACCAAGTCAGGTCGGATTTTCGCTTGACCTTGGCGGATCTGCGTGCGAAGGCATAACCAACAGACCCGCCACGCCTCTCCACGATGCGCACCAGGGCGGGTGCTTTATTTTCAGCGCCAAGGGGCAGGGGAGGGCCAGGTGAAGTTCCAGAAGCCAGCCCTCACGATTCCTGCCCTTCTCGAAAAGTGGCGCGTTCGCGGCCTTGAGATCCCCGATCTCGTCGAGGCCGAACACTATCTTCGTTTCATTGGTTACTACCGGCTTTCCGCTTACGCCCTACCTCTCCAAGTGAAGGCGGCAGCTTCAGGAACACCTATCGACAAACCATTCAAAGCCGGCACGTCGTTCACCGATATCCTGAACCTCTACCGCTTTGACCGGGAGCTTCGACTCCTGTTTATGGATGCCATCGAGCGGATCGAGGTCGCGGTGCGGAGCTGCATCGTGAACGAAATGAGCCTCTGTCACGGTCCACACTGGTTCATGGATCCGGCACACTTCAACCCGTCCGCTCCCCGATTCAAGCACCACCATCTGCTCGACCGGATCGACAAGGAGTTGAAGATTGGGAACGGGGCGAAAACTCCCGCCAAGCCGCACCACGAGGTGTTCATAAACCATTACTACAACACCTACACCGATCCCTATCTGCCGCCGGCGTGGATGATCGCGGAGACACTCACCTTGGGGACGTGGTCGCTGATTTTTGAAAATCTCCGTGTCACGGCGGAAAGGAAGGCCATATCGAGTCCGCTGAAGACAGACGAGCAGGTGCTGCGCAACTGGCTTCACGCGCTGGCCTACCTGCGAAATCTGTGCGCACACCATTCCCGTCTCTGGAACCGCCAGTTCGTGATCAAGCCGGTGGTCGCCACCCGGCATGCGAAGTTCCTGAAATCGAATGACCGTTGCTATGCCATGGCGGTGGTAGTGGAAGACTTGCTCCGCACGATAGCGCCCGACACATCCTGGGCCATCCGTCTTAATGGCCTGCTGGCCAACCACCCGTTTGCGGATCCTGCCGCGATGGGATTTCCTCCTGGCTGGATGTCGGAGCCCTTCTGGAACATACCACCGAAGCCATGACGCCCTCCTTCCTCGAGTCCCACATCAGCCAGATTCCGGCGATCCGGCTTCTCCAGCAGCTCGGCTACACCTACCTGAGCCCCGAGGAAGTGGCCGTCGAGCGGCGGGGCAGGCTCCGGCACGTGCTCTTGGAAACCGTGCTGGCGGGCCAGCTCAAGCGGCTGAACAAGATTTCCTTCAAGGGGAGCGAAACCCACTTCAGTGACGAGAACATCGCCGCCGGCATCGAGGCGCTGAGGGAAGTTCCCTTCGACGGGCTGGTGCGGACGAGCGAAAAAATCTACGACCTCCTCACGCTCGGAAAAAGCCTGGACCAGACCATCGACGGGGAAACGAAGGGGTTCACGATGCGTTTCATCGATTGGAAGAATCCCCGGAACAACGTCTTCCACGTCACGGCCGAATTCGAAATCGAGCGCACGGGCAGCCGGGAGACCCGGCGTCCGGACATCGTCTGTTTCGTGAACGGGATCCCGTTTCTGGTCATCGAGTGCAAACGCCCGGACGAGAAGGATTCCCTCGAAGCCGGCATCGGGCAGCACATCCGCAACTGGCAGACGGATGAGATCCCCCACCTGTTCTTCTATACGCAGCTCGCGCTCGCCCTGAACAAAAACGACGGCAGCTACGGGACGACCGGGACCGCCCGGAAATTCTGGGCGAAGTGGAAGGAGATGCACAACGCGGACCCGGAAATCCGCGCCGCCATCAACAGCCCGGTGCGCCGGGAGGACCACGAAAAACTTTTCAAGGGGGTGTTCGCCTACGCGAAGACGGCTTTCGAGGAGATGGCCGGGGCGGAACGCGAGCCGACCGGACAAGACCGGCTCATCTGGTCGCTCTGCCGACCGGAGCGGCTCATCGAGATCGCCCGCCAGTTTGTCCTCTACGACGAGGGCGGCGCGGTCAAAAAAGTCGCGCGCTACCAGCAATACTTCGCCATCCGCAGGACCCTCGAGCGCGTGCGCCAGCGCGATCCCGATGGCCGACGCAAGGGCGGCGTCATCTGGCAGACTCAGGGATCGGGAAAATCCCTCGCCATGGTGCTCCTGGGAAAAGCCCTGGCCCTGGAGGAATCCATCAGGAACCCGCGCATCCTCCTCGTGACCGACCGCATCGATCTCGACGAGCAGATCTGGAAAACCTTCCACCAGTGCGGCAAGGACCCCGTGATGGCCAAGACGGGGAAGCACCTTCAGGAAATGCTGCGCGACGACCGCGTCGCGGTGATCACCACCGTGCTCGACAAGTTCCGGGCCGCCGCGAACGCCTCCGAGGATTTCCAGAACGCGGACGACAACATTTTTGTCCTCGTGGACGAAAGCCACCGCAGCCAATACGGCGAGGCCAACATCCGGATGCTCCGGGCGCTGCCGCGGGCGTGCTTCATCGGCTTCACCGGCACTCCCCTGATGAAGCGGGAGAAGAATACCGCACAGAAATTCGGCGGGTTCATCGAGCCCGCCTACACAATCCGCGACGCGGTGCAGGACGAGGCCGTGGTCCCGCTCCTCTACGAGGGGAGGCACGTCATGCAGGACCTCAACAGGAAGGCGGTGGACCGGATGTTCGACGCCATGAGCGAAGGGCTCACCCCCGAGCAGAAGGCGGACCTCAAGCGGAAGTTCGCCTCGCGCGACGAGCTCAACCGCTTGGAGAGCCGCCTTTACCTGATCGCGTGGGATGTCTCCCAGCACTTCTCCGCGCAATGGAAGGGCACCGGCTTCAAGGGGCAGCTCACCGCCCCGGGAAAAAAGGAGGCGCTCGCGCTGAAGCGTTTTCTCGACCAGTTTGGCAAGGTCACATCCGAGGTCGTGATTTCCGCTCCCGATGACCGCGAGGGTGACGAGGAATCCTCCGCCGACGAGACCGTCATCCGGTTCTGGAAGTCGATGATGGCAAAGTATGGGACCGAGAAGGAATACAACCGGCAAATCATCAATTCCTTCAAGAAGGGCGACGAGCCGGAGATCATCATTGTCGTGGACAAGCTCCTCACGGGCTTCGACGCTCCCCGCAATGTCGTCCTCTACATCGCGCGCAGCCTCAAGGAACACTCGCTGCTGCAGGCCATCGCGCGCGTCAACCGACTGCACCCCGGCAAGGATTTCGGTTACATCATCGACTACTACGGCGTCGTCACCGAACTTCACGAGGCGCTGGAACTCTACACCGCCCTCGAAGGCAAATTTGATCAGGAGGATCTCGAGGGCACGCTCACCGATGTCGCCGAGGAACTGAAACGCCTGCCCGGATTGCATGACGCGCTCTGGGGTTTGTTCCGCGAGGTGACGAACAAAAAGGACGAGGAGGCATTCGAACTCGCCCTCGAAAAGCCGGAGCGGCGGGAGGTATTTTACACCAAGCTCTCGAAGTTCACGCGCGTGCTCCGCATCGGCCTCTCCAGCATCCACTGGATCCAGGATACCCCGGCTGACACGCTCGACCGCTTCAAGCGCGCCGTCGTCTTCTTTCAAAGACTTCGCGCCGCCGTGAAACTCCGCTACGCCGAGGAGATCGACTACCGGGACTACGAGGCGCAAATCCAAAAGATGCTCACGACCTACGTGCAGGCTGACGAGGTGATCCAAGTCGTCGAGCCGGTGAACATCTTCGAGCGCGAGGCGTTTGAAAAGGAAGTGGACAAGGCCCGTTCACCGCGCGCCAAAGCGGACACGATCGCCAACCGGACCAAGAAAACCATCAGCGAAAAAATGGACGAGGACCCGTTTTTTTACCGGAAGTTTTCCGTGCTGCTCGAGCAGATCATCGCCGCATACAAGGCCGCCCGCTTGAACGAAGCCCAATATCTCGCCAAGGTGAAGGAGATCATGGAAACCGTTCGCGACGGACGCACCCATGACGCGCCCGACATCCTCAAGGAACGCGACCTCTCGCGGGCGCTGTTCGGCGCGCTCAAAGATCACATAGGCGACCCGACGGATTCCGGCAGGGGTCGTGGGTTTATCGCGCGGGAGGATCCTCCCGCTTACGGAGGCGATCCCGTCGAGATACCCCTCGACGACATCCTCGCCTCCGCCGCCTGCGAGATCGAGAACATCATCCGCAGGCATGCCGTAGTCCGGTGGCGGGAAAACACCGACGCCCAGAACCGGATGCGCAACGACCTGGATGATTTTCTCTTCACCCTCCAGAAGGAAAAGAACATCAGCCTGACACTGGCCCAAATGGATGCCATCATCGAATCGGCCATCCAGGTCGCCCGCAACCGGCCTGGTGATGTCTGAGGCCATCGACACCGCGGTCGGCCCGGCCCACCTCCGGCGCAGTGATCGAAAAACCCTTGGGGTCACCGTTCACCCGGATGGCTCCCTAGAACTCGTCGCCCCGCACCGTGCCCCGATCAATGACGTGCTGGCGAAAGTCGCCAAGCGAGCCCCGTGGATCCGCCGCCAACGCCTGGCTTTTGTCGAACTGAACGCCAACCGTCCGCCCAAACGGTATTCCGGCGGGGCGACCCACCGTTATCTCGGCCGCCAATACCGCCTCAAAATCCGCAAGGGCTCCCCGCCAACCGTCCGATTGCTTGGCGGGTATTTCCACATCACCGCTTCGACCCCCGCCGAACAGGTAATCCGTCGCATGCTTGATGCGTGGATGCTCGATCATGCCCGTGTCCAGTTTGAAAACCGGCTGCAGCGCTGGAAGTCATGGTGCGAGCGGAACCGCCTTCCCGTTCCCCAGATTCGAATCCGCTCCATGTCCATGCGCTGGGGGAGTGCCCGAAGAGACGGCACCATCACTCTGAACCCCGAACTCGTCCGCGCCTCCTCGACGTGCATTGACTACGTCCTGGTCCACGAGGTATGCCATCTCCGGCATCCGCACCACGGCTCCGCCTTTTTCAAACTCCTTTCCTACCTGTGCCCCACCTGGCGGGAGGCGAAACTTCGTCTGGAGCGAACCGACCTGTGAATGGCCGCCGTCAACCGGATTGGTTGTAGGCGCGTTTTTCATATATACTAATGCAAAAAGCATATTACCTAATAAAACACACGAAATATGTGTGGTGCTGCAATGCCCCAATCATTACGATCTCGGAAAATGGCCGTGGCCAGGCCGGACGTGGCGAGTCGTGCGGGGTTTCCGGTCTGATTTGAGTTGCGGCGAGGCGAATTTCCCTGCGGCGTGCGTTTGACAA
>Ga0118677_10001902_pt1 | contig 43203 bp, 32 predicted proteins | sample AliMusrvi5mmetaG_FD_86154 | JGI IMG/M metagenome (GOLD analysis project Ga0118677, IMG submission 86154)
TGAAAAATATTATGAGCGACGAAGCAGTCTCCTATTTAGAAAAGCCTGACTTTGATCGATCCTCTAATTTTGAAGAATATGTCATAGTCAGTCTCTCATTTCATAATATACTGGCTTTATTTAATTCTTCTTATCCAGACTCTTGTAAAACAGATCCTTTGCCTCGACCCTCATTCCAGGATTATGCCCCTGAATAGCAAAATGACCGCTCTGGTAGTCACTGTCATCATAGGTCATTACTAATTTGTCATTAATCCAGAACTGGATATGGGAACCCACCGCCTTAATGTGATAGTTGAACCACTCTCCATCCTTTGTCAATAATTCGGTAGCCTTACCTGTTGGCTTTCCCGGTTTCCACAGCCATCCGGTGTAAGCATCCTGACTATTGCAGATCTGTGCCTCATAACCCCGCGGGAAACCATCGGGTTTATCCTCGGGAGGATTTGCACGGAAATAGAATCCACTGTTTGGCTTCGAGCCAATATCGGTGATCTTAAAGGTTCCCTTTGCCTCAAAATCGGTGCAAATAGCATCCGTATAAATATGTCCCATTCCACCCTCGCCAACCAGAATACCATCTTTGACGGCCCAGGTTGCCTTTCCTTTTACAAACCAACCTGTGAGATCTTTACCATTAAACAGGGAGACCCACTTTGGTTTGGCCTCAACGAGTCCGCTCAAACCAATCATCAATGCGATGAATAATAAACCAGCAGTTTTTTTCATGATTTAAAATTTTAATTTAGTTACATATTCCAAAGAGGTTATATCAAAAGTGGGAAATTTAACCGCAGAGAATCGCAGAGGAATATCGCAGAGAATCGCAAAACCCCAAATTACAGAAAATATCTCTGCGAAACTTCGCGCCTTCTCTGCGTATCTCAGCGGTAAAAAGACTTTTGATACAACCTTCGTATCATTATAGAAAATTAGCTCAACCAGATATATAAAAATAGTGTGATTGAAGCCAATACACCCCAATGCAATCTCCAGTCGGTAATCCCTTCGAATTTGGAGATCCCCTTTGAATAATTGATGGTTGTTTTTTCAAGCTTATCGGGTGCAGTTTTTTCAGTAAATGCTGAGACAGCAAATAGGAGAGCGGTAATTAACATTTCGGCCCAAAGTCCCCTGTAACCAAAATTGGTCGTCAGAGGAAAGTGAAGAAGCGGGAAAACCGCTTTCGCTGTTGCCGGAGCGAGTAACTGATCGATCACGAAGATTGTTGAGAGAATAACTCCAAATATTACAGAGATGCCTGCACCCTTAAGTGTGACTTTCTTGCTCACAATACCAAAGAATATTGCCGGAAATACGGGAATTACCAGATAGGCCGAGATGGTCTGCAGATATTTGTATAATCCCTCCTCGTTTTTGTAAACCAGCCACGCAGCTCCCATTCCTAAAATGGCCACAATCATAATGACAAAACGACCAAATCTTACCTGTTTTTTTTCAGGGACATTGGGACGAAATTCAAGAAGAAAATCGCGCACCACCAGGGTTGAGACCGAATTCAATACGGCAATTGTTGACGATACAAGTGCAGCCATCAGCGATGCCAGAAGTAATCCCCTTAATCCTGTGGGAAGCAGCTTATTCAATAACAGAACAAATGTTTGTTTCGTAGCTTCACCCTGCAATTCACCCGGAAACAAAGCATAGGCAATAACACCCGGCAAAGCGAAAATAAATATTGGTGTAAGCTTTAATAATACAGCAAACATCGCACCCCATCTGGCGTGGTGAATATCCTTGGCCGCCAATCCGCGCTGAACATTGACCTGGTCGATACCCCAATAGAATATCCCGGCATAAAAAGCGGTTGCAAGAATTCCCCAGAACGGATAAACAGGGTCGTCATACGGTTTGGCGATAGACATCATATTGGGGACTTTTGTCATCAGACCATCCCAGCCTCCAACTTTATCGAGACCGATGAATAGCATGATTGATGTACCACCAAGCATAATAACGACCTGGATTACATCGGTGTACGCAACGGCAGTAAACCCTCCAAGCATTGTAAAGAGGGCGACAGCCATTCCTACAATCAATACAGTAGTCATCACATTCCATCCAAGGATACTGTTCAAAACCAATGCTCCTGCAAACAGGGTGAAGGCAAGTTTTGTCATAATGCTGATTACCAGCATCAATCCTGAAAACAAGGTTCTTGCACGTCTGTTATACCTCAATTCAAGAAATTCAGGGATTGTAAAGATCTTGTTTTTAATGTAATAGGGATACAGGATGGCACAGGCAAACCCCAGCGTAATAGCACAGGTTAGTTCAACAGAACCGGCAGAAAGGCCATATCGGTACGAATCGCCCGATAGGCCCACCAGATGTTCAGCACCAATGTTTGTTGCGAACATCGAAGCGCCCACAATAGGCCATTTCATCGACCGTCCTCCCAGGAAGAAATTGGAACTGTTTTGTCCCGCTTTTTTGCGATAAGCCATAAACAACCCAAAAGAGAGGCTGCCTATGACCACTATGGACAATACAATCCAGTCAAGAATCGTAAGTGTTAAATTCATTTTTTCAGTTTAATTAAATACTTATTAGTTGGTGTTCATTTTGTTCAGCCCACAGGGCTGTCATTTTAATATTAGTTGTAAACCGGGGGTTGACACCCACGGGTATTCAAATTGAACCCTTTCAGGGTCCTAAGGTTATCAATTTGGATAAGCCAAGTAATAAGATGGATAGAATGTCGTATTTCCCTAATTGACTGGTTTCTCTATAATCTTATCCAACCGAATGATACTTTGAATCATTGCCCTGACAGTATGATAGTTGATTTTCCACGAATGGCCCATATGTGTCCAGATTGGCTCACCTTTGCGTGAAAGCAACGGATACCACTCACCTACCCCTTTGTTCACCACTTTGTCCAAAACAAACCGGTGGACGTTTCTATAGGCATCCAGATATTTTTTGTCTTCAAACATAATTACACCGTCGAGCAGTCCGATCAAGGCTTCGGCCTGTTGCCAGAACTCTTTCTCCTTGTCATAGACTCCCCCCGAATGTGGACCTTCAACAAAAACGCCCCCAAATTCCCAGTCAATACCATTATCTACCGTATGATCAAAGATGATTTTGAACAGGTCGGAATATGATTTTGGGTCTATTTTGAGGATTTTCAACGCATGAATCAATAAATGAGCAAACTCGGCATTGTGTCCATAACAGGTATTGTCGGTGGCATTTCCCTTCTGTCCCTCTTCTGAGAACCTGTCCCATCCCCAGATAATATCAAACTTAATCTGTGGTGCAACAGTCCAGTCCTTAAAGAATTGTGGTATTCCGGTTTTGTAAACAGGATGGATGATCCGATTGATCAGCAGATCAATATCTTCGAGCAATTTACGACGGTGAACATCCTTGCCAGTGCATTCATAAAGGGTGGTATACGCCTCCATCAGGTGCATGTGGACATCCAATGTTTTACGATCACCTCCCTGACTGCCGGGACCACAAAGGGTCCAGTCGCGGTGGAACATCTCCCAGTAACCGCCGTACATGGTATCGGTGCAATATTTCTGGAGCAGGTCGAAAACCTTTTCTGCATATTCGATACCCCGTTGGTCACCGGTGGCGAGGGTATATTCACTTAAAGAATAGATCGCAAAACTATGTCCGTAGATAATCTTTTGGTCAATTTTCACATTACCCTGGCGGTCCATCATCCAGAAGAAACCTCCATGTTCCTTATCCCACATTTTATTGATCAAAAAATCAACTCCATGGCTTGCCATTGCGGCGTATGCACCTTCCCCATAACCGGCACGATGTGCGGAAGAGATCGTAAAGAGACACCTTGTCTGCGCAATCAACGACTTTTCATCTTCGCCTGTATCGTTTCCATCTTTGTCAAAATGGGTGATGTAGCCACCATAGGCTGTATCAATCATCCTGGTGGTCCAGAATGGAAGAAGCTCGTTTATCAGGTGATTTTCGGCCTCCTGCTTTAGATTGATTAGTTCTTCTTTGTTCATTATTTTAGTACTAAAAGTTTCAGCTTTATGCAAAGATTACGAATAAATTCAACTATTTTTTTGCCACCAAAACACTAAAGCACCAAATATCACCAAAATTGCAATTAATTTGGTGGATTTTAGTGTTTTGGTGCCTTAGTGGCATTTTCTAATTCAGACAATTTCTGATAGATCGCCAGCAAAAAGTCACGGTTATCAGCAGTCAGGTAATGCATTTCGCCCCCCATTCGGTTGAAGGTTTTGCAATAACGGAGGTAATAACCCGGATTATCCATCGGCGGTTCTCCATCCTTGTTCCAGTCCCACTCCGACTTGGCAAGGTCGACAATCAGCATAAAATGGTTATCGATATGACCACCCTCCTGGATAATGAGGTTTTGCGACATTGACAATGCTTTTTCAAAGATCATCGGTGACATAACTGCAGAACCAATTGACATATAGACACCATAATCGAGGTTGCTGACACTTTGGGCAAAACTCAGAAAATCGTTCTGAGCCACACGTCCGATTGCCGCACCATGATTCATCGGATGGTTATAGATAATATCGTGACCAAACATCGGGTGTCCGGTAAACGGAATGCCCAATTCAAACGCTTTTGCCTGAACCGAATATTTCTTAAATGGATGAGGAATCGACCTGAAACCGGCCGGTAATTCGAATTTTTGAATCACACCGGCAAGATCGGCAGCAGCGGCAGCCAGATCAGGATTGGTTTTAATATTTTGAATGACCTCCTCCTGTAAAGCAGCGATTTCAGGAATCTGCAACCCTTCGAGTGAAATCATTTTACCGACCGATTCGCCATATCCGAGACCTTCATAGGCTCCAACGATCAATGCAAGGTTAATATTAAAACCGGTATGGTCCCAGATTCCGAACTGTCCGAGTTCAACATTTTCACGCACATCCTCGCTCGATTTTCCCTGGAAGGCAAACTCCCAGTCATGAATTATTCCAGCACCGTTTGTCGAGAGGTGTGTTACCCAGCCCTCTTCCATCAAGGCGATTAGCGTGGGTGCCATACCGTTTTTAATCGTATGTGCTCCAAAAGTAAGCATTCTGGAACGCCCACCCTCCCGGGCAAGCCGGATACGCTCCGCGGTTTTCTCAATCAGACCAATCCCCAATTCAGAGAGGTGTGCCGGTTTCTGATCAACAGGGACGTGGTCCTTTTCAATATAAACCTTGTTTTTCCGGTCGACCAGTTTTTTTACTGATAACCGGTCGCGGTCCAGTTTTGGATATGGCATAACTTATGATTTAATATTCAATAATCCAAGCAATTGTGATAACTGAGAGAAGTCTGGAATGATAACATCGGCGCCCGCCTTGATCAATCGGGTACGTTTGCTGTCGTTAAGTCCATAGCGGCGCAGTTCGTTGCTGGCAACTCCGATTGAAATTCCACCCCGTTTATTTGTCTCGCGCATCTCGACCGGTCCGTCGCCAAATGTAGCAACCTTACCAAGAGCAGATTCGCCAATTGAATCGAGTATACGGTCAAGGACGATTTTCTTGGCCTCTTTGGTAATGTCACCCACTGCGCCGTAGATACGACCTTCGAAGAGGTGATCATAACCTAATACTTTTGCCTCGCTCTTCACATCAGCTTCGTCGGTTCCGCTGGCAAGGTAAAGTTTTACCCCTGCAGCATGAAGTTTCTCAAGAAATAAAACAGCATTTTTAAGTGTGAAATCTTCGAGTGAGAGTTCCCCGTTTGCATATTTCAATTCGCGCTCTTTAACCATGATCAGCAACTCGTCGTTGTAAATCTGTTTGTACCCAAATTCATCGAGGATTTTATCTTCAGGAACACAACCGAATTCACGGATCAGTTCAATCAACCCTTTCATCTGAACGAGGGTCTGAATTCCGGTCGTCTTATCGATAAACTCATCGGAGCGCTCCTTCACTTTCTGATATAATGCTTCATCTGCCTCCAGATATTTTTCGCCTAATATAGCCTTGATCATCATGGGAGCCATAATCAGTTCCCAACCTTCACGCAACGTGGAAATCGTACCATCATGATCAAAAATTGCATGTTCAATCTGTGGCTGATGCTCCCATTTATTGACAACCTCAATTTCAGTGCCCGGAATATATTTGGCATGCCGTTTATCTTCAGCAAGTTCTGACGCGAAGATATAATCAGGATCTGCCCCGATAGCCAGGATCTCTTCAGGGGTGGCAGTTCCACACTGGAAAAGTTTCTGAACTGTGACACCTGCAACAAATGAACCTACCTGAGCGGCAATATTCATCGAATAGCCGGCAGCCAAGGATGAGGCAGCGCCGGCGAGATAGCTGTCTCCAGCACCAACTGTATCAACCTTTGAAAGGATCATCAGTCCCGGAATTTCGGAAATACCATTCTCGTCTATTGTCAATGAACCTTTACTACCTCTGGTGATAAAAAGTGGTTTTTGGTAACGTTTGTACAGTTCATTGGCTGAAGCGACAATTTCAGAATAAAGAACCACCTCATCGGGTTTCTTATCCATTCCACACAACCGTGCAGCTTCGGTATCATTCATTTTGCGGATCGCTCCGGTATAATAATCGTTGAAGTTACGGCTATCTACGATAAATGTTTTTTGAGGAAATTGTGCAATTACCTCAACCAGTCTTTTCTTAAAATAGTCGATATGGATACCTGAAGGGACCTGTTGATTGATAATAACAATATCTACTTCCGGAATCTCCTTAACCAGACTGGCAATTAAACGGTCAGCTGTTTCGATGGATAACTGGTTATAGTTACCAAAGTCAACCCGGTTTAACTCCTTATCATCAATATAAGGTTTTGCATAGGCATGGGTATACCAATTCTCTTCCTGGATCAGCAGGTTTCGGGGCTCAATTCCTGTTGCTTTCATTACGCGGACCATCTCGGCGCCGAATGGATCGGTCCCGATTACCCCGAAAGCGCGGATATCCTTGATATTCATAGCTGCCAGGTTATTGGTCACGTTACCGGCTCCACCCAGTGAATATTTTTGAGTTCTAACGGGACGGGTTGCCTGATTCGTCTCAACGGAGATTTCACTCATCGCCTCATCAATAAACCAATAGGCATCGAGGCAGAAATCACCGATTACGGCAATCTTTACAGCGCTGATATCCTGGAGGATTTTTTGCAATTGTTCTTTTTTCATTTCGGTTTTTGTTTTTATATTATAATATATCAATACTTTACATTTAAATAACGCTACTATAACTTTGCAGAAAGAGTAGTACACTTTTCGGAAGGCATATTGTACTTTTCAGAAGCTCTCCAGCATCTTACAGAAGGCTCATTACACCTTTCAGAAGATACATTGCACTTTTCAGAGAGCACCTAATACTTTTCAGAAGACACATTGCACTTTTCAGAAGGTCATCCACACTTTTCAGAAAGCACCAAATACTTTTCAGAAGGTACATTGCACTTTTCAGAGAGCATATTATACTTTTCAGAAGATACATTTCACTTTGCGGAAGGCACAGCCCATTTTTCATTCTTCATTTTTAATTCTTCATTTTTCATTCTTCCCTGCAATCGGAAACATATAAATTGCAACATCTCCCGGCTCAACCTCGGTTGCATTTGCATAATCGTTCGCGGCGATTAATGTGCCGTCTTTCAGTACTTTTTTCACTGTATCATCTGTCGAAATAATAAGTTTCATTGTATTTTTAAAATCGCGGTTGACAATCACCATGAAGGTGTTCTTTCCGTTTTCAAGAACTGAAACTACAGCTCCTTCACCTATTGTTTCAAGAAGTTTGATTGGTGCAGGAAGTTCCACAAGTCGTTTAGTTTCATTAGGGATAGTCAGTCCGGTCTGAGCAACAGAGATAACCTTTGCCCCCAAGAATACCCCTGAAAGTTGCTGTATTTCATTGCTAACTTTCTGAAGGCGATCGTAAACCACAGTTCGTTTACCCTGCGCATCGAGTGGGGATCCAAAGCCGCGGAAGCTCCAGTACTCAATTCCCTGAGCGCCGTATGCAAGGTCAGCATAAATCTGCAACCTCAGGGAGGCGAGGGTTGGAATATCGTGTACAAAAGTTTTTTCAGGTTTATAGCTGAAATAAAGCTGGTAAAAATCATTTAAAGAGGGCTGAACAGCATCATCCGAGTAAGCAAGATAGGAGGTGGTCAATGCAAAAGCCCAGAAAGGTCTCCCCTCGGTCCTGTATTTATTGGCATAGAATTCAAGGTTCTCAAACCACCGGGGGTGTAATCCGCCATCCACTACAGGATAGAAATCGAATGAAATATATGGAGCAGGGAATAGTTTATCAAAAGTGTCAATATATTCTTTATAATCTTTTGTGCCAAATTTACTTCGGTTTGAATTAATATCCGGCAAGAGATTAACAAAACAATAATGCTTAGAGTCGACACTTTGAACTCGTTTCTGCCAGTCGGCCAGCTCCTGAAACTGTGACTTAAATGGCTCATCAGAGAGGAAATAACCTTCCAGTGCCGGGTGATTTTTGAATCGGTTTGCAATTTTTTCAGGATCGGTTTTAAGTTCAGGACAGCTGATCATCAGTTTAACACCTGCTTTTGAGGCTGCATCGAGAGCTGTTGCGATCGCATCTGCGCCTGAGAAAAATGCAATATCGATATTCACACCGACATCTTTGAGCTTCTTATAACTTGCGACAGAGACCTCCGTCTGGGCTATTCCTCCCCACGACATCACTGGAATCACCCCTGTTTGTTTGATCTTTTCCTGAGACATTACTTGTCCAACCGAGGCAATGACAAGCATTACAATTATTATAATGTTTTTCATTGTTTTCTATTTTTTAGTGGGAAACATATAAATTGCAACATCTCCCGGCTCTATTTCCGTCGTATTCGAGTAAACGGAAGCCTTCACTGTTGAACCATCCTTAAGCACTTTTTTCAACGACTCATCTCCTTGTATAATAATTGGAAGGTTCTTGTTAAGATCGCGGTTGACCACCATAAAAAAAGTATTCGCTCCATTTTCAAGGATCGAAACCACTGCTCCGCTTCCCTCAGTCTCAAAAACCTTTATTGCAGACGGAAGCGAGGTTAACTGAGAAGTCCCTTTTGGAATAACCACTCCGGTATGTCTGACAGCGATCACCTTTGCCCCGACAAAAACACCAGCCAGATTCTGGATCTCATTATTTACAGTTTTTATCCGGTCATAAACCAAAGTCCTTTTGCCATCCAAACCAATTGGGGCACAACGCAATCCCGGAGACATCCAGTAGGCCCAGAATTCCAGTCCCTGCGCACCATATGCAAGGTTACTGTAAAGCTGAAGTCGTAGTGCAGCAATGGTAGGAACCGGATGAAGTTCATTGTAGGAACTCGCCAGTCCGAATGCCCAGAATGGCTTATTCAGCTTCTTTGCTTCTGCAGAAAACACTTCAAGACCGGCGTACCAGCTTTCGTGAATACCTTCGGTAAGGATGGGGTAAAAATCGAAAGAGAGGAGCTGTGATGGAACTTCATTTGCGAATGTGGAGACATATTCAGCATATGAAGCCGTTCCAAGAGCTTCTGATTTCGTGGTGTTGATACTTGAAATCAGATTCACGAAACAGAAATGCATTTTATCGAAAGCTTCAATTTTTTTGGCCCAGGCAGCAAGTTCGGCAAAATCTTTCCGCACGGGTTCATCTCTCAGAAAATAACCTGCAAGGGCGGGATGGTTCATAAACCGTTTTACGATGGTTTCAGGATCACTTTTTAATTCGGGGCATGAGGTGACCATTTTTAGACCTGTCTGCTGAGCCAGGTCCAGCGCTTTTTGCATCGCATCGGCACTCGGATAATTTGATAAATTCACATTAATCCCCATATCCTTTAACTCCTTGAATCGTTCCAGGTTAGTTTCAGTTTCGGGTATCCCTGCCCACGCCATTATTGGAAGAGGCCTGTCTGATATTAGTTTTTCCTGGGCACTAATCATGCTCGTGAAGAACAACATAATAGTGCACAGCAGCAAAGGTATTTTCATTCTTAATTCAATGTTTTCCGGACAACCGGGGTTAAAAATCGATAATAATATTATTCAAGACCTCGGAGAGGTCGCACGTTTACAGAAGGTAGAAGGAGGATCTTACATATGACTCCGGCCGGAGTCACATATTACCTGTATTTAAAACCATTTCTATAACCATTTAATCCCTCCGGGATTTTCACAAGTAAAATTTCATATATTTATTTCGTCATTGATGGCGGAGCTGCAGCAACATCGCTACCCCAGCTTTTATTCGGTTCAGCCCCCATAACAAAGACTAATGTTCCTCCATTTTTAATCTCAGAATGATCAAACCAAGGTTTGTTTAAAGGCTTGCCATTTAAGGTTGCAGACTGTATATATTTGTTTTGTTTAGAATTATTGCGGGTTTCGATGATAAATGATGCTGCGTTGCCAAAAGTTTTATCGGGATAAATAGTCACCTTACTAAACAGTGGACTTCCGATTGAATAGACATTCTGTCCGGGGGCAACCGGATAAAATCCCATTGCACTTAAGACATACCAGGCCGACATCTGCCCCATATCCTCATTCCCGCATAAGCCGGCGGGGCCTGATGTGTACAGCTCGTCCATTACCTTTCGAGCCATAAATTGTGTTTTCCAGGGGACACCGGCATAATCATACAGGTAAACCGAGTGATGTCCTGGTTCATTTCCATGTGCATATTGTCCGATTAATCCGGTAATATCAGGGACTGAACTCTTTATTTCGGAACTTGTCGTAAAAAGGGAATCGAGTCTTGCTTCAAAATTGGGCCGGCCGCCAGAAAGGTTAATCACACCCTGAACATCATGCGGCACAAACAGCGTATATTGCCATGCATTCGCTTCGGTATAGTGGCGGTCCTTTCCATGTCCTACAAATTTGGGGTCAAATGGATCAAGCCACTTTCCATTGCTGTCTTTTGGACGTGCGAACCCCGTTTTTAAATCCATTACATTTTTATAGTTGGATGCTCTTTTCATAAACAGATCGTAATCATCCATCCTGCCAGCCTCTTTTGCAAGCTGGGCTACACACCAGTCATTAAAGGCATATTCAAGTGTTCGGGAAACCGATTCACGAACCTTGTCGTACGGTATATATCCATATTTGAGGTAATCGGCCAACCCTGTCCGACCTTCGGAACGATGGCCTTCCGGGGGCGTTTCCATTGCATTTTTTCGCACCGCCTCATAAGCACTCTTCAGATCAAAATTTTTGATCCCCTTTTTATAAGCATCCAAAATTGCAACAACGGGATGGTCCCCGATCATATCATTTGTATAGCTGTTTCCAAACTGTTGCGGGGTTGGAAGCCAGCCACCCTGTTGATACTGGGCAATCCAGGTATTAATCGCATCATTGCTTCTGTTGGGTTCAATAAGGGTTAAAAGTGGCATTTCGGCACGGAAGGTATCCCAGAGTGAGAAATCACTTCGGTAGGTAAAACCCTTTGCAGTATGAACCTTCTCATCCATTCCCATGTATTTTCCATCCACATCGCTGAACGTTGCAGGAAACAGTAAGGAATGGTAAAGTGCGGTATAGAAAGTTTCCATCTTTTGATTGACAGACTTTATATCGGTGGCCGGATTGAGCTCAATTTCAATCTTTGCCAACGCCTTATTCCATTTTGCTTTTGCTGCCCCCTTAACCTGCTCGAAATTTCTTTGCAATAATTCCGATTCCAGGTTCAGACGAGCCTGTGCGATACTGGTATAGGAGATCCCCACTTTGACCTCAACGGTTTCGTTATCAGCGGTTACATAATTGACAAACGCACCAATCTGCGTTCCTGAGCCACTTTTCGAGCCCGGTTTAATGTCTTTTTTATCCCATGTTCCGGATGAATCAAATGGTTTGCTGAATTTTGCATAAAACCAGACGTTTTGATTATCCACAAACCCATCTGAACCCCTGTGACCTTCGATTTCTGTATTACTAATAATCTTAATCTGAGCATTGGTACACTTGTCTCCAATACCATGGTTCAAATCGATCAGAATATGTGAAGCATCTGATTTTGGAAATGTATATTTATGGTATCCTGCCCGTTCTGAAACGGTCAACTCCACCTTTATCCCATAATCCTTGAGGTTAACCGCATAATAACCGGCAGAGGCGGCCTCCTCTGTATGAGAAAACAGAGACCGATACCCATCTCCGGGTTTGTTTTTAGCTCCTGGCTCAACTTTTAAAGCTCCCGTTGTAGGCATTAACATGATATCTCCCCAGTCACCAGCCCCCATTCCGCTGCGATGCAAGTGGCTGAATCCCATAACGGAGCTGTCACTGTAATGATATCCCGAACTCCAGTCCCAACCGTTTATATCGGTATCAGGCCCCAACTGAACCATGCCCCCCGGAAGGGCGGCTCCGGGAAAAGTGTGACCGTGATCATCAGTTCCAAGGAGGGGATTCACAAAACCTGCATAATTCACTGCAGGATGTGGTGCACCGGTCAAACTACTGAGCGAACATAATATAATAAATGCAAGGGCTCCGATTTTGATCTTTCTGTTCATCTTCAATTTTTAACTATGACTATTCTATTCAAATATTTATCTTGTTTCTGTCGGAAACATATATACTGACACATCTCCGGGATCAAGCTCCAAAGAGCTTTCATAAGCAGCTGCCGGGACTATTGTTCCGTCTTTAAGGATTTTTTTAACTGATTCGTCTCCATAAACAGTAAGGTTGATACTGTTTGTAAAATCCTTATTTACAACCACAAGAAAGGTATTTTCACCGTTTTCCAAAACGGATACAAGTGCTGGAGCGCCATTGGTATCCAAAACTTTTATTGGTTTTGGGAGTGTTGTCATGCGGATTGTTCCGGCAGGAATCATCCCTTTGCCTGTATGCCGTACACTGATCACCTTTGATCCTAAGAAAACAGGTGACAGCGCCTGAATTTCAGCGCTCATCTGTTTTACGCGGTCAAAAACAACGGTTCTTTTACCGGCGGCATTGATGGGTCCACCACGGTCATCTTCCTGTGCTGCCGATGTAGGCGTTCGGTCCCAATATTCATAATAGCAAATTCCCTGAGCCCCATAGGCCAGATTGCTAAACAATTGAAGCCTGAGCGCGGCCAGCGTCTGAGGCATGATGTGCTCCGCATCATAATTAGAGGTTAACGCAAAGGCCCAGAAAGGTAACCCCGCTTTTTTAGATTCCGCCGAAATCAACTCCAGGTTCTGATACCAGCTCTTCGACAAGCGGTTTGACATCACCGGATAGTAATCAAATGAGACGACCTGAACGGGTAATTCTTTTAAAAACTCCGTCACATAAGCCTTATAACTATCGGCTTGCAATGCAGAAGGACTGGCAAAATCGGGCCATATATTCACATATAAAAGATGTTGCTTATCGACAGATTGAATCCTTTTGCACCATTTTTTAAGTTCAGGAAAAAGGGCCATTCCCGGTTCATCATAAATATAATAACCACCCATTGCAGGATGATTCATAAAAAGTGCGGCTGTTCTTTCGGGGTCATTCTTAAGTTCAGGGCATGAAATCAGCAGCTTTACACCCGCCTTTGCCGCAAGATCAAGTCCGTTTTTCATCGCCACGATATCCGGAAAATTATCGATAAAAAGGTTTATACCTGACTCCTTAACTTCCTGGAAGCGGGTCAGGTTAATTTGATTCATTGGAATAAATGCGTAGGCATTAATGGGCATTACCCCTTTATTTGCCAGTTTCTCCTGAGCACATAGTAGTGTGACAAGGAAAACGAAAAATGCGATCAATGAATTTATCCGGGTCATCCGTTATTTTTTGACAGTTGGAAACATAAAGATTTCTGCATCTCCCGGATCGAGTTCCATGGAGTTTTCATAGGCAGTAGCGGGGACAACTGTTCCATCTTTAAGCACCTTTTTCAAAGATTCATCTCCATAAACAGTGACATTTATGCTATTCAGGAAATCCTTGTTTACAATCACCAAAAAAGTGTTCTCCCCGTTTTCCAAAACTGAAACAAGTGCAGGTGCGCCGTTTGTATCGAGAACCTTAATTTCCTTTGGAAGTGTTGTGAGGCGAATGGTTCCACCTGGAATCATCCCTTTACCCGTATGGCGTACCGAGACCACTTTTGATCCCAGGAAAACACCCGAAAGGGTCTTAATCTCCTGACTCATGAGTTTGACACGATCATAGACAACACTTCGCTTCCCTGCAGCGCTGATTGGAGCTCCGCGCTGGTCCTCGCCCGATGGGGCATTTGGTGAAGTAGCTGACCAGTAGGTGAAATATTGTATCCCCTGCGCTCCGTAAGCAAGATCACTGTATACCTGCAAACGCATTGCAGCCAGGGTTTGTGGAGTTACATGATTATCATCGTAGTTTGTTGTGAGGGTAAATGCCCAGAATGGTAAACCGGCCTTTGATGCTTCACCGGATACCTGTTCGAGGTTCTGGTACCAGGTTTTGGAAATATGATCCTTCATAATCGGATAATAGTCGAAGGAGATAAACTTTACTGGTATCTGTTTGATATACTCTTTGACATATTGCATGTAATCCTTCACCCCCAACTGGGTGGAATCGGCATGATTGGGAAAGAGGTTAACGTAGCAAAAATGTTTTTTATCGATCGACAAAATCTGTCTCCCCCATTCACCCAGTCCTTTAAGCTGGCTAAACGATGGTTCATCCTGGAGGTGATACCCAACCAACGCAGGATGATTAATAAACCGTTTGACCGTTTTCTCCGGATCAGTCCTCAACTCGGGGCAGGAGATAACCATCTTAATCCCTGCCTTTTGGGCAACATCAAGCGCTTTTTGCACCTCATCAGCATTTGAATAGCCGTTAAACTGGTAGGTTATTCCGGCTTCCTTCATTTCGAGGTATCGTTCAACAGTTGTTTCTGTTGAAGGAATGCTATACCAGGCAAGAATTGGGATCTCACCTTTGGAAGGTAACCTCTCCTGAGAATTGGCATATCCTGGCAACAAACAGAATAAAAGATTGATGTACAAATATTTTTTCATAATTCTTATTGATTTTGCTGAAATATTCAGTCAGAAACTCAATGACCTCAGCGAGGTCATATGTTTATAACTTAGAGGCGATCAATTGATTCTATAAACATGTTATCCCCAGGGGATATTTCAGCAGGCATATTTTTAGTCACCGGGTGACTGTTCAGGACTTGAACAGTCACCCGGTGACTAAAGAAATAATTAAGCTGCCTGGCTCTTTCTTACGAAAAAGGAGACCCAAAGGATATAAAGCATACAACCACCTACCACAAAAATACTGGCAAGAGGTCCTGAAGTAGAGCTTACATAACCCATAACAAGCGGAATGAATGCTCCGCCCGAAACAGACATAATCAATAACCCGGAGATCTCGTTGGCACGTTCAGGCATTTTTGCAAGTGCAAGAGAGAAAATAATAGGGAACATATTTCCAACTCCCAGACCAATGATCATGATTGAAGCATAGGCTACCGTATAACTTGGAGCGAGAAAAACGCCTACCACACCAACAAGGGAGAGGATTGCAATTAAAAACAGGAAGAGGCGAGGTTTGATCCAGTTCAGAATGATTGCTCCAAGGAAACGGGAAATGGTCTCACCTGCAAAGAAGAAACTGATTCCCAAAACAGCCGTATCCAAACTAATCCCGTATTTTGACATCAATACGTTTGCAATATTGGTATTGATTGCAACTTCAGCTCCTACGATAAGGAAAATTGACAATGCCATAAATGCCACAAAACGGTTCTTAAGCAATCCAAGGCATGAGCCAAATGATGCTGGCTTTCGGTCTGGTTTTGATTCTACAATCGGAGTCATTGAGAGCCAGAGTGCGCCGAGTAAAGAGGTGATCCCATAAACTGCAAACACCAGCTTCCAGTCGCCGAACGACCTGGCAAGGAAGGAGGCAATAATTGGTCCGCCAAAAGAGACGATCGCCTTTACAAACTGTGAAGTACTCATGTAACTTGCCAGTTTATCCGAAGGCGAAACATCCTGCAGCAGTGGATTCGCCGAAACCTGAATAATTGTGTTTCCGATACCCAGCATGATGAAGGAAGCAAACATCATCGGGAAAGAATAATAGATAAACGGGAGTCCCAAACCAACGGCCTGAATAACCATACCCAGATTCAACATATTCCGTTTGCCGATCTTATCCTGCAATACACCTGCAGGAACACCCAGGATAAAGAACCACAACAATACCATCATGGGTAAAAATTGCGCCACAAAATCGGTAAGTTTAAAATCCTGCTTAACATAGCCTGTCGCAACCCCGATAATGTCGACAAAACCCATAATAACGAAGGATAACATTACAGGGACTAATTTATTCAACTGAACTTTTGATGTACTCATAATCTGATCTTTTAGTTATATTAATTTGGTTGTAAATTCGATTAACGATTCCTCAGGCTCCTTTACTCCTCGAGCAAATTAACCTCCTTAATTGTTCCGGATTTGCTGATCCGAAGGGTCTTTATTTCTGAAGGTCTGAAACTACCTGTCCATTTAAGATGGGCAAACTTCAGATCAAGTGCAGCAGTAGTTTGTTTTCCGGTAGCTTCAACTAGTCGTACGATCGTGTCTTCACCATTTTCGGACTGCTTAACAGCTGCTACGATCACATTAGGAGCATCGACAGCCAGAAAGGAACCCGATTTAGCCAATTTACCACTGTGGATTCCCTGATAAGTAATTGGGCATGGGGCCATGAATTCCTCAGCAACCCTTACGATATTACTTTTCTGCCAGCTCTCTTTATGAGGAACCATTAACATACGCATCGTCTGAATTCCCTGATCCATCCAGTAATATTCCTCCTTCATGTTTAGAACCTTTGGATTATGATGAGCATAAACTGCAGAACGGGACACCGAGATCCTAAGATCATTCCCGGTTACGTTATAGCCATATTTTGCATCGTTGAAAACCGTGAGTCCAAAAGCATCCCCTCCACGTGTTCCGCTTACATCGACCCACCGCTGTCCCGGCTCTTCTTCACCGTTGGTAACTCTTTCAATAAATCCGTACCCTGTTTCGTAGGTAGATGTTGGTGATTCAACATTGACCGGGAATGAGAACTTAACCATTTTCTGGTGTTCATGCCAGTCAAGGGTAACTTTTGCCTCCAGATTCCGGGAGGCGGCATAAAGGCTCCAGTCAATAGTAAGCGTTGACATATTAAAGAATGTGGTTACCCGGATCGTTGCTCTTAACGGTCCGTTTTCCAGTATTTTAATTGAAGCATTTCCAAAAGAACCGATTTCATCGGCAAAAGTCTTGATATCGTGGCTCCAGGTATCGCTTGTGTCATTCAGGACAACTGCTTTACCTCCGCTTTCGCCGCCAGCAAAGATCTCCTTACCGCTCACCTTGTCAAACATTCCAAATGTCCCGTTTGTGTTAAAACGAACAGTAATCAACTCATTTTCCAGAGTTTTTTCTGTGGCACTTGCACTGCTCGTGTGGCTATAATCGCCGCCATCCCAGAGTCTGAACTGCCGGTAGCCCATTGCAGGTATAGTTGCCTTAATGATGAGTTTTCTGCGGCTGCCTGCCTGTGAAGAGCCTAGAGTCCACTGATGGGCGAGTGCATTTCCAAGTTCGTCATCAACACGCGATGTTTTATGCATTGTTCCCCAGTTTAAATCATATTCGAGGTTTTGGTTAACCTCCCAGGCATGGGGATTAAAGGCAATGATATACTGGGAATCAGGGTCCTCGGTAGGTACCTGTGATTCGAGTTTTTGAAGTGCTATATAATTCGACTGATTCGCGATATCGAGTGCATAACCATACCCCTGTGCGGCGGTGGCTGAATGATCCATGAGTGAACTTCCCGCCAGACTATCATGGAATTGGAGGAATAGAACTCTTTTCCATGCAGTGGAAAACTCCCCTTTGGGATATTTCGCACCCCAACCTGCAGCTCCGATAGCAGCGATTTTCTCGGCCGAAACCAATGCGAATTCAGATATACGGTTTCCTTTCTTGATAGCTGCTTCTGCCGTATAACAACCCCTTGCATGATGCTGTAAATCGTCTTTTACAACCGGAATCTCCAGTTTCTTATCGGCCCGCGCCTCTTTAAAGAAGGCATCATGGGTACTGAAAATAACTTTAGGAGCATCTTTCTCCTTCTGTATCTCTAAAATGGAACGAATGTTTTCTTTAGTCGAACCACCGCCATGATCACCGGCTCCAAAATATTGAACGAAACTTTTTGAAGGCTGATCCTTGAACCGCTCAATTGTTTGCAACATACGGTTTCTTACCGATCCACCATCTCCGTAACTAAACGGAATCCGGTAAGTAAGAACACGTGTACCGTCCGTACCCTCCCACCAGAAGAGGTCTGCGGGAATCGTCTTTTCGTGAGGACCGGGACGCATAAATACATAACTATCCATCTCCTGCAATTTGAGGATCTGTGGCAAGGTGCTGGTATGGCCGAAGGAATCGGGATTAAAACCAACTTTTGCCTTATGTCCGACAAGCTTTTGAAGTGTCAGCTGTCCGTAGAGACCTTGTCTGACCATTGCTTCTCCTCCCGGGATATTTACATCAGGCTCAATCCACCAACCACCAACTACGCTCCATCGTCCTTCATCAACACGCTTGCGGATCTGAGCCATCATCTGAGGATCATTGTCGGCAACCCACTGGTAGAACTGGGCCGAGCTCGAAGTGTACTTGAAATCCGGATTTTCGTCCATCCGGGCCAGGTTAGACTTAAATGTGCTGTAAACAATGGAGATCCCCTCCGACATTGGCCACAACCAAACCGGGTCAATATGTCCATGCCCGATCATGTGGGCTGTATATCTTTTTGCATCAGCCGGCCAGGGGACGACCTGTTTCACATCATCCGCAAAGAGTTTCGTTGTTGATGCTACTGCCAGTACTGCAGTTCCCACACCTGCGCGACCAATAAAGGATCTGCGTGAGATTCCATTGGGTGATATTGATTTTTTATTCGTGTTCATAAATATGGTTGTTATTTTGTTAGTTTATTTGATAGGCTGTAGGCTGTTAGGAAGACTTTCGTTTCTTATTTTTTCTAAAAGCCTAAATACCTAAAGCCTAAATACCTAAGGCCTAATCACCTATTTTCGACTTTCCAAAAAAATGGTTCTCCACCATCAGGCAAAGGACATGATAGACCGGCAAGTGCAACTCCTGAACAAAGGCTGTCCTTCGCCCGGGGACATTGATCAGGATGTCACAATGCTGTTTCATCTTCCCACCGGTTTCACCCGTTAGGCCGATTACGACCATCTCTTTCGCTTTGGCTGTTATCAGTGCATCGACCACATTTTGAGAATTGCCTGAACTGCTGATTCCAATAATCACATCACCCGGATTGCCGTATCCGACAACCTGTTGCGCAAAGATCAGATCTGCATCTGTATCATTTGCAACTGCCGTAATCAGTGCGGTATGTGCCGTCAAAGAAATAGCCGGTAAGGCATGTTGAAGTTTTTCGGCAAGATAAGCTCCCCTTTCGCCGGCCGATTCCAATAAGTTCTTCTTCAGGTCTCCGCTGATGCGACGTTTATTTTCAAAGCCTTTCATTAATTCTCCCACGATATGATCCGAATCGGAACAGCTTCCGCCATTTCCGCAAATCAATACCTTACCACCATTTTCATAACATCTGATCAGGCTCTCTGCGGCCTGACCAACTTCCTCCTTTACCACTTCCAGCTGAGGGTAACGGGAAACTAATTCCTCTAAAAAAAAGCTGTTTTCCACTTTGCTTAAATTTAAAATTTATCTTCGTAAATAGCCACACATAATGCGGCATAATCGCCGATTGCATCTCCCAGTTCTGCCGGTTTTATCTGACAAACCTCAACCGCTGAAGGGATAGCTTCCATTTGTAGCACTTTGTCGATAATTGGTTTAAAAAGGTCGACGTTGCGTGCGTAAATACTCCCAATAACAATGCATTCCGGATTTAAAATATCAATAAGAATTGACAATCCCTGGCCAAGATATTCAGCCGAAATTTTAATAATTTCATACGCCACAGGGTCGCCGGCCTGGGCTGCAATTGCAACCATTTTGGTGTCGATCTCATCAATCATTTCAACCGTGGGGCAGAAATCCACCTGCTGATTATTAGCCAGCCTGGCGGATACCATTGATTTTGCAAGCTGGGCAATTCCCCCCCCGCTGCAGAATCCCTCGAAAGAACCGGCCTTCCCAAATCCAACAGGTCCGCTCTTTTCAAGTCTCACATGACCCACTTCGCCACCCAGATCATTCGTGCCGCTGTATAATCTTCCGTTCAATATCAAACCGGAACCCATACCAGTGCCAAAAGTCAGAAAAATCATATTTGAAGTTCCCCTTCCTGCACCCATAAGCCACTCTGCCAGTGCACATGCGTTTGCATCATTCTGAATCGCCACATCAACACCGAACGCATCCTTAAATATTTTGGTGATCGGAACACTATCCCAACCCGGAAGGTTAGGTGGGGAATAGATCATTCCAGTTTTGGAATCAAGCGGCCCACCGCAACTGATCCCAATCCGTTTAAGATTAAAACCGGAGAATTCGGTCAATAACTCCCTGATATGGCTTTGAAAATCTGTTAAAATTGCCTCATAACCCCGCTCTACACGTGTTTCAAAAAATATTTTCTTTTTTATGGTAAAGGAGGCATCACCCACCACGATGGCACATTTAGTTCCGCCAATATCCAGACCCAGATAGATATCTCCCTGAGTTTGATTAATTTCAGTCATGTTAGTCTTGTTATGAATTACTAAATCGTTTTAGCAAAAATATAAAAATTTTATGATCTGCAAGATTTTCTTGTAATTAATCTGATTCTGAAAACTTAAAAATATTTCAGGGCTAAAATAAATGGTATGTTGGTCAAGATTGTTGTAGCATAAATAAAAATAAATAAGGAGCTTGTGCCTCTGAATATTGAACGGTTTCTATCGTATTTTAGCATATCTCAAACAGTATGGAAGGGTGTATATCTTATTTAAGTCTATTATGTCTTTCCTGTTACCTAATAAACAATTCTATGAAACTTCTGCTTCTTCTTATCACCCTTTTCCCACTCTCTCTTTTCTGTCAGCCGGTACCAACCAGACTCTATACCCAGGATATGGCCATCCATCATAATTTAAAACAAGGGTTATCCGACGAGCGGGTGACCTCAATTGTTTTTGAAAACAGTGACCCTGTTGCAATCCGTGAAAATTCGGCTTTAAAGTGGGACGGACAACGATGGAATCCGACCGGTATACCGAGCCCTAAAAAAGGTTTAATAATTCCTTTGCTCCCTCAAAATTCAGGAATTGTTCTCGCTTCTGTGGAATACATGGATGGATTTGCTGTTGGAACAGAAAACGGATTATATTTTTATTCAGCTCAGCAGGGAGGCTGGAAGGAGATCCTTCCACAGGATGAGAAATACAAGTGGGCCCCTTACAAAGTTGGTGCATTAACAATTGATTCAAATGGAGCACTTTGGTTTGGCGCTGAGCAGGGAGTCGGGTGTTTAAACGGAGAAAAGTGGAAGCTTTATTCCGGGAAAGAAGGGTTGCCATTTAATCATTTTACCTGTGCCGCAGCTGCGCCCGATGGAATAGTCTGGTTTGGGACCGATTCCGGAGCGATACGGTTTGAAAATGGTAATTTCTATTATCGTTTTAGCCTGAGATGGCTGCCGAATGACCGGATCAATGATATCGCCACCGACAACAATGGAACAGCCTGGTTTGCAACAGATAAGGGTGTTGGACAAATCATACGCAAACAAATGTCACTCGATGAAAAGGCGGCTCATTTTACCCGGCAAACTGAAGCACGGAATCAACGGTTGGGCTTTATAGCGCCTAACAATCTAAAAGTGCCTTTCGATATTAGTTCGTCGACACCTGGAATCTCCGACAATGACGGGATGTATACCTCGATGTACGGAGCGTCACAGGCTTTCCGATATGCAGTTACAGGCAATGAAGTGGCAAAAAAGCTGGCTACACGAAGTTTCAACGCATGCAAATGGTTGGTGGACATAACCCATGAACCTGGGTTTCCGGCAAGGGTTATTGTTCCCATTGACTGGCCGGAACCTTTGAAAGATCCACAATACAGCCATCGGATGAACATTGCTATGCAGAAAGATGATCCGTTCTGGAAGGATATTAATCCTCGCTTTGTGAGGAGCAAGGACGGGAAACATCTTTGGAAGTGCGATACCAGCTCCGACGAACTGGCTGGTCACTATTTCTTTTATGGGATCTATTTTGACCTTGTTGCTAAAACCGAAGAAGAAAGAAAACCGGTACGCGAAGTTGTTGCAGCTATCACAGATCACCTGATCCGACACGGTTTTAATTTAAGTGATCATGATGGGAAGCCCACGCGGTGGGGTAATTTTTCACCCGAATATTGTAATTCGGTCTGGGGTTGGGATCAGCGAGGACTTAATTCGATGATGATGTTGTCCTTTCTCAATGTTGCCAAACACGTTACCGGAGATCCAAAATACGACCAAGTGGCTGCGATGCTTCGCAACAAGTATAATTATCATATCAATGCAATGCATGGCAAGGAGTTCTTCCCTCCTGAGAATGTAGTCCCGTGGGATAATAATCTTTGTCTGATGAGTATGTATGGATTGATGAATTACGAGGAGAATCCTGAACTTCTGATTATGTACCGCACCTCACTCCAGAATTCATGGCTGCAAATCAGTAAACAGCAAAATGCATTCTGGGATGCGATCTATGCCGCCCTGGCAACTAATTTCGCAAAAAAAGTGGAGGAAGGTTATTTTAACTCACCTGCTATTTTCCCTGAAGCGGGCAGTTTTGTATCCCAGATCACCGGTGAATTAAAGAAAGTGCCATCCCTTGGTGAAGGAATTCTTGAGACACTCCGTCGAATCCCACTTGATCTTATCGGTTATCAGATGGATAACACCCACCGGTTGGATGTGATTTTTGATCCTGCGCCGGGACAAAAACCGACAATGGGCTGGCGTGTAGGCGGGTATGCCGTACCTGTTGAAGAGCGTGGGCATGTTAGGCAGGACAGGGATGGTTTTGCATTATTAACCCAGGAAGTAGGGGGAGGAAATTCTGAACAGGAGGGGACCTTTTTCCTGTTACCCTATTATATGGCGCTCTATCATAAGCTAATAAAATAAAGTTTCAGGTAATGTGTTATAAAGTTTATAAACTCCAATCTCAGAAAAGATCACTTTTATGATCCGCACGATTTGCGGATAATCAAATCTGTTTTCAGGGTTATCTTCTGAATTTTAGCTGGGGCATCAGGGTGTTTGATTTCATTGAGCAGGATCTGCACCGCTGTTTTTCCGATCTCCTTCAACGGTTGGTTAACAACAGTTACCGGGCTCACGCAAATTTTATAGGCATCAGGGTTATCAAAGCTAACGATGGCAACATCATCAGGTATCTTTAAGCCTAAAGCAGCGATCGATTCAATTCCGTTAATCCCTAACTTACTGGTTGAAAAAAGGATTGCATCTGCTCTGTTTTGCGAGGTCTTACCCACAAGCTCTTTTATGGCCCTGGCGACATCCTTATTTTCATGTGAAAATGGAAGCACTTTGATAAGGTTTTCGTCAACATTCATTCCCGCCTCGCGAAGTGCCTGCTTATATCCTTCGGTTCGGTCCCGCATATTTACCAGATCGAGATTAACTGTAATATTAGCAATCTTTTTTCGCCCTTTTGCAATCAGATGATTTGTCGCACGATAAGCTGCATCAAAATTATCAACTGCGATATGGTTACATTCTATCTCAGGAAAATACCGGTCAATCAACACTAGAGGGACTTGCCCCTTTGCCAGTGCCTTTATTTGATCTTCGCTGTTTTTGGGAGGAGAGATGATATAGCCATCTACCTGGCTTTGCTGCAACATTGCAATCTGTTGCCCCGATTTTTCGGGGTTTTCATCCGAGCTGCAGAAGATGACCCGGTATCCAAACCGGGCAGCCTCCTGCTCGATTTCACGTCCAAGGATACCGAAGAAGGGGTTTGCAATGTCTGCAATGATTAATCCTATTGTATTTGTTCTCCCGGTTCGCAGACCCTGGGCGATTCGGTTGGGTTGGTAATTTAACTCTTTGGCAACTTCCAAAACCTTTTTGCAAATATCCTCGCTGATTCGAAATTCCTTCCCTTTTCCGTTTAAAACAAAAGAGACCAGGGTCTTGGAGACACCCAGGTGTTTAGCAATATCACTGAGAGAAGTTTTTTTCATTTTGGTTTCGGTTTTCAGATGGCATTTCTTACTATTTGTACTATAATAACTTATCCCACGGACAGAATCACCAGATTCATCCTGGTTAATTTAAGAGTTGGCAAAATTAGACAAAACAAGCTTCAAAACAACGGGTGATCAACAATCTCTTCATGAGTCCGGTCCCAGTACATTTTTTTTCCTTCCCTGTAACTACGGGTTGCCATAATGGATCCAACAGAATGCCAGAATCCGGTATTGATGTGGCCGTTAGGCTCTTTGTTCCTGCTGCGCATACATTCGACCCAATTATCCATATGGAATTTGCTGTCATCACTCAGGTTTGCCGGTGGCAGCTTCATACCGTACTCCTCAGTCGTTATCATTTCGGCCTTCCCCTTCCTTAGCAACTCTTTAAGCCCTTCATAAAAGTCAAATCCACCGGTAAGCTGCTGATGTTCAGGAATGTAAAACCAGCGGGGAGAACCTTCACCACCATGGGCAAACAGAGATCCTTCCTTCCCCCTGATCAGGCTGTAATCTCCAAATTTATTCGCATAACTTGATGAATAGGAATACAATAATTTAGAGTCGTTATAGGTTGCCAGCGCCTGAAAAGTATCGGGATTCTCACGAATATCGGGCCATCCGAAGATGCCCCCGTTCGAAACCATCGTATCGGGGATTGCAGTGTCGGTGTAAAAATGGACCAGTCCAATAGCATGAGACATCCACTGCGAGGTAATTCCTCCGGAATAATCGCGAAAAACCCTGAATTCGCAATATTTCCAGGGATCAAACGGCACTTCAGGTTTACCCATTAGCCACCGTTTCCAGTCTACATCCTCTTCCCGGATAGCTGCAACATTCGGATTCGAGGGATTATGCCAGCGTGGGCCATTATCGTTCCATACCTGTTCAATTTTTGTGATTTGTCCAAGTTTCCCCGATCGGACAATCTCGCGTATCTTGCGCTGAACCGGTTCACTTACCCATTGTGAACCCATTTGCACCACCTGTTTCGAACCAACGACTGCTGCTCTGGCCAGTTTTGCATCCTCGAGTGTCTCAGCCATAGGCTTCTCGCAATAACAATCCTTCCCTGCATTTACCACTGCCGCAAGAATCTTTGCATGCTGAAAATCGGGAGTCCCAATCATTACGGCATCCAGATCGGGCATCTCAAGCATCTGATCGAAATATTTAAACTGCTGAACATCGACACCAAACAGCTCCCTGCACCTGGCGGCAGTAGTTTCCTTGTTCCTCGTCCATAAATCGCACACCGCAACCACACCAAGATTTTTCTCCTTCAACGACATTTTGACCATATTCTGATGCCCCTTACTGCGTGAGCCGCATCCTAAAAAGGCAATATTTAGCCGGTCGTTTGCCCCGATTATCCGGTTATACGAGGCAGCACTCATTGACGAGCCGTTCAACGTAATTGTAGTGGCTGCAACTCCGGCAGCCGATTTCCCGAGAAAATTCCGTCTTGAAATTTGTTCCTTAGCCATGGTCGTCTTGTTTAATATTCAGATTACACTTAAAATGTATTTCATGATCTCATCACCTGACTTTTCAATATCAGGTTCAATACCAATACCATTCAATGATTTACCCTCGACCGTGTAAAAATCACAATCGGGCAGGATTAGGTCAAATTCGGTGTTAATCCTGATGTTTTCTGTTTGATAGGTTTGCCCTGCACTCTTCTGGCCAACAAGATTTCCGATTTTCCTGTTTTTCATCACAAAGGCTAAGATTTCTGAAACCCTGGATGTCTTTGAATTTATGAGCACGAAAACCTTTCCCTGAAATCTCTTTGCAGCTGGAACAATCGTCATATAACGCCCACATTCCTTATAAACCTCCCCCGAGGAATTATCCGGCTCAATGATTCGTTTAAATAATTTAGGATAATCGGTCACTTTTGAAATGTCTGCATTACCTTCGTACCACTTGCGGGTCAGATAAACTCCGGCATCAAAAGGGCGATCCGACAGGTAATTCACCAGAATATTTGCTGCAATGGGGTTTACCCTGCTATTCCCGCGCAGGTCGATGATCAGATTCCGACAACCCATTTTATCGACAATTCCGGCAATGCTATCCATCTCTTTTTGATTTTGTGGCAGTGAATTACCTTCCAGCAATGCCGTATTTGGTTTTATCTCTCTGAATCCCACCCTATTTTTTCTCCGTGCCGGTTTATTGAATGGTCTTGACTTACTTATTTCAAATGGTGAAAACGGAAGTTTTTTGCCCAGCCAGAAGTAGGTTGCCGCAAGTTCGTAATCATCCGAGATCTTTACTTTTAATTCATTTAACTTCTTCTTAAATTCAAGCCATTCATCCGACCTAAGCCAGACCACGTTGATAAGGCTCCTTTCTGCAATTGAAAAAGCGGATGAAACCATCGAGGAGTAGTCTTTAATCGGCTTTTGATCAGGCACTTTTATTCCGGTTAGCGGGTGAACTCTGCCCCGCTCCACATATTCACCATCGAAACGATTGTCGGTAAGTGATGCTGAGAACAGAAACTGTTTATCGAAGTAATTGAAGTTCCCGCTTAAAAACAGGGTGTCATTTTTTGTGCTGGTTTTTCCATCAATAAAAACAATCTCGGGATATTTCAGCTTTCCTGCGGCTTTAGCCAGTGAGTAAGTAAAAGTCCCGGCAAGATCTTTCAAGGCATCTTTCCGCGAAAATGCCTCAAACGTATTTTTTGATTTATTTAACTCAATTGTAAGCAATATTTCGTCGCCATGCTCGTTCTCAACTTTCCAAAAAGTTTGGGAAGAACCATTGTAGGATTGAAAAAACAGAACTATAAAAAAGAGAAATCTACAGCTAACCATATTGTTTAATTATCGTTTGCATTAATGAACATAGTTTTAGAGAACTGTTGGTCGAAACCCGCTATTGTTGAGCCTCATAAACCAGCTTACCCTTCACATAGGTCTTTTTGATCACTAATTCAGAATCTCCGATTTCAAACAGAATTAGATCCGCCCGCTTACCCGTCTCAATAACTCCCCTGTCACTCAATCCGTATAATTTGGAAGGATTTGTGCTTGACATCCGGATTGCTTCTCCCAATGAGCATCCGGTGATTTTCAGGATCCGGGCTACTCCTCTTGAAATCGGAGAGGCAGATCCGTAAAGTACGTTTTGGGCCGGTAATCGGAGCATCCCCTCCTTTGTAAGTATAATTGTTTCACCCTCCTCGTTTTTATATTCCCCGGGTGGAAGTGCTGCGAAACTTGTAACGTCGGAAGTTATAATCGTTTTATCGGGTCCCTTTATTTTGTAGAATACGGTAATTTCTTCATCACGTAGGTGGAACCCGTCACAAATAATGCTTGCCATAAGTTTGTCGTTCGCAAGTTGAGGCCACAAGGGGTTCACATGCCGGTTTATAGTATTTGCACAACCATTTCCCAGGTGTGTCGAAATCCTGGCGCCGTTCAAAACGGCCTCCTCTATGATCTCCCTTGTTGCATTGTGATGGCCAATCGCAACTACGATCCCCATCGCTGTGCATTTGCGGATAAATTCCATGGCGCCATCAAGTTCAGGAGCGATTGTAATCGTCTTTATGTTTTTGCCCGAGGCTTCATACAATTCCATGAATTCATTCCAGTCGGGTTTGCGTACATATTTCAAAGGGTGTGCACCCCGATAACCGTCTATCGGCGAGATATATGGCCCTTCGAGGTGAAAACCTGCGATTGAACCAAGTAATGCACTGTCATTCTTAGAGTCCGATAACAAAGCCAAATTATGTTTTAAGACCTCTTTTGTATTGGTAGTTAATGTTGGAAGATAGGTGGTTACCCCTTTTTTCCACAATTCCTGAGTTGCTTTAAAAATTCCTTCCCTGGTTAACTCTCCACCGGCAAAACAAAAGGAGACCCCTGCGAAACCATTGACCTGGTTATCGATTAATCCCGGAGCTATGAAAACCGGGTGGGGATCGGATAACCTTTTAACCTCCCTTATCCGAACAATCATCCCATCCTCTATCTCAACGGATACCGGTTTCTTTGTCAGATAGAGCAGCCCTTCCACTTTGGTCCGGGCAATTAAGGTATTCGCGAATGTCATTAAAAAAATTACTGTTATAAGCTTTAAAATACGGGAAGCAATTGCAGGCATCTTTTTCGGTTTTATTTATTCACAACGATTTCACCTATAAAAAATTGCGCTTTCTGGCCAACTGTAGGATAGGGTTCCGGCATCACTTTATTTCCTGTCACAGCAAGTTTAACATATCTGAATGGTTTTGCCGATTCAGGAATTGAGAACGAGTAGGTCCGGATATTTTTTTCATCGACTTGATTTCCTTTCACTTCAGTTTTGCCGACTGAAACATACCCGGACTCTTTATTATCCGAGATAAGGCATTCAACCAATGAGGGATGCAAAATCTTCCGCGTTTTTGTATCGAGCAGGGTTGTCATCACAACGGAAGAGGCTTTCCCTGTGCTTTCCAGGTCAACCAGGAGTTCAACATGCTCCTCCTCCCATCCAATCCAGGTGGGTTTTGATTTATTGAGATCTCCGATACCGCCATCGGTTAAAAGTGATAAATCGGCATGGTTATATTTATTCAGTGAGTTTGGCATTGGGGTGGTCACCACCTTTTTGTGAAATGCCAGGTTGTTTTGGACATAAACCTTACCTGCGGTTTGTCTGCTCATATCGTAATATTCCTTTGGAGTAAGGTTGTGTTCGCTCATTACGCCGATCTTTTCGCGGGTCATCACGGCATAAAATTTATCCAGGATGGCGTCCATCTTTTGTGATTTTACCGTTCCTGTTTCATCCCACCACCCGCGTGGTCCGACAATATTGGTTTTAGCAATTTCAAGGATTGCATAACATAGAGGCAGTCTTGCCACTTCAACATGGTGCAAATAAACTGAATCATATTCTGCAACGGCTTCTGCCTGATCGAAATAACCACTGTATTTTGTGAGATTTTCAGCCGTAAGATATGTTTTCTGATGAATAGAAGGGGGTCCGAAGATATTAAGCCGGTCACCAGACTTTACCAAATCTTTTTGAAGTTCATCGATATATTTTCTGATCCAGGGAGCTGCACCACCATAAAACCCTTTAAGGAATTCATCCATCGTTGCCGAAACATTGATGTTGGGGTTCCATAACAATTTGGAGATCAGATGCAACCTGAGTTCAACAAACTCGTGTCCCTCAGCAATATCGGATTGCTGATAATGATCAAAAACATTATTCTTTACAAAAAGCTGAATATTGGGCTGAAGTACAAAAAGGTTCGGATGGGGCGAGATAAAATGATGATAATTAATGGTATAATCGTAAGTGGCAATATGTTTGCAGATTTTTCCCCAGTCGGCGATATCCTTTACAAATTGTTTGGCAGCTTTGGAGCTATCCGTGGCGATTGGCCTGCTGCGGTCGGTCTCTATGGAACAGAGGGTAACATGAACATTATCGCGTGGCTTTGTAACCGCTGGTGCCGACTGGCTGTAATTATAGGCGTAGGTGCAGATCATCTTATCCGGAAATTCGCGGGCAATCTGATTCGCAAAATTAATAATTGGTCCCGATTGACTCTTATCCTCCATTTCAATTTTAAGACAATTATCACATTGACAGGGGTTTCCATAGTCATTCTGAGCTACCGTCCAGTAAATTTTTGTTGGATTGGCAGCCATCTCCTTTCTTAACTTATCAATTGCAATTTGCAAAACTTCTTTGTTTGTCAGACAAAGTTGCGTAGGAAGGCGTTTCCCTTCCCTTAAAGCGTAGTATTCAGGATGCGTTTTGTACCAGGTCTCCCATGGAACCAGCCAGTCAAACGAGTGTGAGGCAAAGATGTAGTTGCTGAACAGTCGGTTCCAATCCATCAGATCCTCATCATTCTGGTATGCAGGTGAGAAATAGTTTACAATGCGGTAATTATTTACAGAAGAATCGGCAAGGTTGATAAGTGGAATGTTGAGGTTTTTAGTTGACGGGATAACTTTGTAGGTCGGACTGTAGAGATGACATCCCAGGTACGTTTCGAGCAACGTTATTGCGCCATAGACACACCCTTTGCGTTTTCCGCCATCGATGGTTATGTTGCCGTCCTGGTAACTTTTCAGGCGATACCCGTCGTATTGCAAGCCCTCTGTTTCGTGAATAAAAATCCCCTTTTCATATAGTGTAGTGGCCTGTTTAATTGGAAGTTCACAGCCTGATATTTGTTTAACGTATTTTTGAATTAATGTTGCAGCACGGTTTTCCTGATCAGATGCTTTGGCAGGAATTATAATGGAATATTGACTTGTCCCCTCGTTGACCAGAGTGATTAAATGTAGTTTGTTACATCCGAACAGAACGAAAATAAGTCCGGTCAAAAGGAGCAAATTCTTCATATAGTTATTTTTTTACCACAGAGTTTCACAGAGTATGGCACAGCGTTCCAAATTTCATTTAAATACTATCAGTCGATCTTGAATTATTTGTTTGTTCACCTTTTGCCTCTTTGATCCGGTTCATATCATCCTGCATCCTGTCGGCAAAATGAAACATATCGGAACTGTGCATCAGTATTGTTGCGCCGGCTTTTGCCCATTCCAGCTGAAGATCGAGGGTTCCCCGGGAGCCGTTATGGCCACCAGCTGCAACTCCCAATGATCTCGCTTTTTTGATAATTCCGCAGCTCAGTTCAAGAAATTCCTTACTCATATACCGTTCAGGCATATCGTATGAAGTTGAAAGATCATGTGGTCCGAGGACAATCCCATCCACACCCGGTCCATCAACCGATCGAATAGCGAAGAACTCCTCCATATTGGCAACACCTGCCGGACTTTCAATATTAAGCAGGAGTGTATGATTCTTATTGTGATTTTTTAAATATGCCTCAAGTTCAGCGGTAGGTTTTTCTTTTCCATAAAGTAGCCGTTTGAGTTTTTCACCCTTAAGCGGGCGGTATTTTACCGCTCCAATGAGGTCGTAAACATCTTCAATTTTCTCGACATAAGGGACAAGGATGGCTCCGGCGCCCGCATCAAGGGCTTTGGTTGCCAGAAAAGGATCGGGTTCAAGAATCCGGACGATCGGATTTATTCCCGCCGCCTTGAAAGCCCGGCACATCCAGCTTAGGGTCTCCGGATTGTATGCAACATGCTCGTCGCAAAAGAAGACATAGTCGGGATTAAGGCTGAGGGTCACATCAAACATCTTCGGAGATGTTGAGGTGATCATTGTCCCATAAACATTTTTTCCTGAGCGCAGTGCGTCTCTGAATTCCTGTCCTGTCATTACTTCCATTCTCCTTCCCTGCCCAGTGCAGAAACTGCTGCCTGGCCAAACTCTTTTGCTGCGTTATTCATTGAAACGGCTTTTTGTGATTTCTCATCATTTGCCTCAAAGTTCAAGGCTGCCTTAATGACCGTGTCACATTCGTTATTGTCCATAAAAAGCGAAGCCTCCAGTATTCGGGGCTGGTCCTCCTCCGGGATGATTAAGAACCCGTGTTTGTCCGCATGAATCAGGTCGCCGGGATTGACCCTGGTCCCAAAAACCTCTACCGGCTCACCCCAGCTTATCGGTGTTGCATAGGCATGACCAACACATAACCGACGCGCCAAAGCCTTAAAGCCGGCGCTTTTCATCTCGTCAAGATCACGGATCGCCCCATCTACAATAACGCCGACACAACCAAGCGTCTTATGGGTATTTGCACTCACCTCGCCCCAAAACGAACCGATCACATTGGGCTTGTCCAGATCCTGCATCACGATAATTTTAGGGCCGGGAATTGAGGCAATGTAATTGCGGTATTCAGCCCATGCATTGGGATTTGATCCGGGGGTCGAAGGTTGTATTGTTACAGTCACGGCATACCCGATCATGGGGCCAAATTCGGGCATAAAATCCCTGGTCTCTTCAAGATTGAATCCTGAAGTCCGCTCTCTTGTGGTTATTTGCTCCCACCCATTGTAAATAGTTGGGGTATTCCACCGTTTTAATTTTAGCAGGTCACTTAGCGATAACATTTTATAGATCTTTTAGTAACGAGTTTTTTTAGGTATAATAATTTGCAATATATTTATTTCTGGCAGCTGGCTGCTGGCTGATCGACAATTTATTTGTTCACGATATTTTGGGGCCTTCCGTTTAAAAATGCACTTAGATTTTCAATGGCAGTTCCCATTAACCGAATTCTGGATTCTTTGGGTGCCCAGGCAATATGAGGTGTGATAATGCAGTTTTTAGCGGTGAGCAAAGGATTTTCAGTTAAAATTGGCTCAACAGAAACAACGTCGACTGCCGCCGCCGCGATTTTTCCGCTATTCAGCGCATCTGCCAGATCCTGTTCTACAACCAACGGGCCACGGGATGTATTGATTATCATCGCCCCGTCCTTCATTTTGGAGATGTTCTCTTTATTGATGATCCCCTGTGTTGATTCGAGCAGCGGACAATGCAGACTTATAAAATCAGATTCTGCAAAGAGCTCATCGCGTGTTGCGTATTTACAGGCTTCGGTTTCCAAACGGGTGGTCTTCCCTGTGTTGTTAAACAATACGGACATTCCAAATGCCTGGGCTATTTTGGCCGTTGCCTGCCCGATCTTTCCAAATCCGATGATTCCCAAAGTCTTCCCCTCAAGTTCGATGAGGGGGGTATTCCAGAAGCAAAAATCTACAGATCGGCTCCAGTCGCCATTTTTAACCGCTGCATTATGATCTCCGGCATGGTGGCATAATTCCAAAATCAGGGCAAAGGTAAGCTGGGCAACGGCTGCAGTACCATAAGTAGGAATATTTGTTACGATTATTCCCAGTTCTTTTGCGGCAGTGGTATCTACAATATTGTATCCGGTTGCTAATACTCCGATATATTTCACAAAAGGCACCTGTTTAAGTACCTCTTCTGATAAAGGTGTTTTATTGGTGAATACTATTTCGGCTGAGCCGATTGCCTTTATAATTTCAGAGTCAACTTTTTCAGACCTGTCATTGACTGATAAATCTCCCAATTCTTTTAAGCTATCCCAGCTCAGGTCTCCCGGGTTTAAGGTATATCCGTCAAGTACGACTATTTTCATATTTTGGTGTGAAGTATTAAATAAGGTTGTTAAAGGTCATGTTCCAGCCCTACTAAGGTTTAAAACAACTAAATAAGGTCTGTTATAGCGTCATCTCCCATCCTTTTTCATATTTACGCGACCACAATTTCATTGCATCAGCATCATTTAGGATATGGCCATTTTGGGGATTAATATTCAGCGTTCGTCCTGTGCGTTGGGAAATATTTCCAAGCTGGACCAGCAGTGTGCTGTTGTGTCCTCCAACGATATCGGAATTCAGAGGTGTCCCTTTTGTAATTCCATCGAGGAAGTTCTGTAGGTGGAAGGCATCAAGCTTCTCGCCAGGGTTCATCAGATTTGAAGAGTCAACCTTAATATCGCTGGTTACGCTTTTGATCACCTTATCGTCCGGTCCGTAGATTGTATAATCATTTCCACCCTGAGTAACCATAGTCCCGTTTTCACCGTAAAAAGTAACTCCAACTGTGGCCCCCTCTATCTGATGGGGATTACAGCTGCGACCCTCCCAGGTAAGGGCAGTATTGTTGGCAAATTCCATGCTGATCACCTGTGTATCGGGGGTTTGCCAGTCATCCTGAAAACGGAATCGTCCACCTGCGGAGTTCACCTTTGCAGGAAAGGTTACCCCTAATCCCCAACGCATAAGATCAACCATGTGAGTCCCATTGTTCAGCGCTTCGCCGGTTCCCCAATGCCAAAACCAATGCCAGTTATAATGGACAAGGTTATCTTTGTAAGGCATACGTGTTGCAGGCCCCTGCCATAAATCCCAGTCGAGCCACGATGGGACAGGTACTTCTTTACCAACACCAATAGATTTTCGGTTATTGGCATACCAACCCTTTGCAAAATAAACCCGGCCAATAGCTCCATCTTTTAGTTCCTGAATTCCCTGGATTATATTGGGCCACGACCTGCGCTGGTTTCCCATCTGCATCACCCGCTTGTATTTAGCAGCGCCCTGAACGAGCATCTCCCCTTCGGCGGGGGCGTAGCTGCAAGGTTTCTCCAGATAGACATGTTTACCCGCCTTCATTGCAAGCATTGCTGCCGGGGCATGCCAGTTGTCGGGAGTAGCAATAACCACTGCATCAATTTCAGAACTTTTGAGCGATTCCCTAAAATCCCTAAACCCTACTGGCTTATGACCTGTTATCTTTTCGACATTCGAACTGCATTTTTCAATGGCTCTTGAGTCAACATCGCAGATGTGAACCACTTCACAGGTGTTGAGTTTTGCAAAATTCTGCGCCAGTGAATTGCCTCTTGAGTTCACTCCGATAAATGACAACCGGACCCGTTCGTTTGATCCGGCAATCCTGCTGTAGCTCCGGGCACTAAATCCCGGAAGAACTCCTCCGAATGTAAGTGCACCAGATCCTGCTGCTGTCATCTTGATTAATTCACGCCTTGTTGTCATGTTTCCTGCAAATTAAGTTAGTACGCTTTGCCCTGTGCCATCTCCAGGGCTGTGGTTGTAATATAGTATTTTGCCAGAGTATTTGAAACTTCCCACAAGGGCATATCCCTGTTAATCAAATACTCAGTGAATATTTTAAATGTTTGGTCGTGTGAACTTTCCAAATCTGAAGGTAAAATAATTTGGACAAAATCACCCTCCTCGGAATAAGAAACTCCGGGGTAATTTTTTTGCAATCGGCCAATTGAGAGATTTAATTGGGTTTTGAATTCCGCTTCAGGTATTGCTTCCCCCTTCTGAATGCAAAGTAATGGTCGTTTCTGACCATATTCCTGTCGAATTAAAATTATGCTTCGTGTCCCTTCGGCATAGGCGTTGCGAAGGTCATTTCCATCGGGGGGGGTTGCAGGGCGCCATTCAACATTAACCGCGCTATAAATTCCTTTCACAAGGTATGTGATAGAACCATTCGCATAAACAGTGAGGATCGAATCTTTTACATATTTTTCAAGCGACGAAGGTATTGAAGGTAGGGAGGTAGCCGCCGAAAATTCATGCGTTGTGAGCCTGACCGGTCCGTGTCGGGCAGAAAGTACCTTTATATCCGTTGAAAAATCAATAACCTGATCGGGGAATGATTTCCAGAATGTAAGATCTATAAGGTGTGTCGTTACATCGACAATCCCCTCCCCCTGTTGAAGCACATCAAAATACCAGGCCGGACGGGTACCTTTGCCTCCACGATAGAAATGGTGCACACTTGACTCCATAACAGCAGGATGTTCCTGAGATCCGGACACTAGTTTTCCGAACAACAGGGTGTCCTGCATCAAAGATTTCTGAACCTTATTGATCAGGCTATATCGCTCGGTCATCATATCAAACATCAGCACCCCTTTTTCGCCGGCTTTATGATAGGCATTCTTCAGACGTTGAAAACCTGCAGCGTTAATCACCATTGGTTTATCTGAAAAAACATTCATTCCTGCACCAATAGATTCTTCGATGTAATTAATTTTAAGTCTGTTGTTGCCTGCCAGTACAACAACATTCCCTTTTCGGTCAGAGACCATCTTTTCGAGATAATCATTCCCAAAATAGGAAACGTCATTCCATTTGGTTGGATTCTCTTTTCTGGAATTTAAGTTGTTTATCTGCTCAAAGTAGGAGGACACTGCGCCGATATCCGGAGCATAAACATAAACAGTTGTATCAAGAGCGCTTAACTGATCCGACTGAGCCGCGGCTGCATGACTATGAGTGGGATCAAGCTGGATCAGATGTATTTCTCCGGCTTTCCCTATAATTCCGCATTTATTACTGCAAGCGAAAAACGAAAACAAGACAATCGAAAGAAATAGAATTTTTGCAGCCATCTTACAATTCTTTATTGTTAGAGTTTGAAAAAAAGTTTCTTCCGGTAGAGTATTAAGGCCACCAGAAAGCATGAGCCAACAGAAATCATCGACCAAATGAGCGAAGCATTGACCTCTGTCATCCTTATATTTATCAAACCATCATATACAACATCATGAATATGAGTACATTTATAGATCGTTTCAAAAAGATCGGCCATCACATAAACGGCGATCGCATTGCTTCCAAAGATAATCCCGAAACGGGCCAGTAAATTATTTTTATAGCCCTGAAAATCAACAAACCAAATAGACATGGCAAGTACAACAGCAGCCCAGCCGGAGGTGTAAAGCACGTATGAGCTTGTCCACACTTTTTTATTGATCGGGAACTGCCAATCCCATACAGAACCTGCAAGTAAAGATAGAATACCTGCAATAAAAAGCAAGATTATTGTATGCTCAGAAATCTTTTTTGTTAGAATCAGTCGCCCGGCTAACATTCCTGTAATTCCTGTGGCTATTGCCGGGAAAGTTGAGTAAAAACCTTCTGCGCTCCAGCCGTGCTTCCCGATCATTTCAACAGGAAAAATCAGCCTGTCAATCCAGAAGGCCAAATTAGCTCCAGGTTCAATGGTTCCCGCTAATAAGGTATCAGTAGAAATAAAGGACATTGTTATCCAATACCCCAAAAGTATTGTACCAAAGATGTAAATCTGGGTTTTCCAGTTCGTATAAATAAACAGCAAAGCGCATGCTACAAATACCGCGGCGATTCGTTGAAGCACACCAAACAAATTAATCCTGGTAAAATCCAATTCAGGCAGGTAATGTAAAAAGAGTCCAATGAGATAGATTTTAAGCCCGCGGATCAGAATCTTTTTCACCATCTCCTTTCGGGATTTTCCCGACTCTTTTTGCCTTGTATAGGAGAGTGCAACAGAAACGCCAACGATGAAAATAAAGAACGGAAAAATAAAATCAGTGGGACTTGTTCCATTCCAGGCCGAATGAACGAGTGGAGGATACATAAAACCCCATGAACCGGGATAATTCACCAGGATCATCATCGCGATCGTTAAACCCCTAAAGATGTCAACGGCTAATATTCTGTTTGGGTTATCCATTTAATTTTGTTTGTCGAATCGTTTCATAATCTCTTTCCAGTTAGTGAAGATAACTCCTTTATCTTTAAAAAATTGAATAACAAGAGGATCTGCAAATAATTCAGCCTCCCAGGCGCGCTGCTGCCAGGTTGCCGTAATCGATTTCATATTTTCGGTGGGTACCGAAGGGTGGAAAATTATTTCTGTCAGCCCCTCTCTCAAAGATTCCACCATTTTGAAAAAATTATCCCGTTTTTCCGCATAGGTTTTTCCTTCAGGAACACTTGTGAAATTATCCAGTTTAGGTAATTTGTATTCCCCTGCCTGACTGATCACCTCCACAGGAAGCGGATAACCGGAAGCTTTCGCGAAATTCTCGGCAGTCTCTGGATTTGAAAAATCAATAATATTGGCAGGAATGTGATATTCTTCGGCAACTTTCATGAAAACTTTAATATAATCCACTGATTCAAATAACGTTCCCATATGGCTGTCGATATGACCCGGGCGGTAACCCATTGCAATTGACTTATCGAGCTGAGCACGAATTTCTGTTTCCACCTCTGAGGCCGAGGCATGGGAGATTACATCGGGTACCTCTGCCCATAACTTCCCTTCCGGATCAATAAGTCCCGGAACTTTTGCAGGATTGGAAAGTGGTCCCCAGCGATATTTGGACCACTCACTGGTTAACGTAAGGTGAAGGCCGATATCCTCATCCGGATGATTTCGGGCCCACGCAATCATAGCCGCTGCATTCGGACACGGCATCATCACCGCAGCCGAATGAAGGTAGCCCTTCCCGATGTAATTTTGGGTCGCTGTATTCGCCTCGGGGCACATCCCTGCATCGTCGATATGAAGCAATAAAACTTTTTTTCCGGACGGAAATCCAAGTTTCTCAGCTGAAGTTTTATTTCTTAGCCCGGCACTTTTTGAAGCATTCACCGCTTCATCGAGACCGTTATTGTCGATATCTGCAACAGTGGCAGCACTCTCGATAAACGCTTTTTGATTAGTCGCCCATTTTTGTTGCAGTTCTATTTTCTGAGCCGAAAGTGTCAGACTAAAGAAGCACAGTGCCGTAGCCAGGAATATAAATCCATTATTTTTTAATCCCTGGAAAAATGATCGGTCTGCAACTAATTTTGCAGCGGATTTTAAGGAAATGTGTCCCATTTTTTACTAAATCCTAAACTTTATTTTTTATTTTCAAACCTGTTCATAATCTCTTTCCAGTTCGTAATAATAATTCCCTTGTCCTTAAAGAAGTGTATGACTTCGGGATCTGAAAACAGTTCTGCCTCCCAGCCGCGTTGCTGCCAGGTTCCGGTAATTGTTTTCATATTTTCAGTTGGTACGGAAGGGTGAAAAATGATTTCAGTCAAACCCTCTTTTAAGGATTCAACCAGCTTGAAAAAGTTTGCACGTTTCTCATCGTAGGTTTTCCCTTCTCCGACACTTGTGAAATTATCCAGTCGTGGCATCTTGTAATTTGCGACAAGCTTGATCACTTCATCATTAACAGGATAACCCATCTGCTTGAACTTTTCAGCAACTTCAGGATAGGTGAGATCTATGACATTTGCAGGGATATGGTAATCTTCGGCAACTTTGAGAAATGCCTTCACATATCCAGGAGTCCCATAGAGAGTTCCCATGTGGGTATCGATATGGCTTGGACGGTAACCAAGGGCAATCGATTTTTCGATCTGGGCACGAATCTCTGTTTCTACTTCTGCATTGGAGGCATGCATGGCAACATCGGGAACTTCATGCCATAATTTTCCATCAGGATCAATCAAGCCGGGCACCTTTGACGGATCTGTAACCGAGCCCCAGCGATATTTCGACCATTCACTGGTCAGGGTAAGATGCAGCCCGATGTCCTCTGAACGGTGACTCTTCGCCCATTCGATCATTTCCACTGCATTAGGACAAGGCATCATCACCGCTGCAGAATGAAGGTAACCCTTTCCGAGATAATTCTGGGTTGCTGTATTTGCCTCAGGGCACATCCCCGCATCATCAATATGGAGAAGCAGTACTACCTTCCCCTTTGGAAACCCAAGTTTAACGGCAGACGTTTTGTTTTCCTGAATTGTCTGTACACCGTCAGCCGAAACTGCAGGTTTTTGATCTTCCTTTAGATTCGGTTTTTTTGCAGATACATTCGCAGGGGAAAGGCTTATTCCAATTGCTATAAATATGATAATCATCGAATTTAGCTTATTGCTAAAGAAATTGACAGGCGAAGTTTTTCCAGTGAATTGAGGTCTGAGATTTTTCATTTTCAAAGTTTTTTTTGTTTCTGTTATTCTATTGCGGTTGATGAATAAATTTAATGTTGCTGTTTATCTTGTGATATTAGCCGGATCGATCACAACATGTTTAATCGATTCCTGGTGTGAACCTAAAGAGTAAGAATAGGAGATATTCAACAGCCCATCTTTTGTTTGAATCAGGCACGGATATGAGAAGCTCCCTTTTTTGGTCGGGTCAAATTCGATGAGTTCTTTCCATTTCCAGGTTGCTCCTTCGTCATCAGAAAGGTAAATTGAAAACCGGTATCGTCCGTCATTACTGTCATTTCCGACAAAGGCCCACTTCCCGTCTTTTAAGACACAGATTTCGACACTTGCCTCATTGAGGATTTCTGTTTTAAAGGCAGTACTCCACGACTCACCATTATCTTTTGATATACTATTCTGAACCCGGGTCGGAGCGTCACCACTGTCGCGCATATAGGCAACGATATCTCCGTTTTTCTTCACTGCAAGTGCGGGTTGTATTGGTCCGCGTCCTACAATCGGAAGGCTTGGCCTCCAGGTTTCACCATTATCATCAGAGATAGCAACCATAGAGAAATTTAAACCGTCAGAATAGAGTGGAAGGAGAATTCTTCCACTTTCGAGTGTGATTGGATGGATCCTTGTCATCCAGCCAATACTCCGTTTAAGAAGATCTTTGCTTGCCTCCTTAATCATCGTTTCATAGGAGGGGGCAAAAGAAGCCCAGCCTGCCTCATTCTTTGGCAATTCCTTAAATCGTTTCTCAACTTCAATGACAAAATTATCGTTCGGCTTCAGCAGAATATTATCCTGCCATTCCCAAACCGGGGCCTCATCGCCTTGATAATTCGTTGAGGTACGGAACCTTAAAATGGCATCTTCCCATTTATTGGCCTGGACTGCAACCCAGAACAGGAACAATTTCCCATTTCTGTTCAGAAACAGGACGGGGTTACAATCGGGAATCCCTTTGGTGTCAGCCATCAAGAAGGGTGTTGTCCAGCTTTTTGCCCCCTTTTTTAGTCGTGCCCCCATAATCCTGACATCATCTGCATTTCGCTCACCGCTCCCCTGAAACCAGGCAGCCAACAGGTCTCCATCGGGAAGCATTACGATACTGCTGCCATGGGTGTGTTCCTGCTGCGCTGGAAAAATAAGCTCTTCACTCACAATCGCATGTTTGGAATTTCGGGTCTGTGAACTGCCATTCAGGGCAACTATAAACCCCAAACCAATAAAAAAAATTAATGTCTTAACCATTTGTTTATCTATTAGTTGATTTGTTTTATTCCTCAGGCCAGAGGCCATTTAAAATAGGTTTGGTTTTAAGTTTTGACGGGTCTACAACCACATGTTTGATTAATTTTCGGTTCCAGGTATAGGTAATGTGAACCAATCCATCTTTGGTTTGAATGACAGCTGGGTATGAATATTCCGCTTTTAGATCGGGGTCGTTTTCGAGTAGCACTGCACCATTCCAGGTAATCCCGTCGGGAGATAATGCAATATTCAAAGTACTTCGGGATCTCCAGTCGAATTTGGCATTAAAGTGGTTATAAATCAGAATGTTTAATCCGTTTTTCAAAGTTACGGCATCTATTCCTGAATTTGGATTCGGCAAGGATGTTAATTCGAACTTGCTCCAGCTCTTTCCCTGGTCGGAGGACCATGACGTTACAATTACCTTACTTTTACTGCGGCAGAGTATTTGAATCTTACCATCCGGATGTACAAGAACAGTTGGCTGAATGACAGCAATCTCTTTGCCATCGTTCAGGTCACCGGTCCGTTTCCAGGTGGCTCCCATATCCGGTGATGTTTCGATATGGGCTTGCCAGCCATTATATTCTGTACTTGAGGGACACAGCAATTCACCGTTACTTAGCAAAACCGGTTTGTTTTTTATCGGACCCCATATCCCCTCTGGTAACCTCACCGGTTTCGTCCAATTCTGTCCGTTGTTTGAAGACGTTATATATTCACCCCACCAATCGGAGCAATTGGGGCCGACCTTATAAAATAATTTGATCTCTTTTCCAGTATTATAGAGGACCGGATTCCAGGTTGGAAACCGATTCCCTTGAGTTTGAACGCCATTGGCAACTTCAACAGGAGTGGTCCATTTGCCAAGCTGATAGCGACTTAACCATATCCCAACTCCCGGATCGCGCTCCTCTTTCCCGCCGAACCATGCAGCAATCAAACCATCGGAAGTCTCTGCAATTGTTGAGGCATGACAGCTTGGAAATGAGACATCCTCTTTTTTGTAAATAAACTCGGAAGCGATTATTGCATTACTCCCTTTAAAGGGATTATCCGCAAAGCAGGCTGTTGAAAAGCGTAAAGCTACAATTAGGATAACAAGGGTGTTTGTTCGCATCTTTTGATCTTAAAAATCAGTTTTATTTGCAAAAAAATGCTTCGATATGCAAAGACATAACCTGCCCAGGCATATTGAAGCATCTGTATTCCCGGGACAAAGCTGCCAGTTTAATGACATTTAATCCCGGATTTGCATTTCCAAAGGGTTATTTCATGTGATTACAATTTATTTTTAACGGCTACATGGAACTCGCCATGAAACAATCTTATGCACGGATTGTCACTCATTGCTTGTTTCATAAGCTCAAAAACCCTTGGTTGTACTAGGCGATGATTCCTTTAAAATGGGCGACATATTCTTCAATTTTCTTCTTATCATCACCTTCATACTTCGAAAGTGGTAACGCAGTATAATCGTTGCAAATTCCCATTGTAGCCAATACGCATTTAAGTCCCCTGATATATTTGGAACTGTTACTGGATACGGCATAAATTGTATTGTAAAGTTGAATGTTTAACTCCCGAAGAATCGCAATTTTTTCAAAATCACGGGCGATAGAGGCGTCGTACATTTCGACAAATAACTTTGGATAGATATTTGCTCCTCCTGCAATCGCGCCATGACCACCCTGCAATATTGTTTCAGGTATAAATAGTTCTGTTCCTGTTATAATTGCAAATTCAGGAATATTTTTAAACTCTTCAATTAAATTAGTCTGGTAAAACATATCTCCGGAACTATCTTTAATTCCGATAGCCCCAAGTTTTTGTCCGATCTTAACTGTTTCAATATCCATATGGAGCTTAGTATGGCTCGGCATATTGTATAATAACAGTGGTAATGGTGATTTAGGGATCAGGTTTTCAAGATAAACAACTAATTCGTCCTGAGAAATAGGCATGTAAAATGGTGGGGCTACCACAACTGCGTCTGCTCCAACTTCTTTTGAATAGTGTGCAATTTCAAGAGAACCTTCGAACGAGGTATCAGTAATTCCTACCATGACAGGAATCCGTTTATTGGTCAATTCGCAGGTTCGTTTGATAAATTCCTTGCGCAATTCATAACTAAGGCTAGGCGCCTCTCCGGTGGTTCCCAAAATAAAAAGTCCATGAACGCCACCTGAAATAAGATGTTCAACGAGTTTTTCAAGTCCTTTAACATCAAGCGTATTGTCGTCTAAAAGTGGTGTAATAACAGGAGGAATGATCCCCCTTAATGGTAGTTTCATAGTTGAAAAATATGTGTATTTCGTTGTAGTGTATTTTCTGTTATTAAATTTCGGTATAGGAAGATTTAATAGAATCCTGATCTTTAGTACAAATTAAAAGGATCGAGTTCTTT
>Ga0118677_10001903_pt1 | contig 43175 bp, 23 predicted proteins | sample AliMusrvi5mmetaG_FD_86154 | JGI IMG/M metagenome (GOLD analysis project Ga0118677, IMG submission 86154)
TAATAGGATCGTTAGTAACAGGTATTTTAATATTTTCCTCATAACAGCTAAAATTTATTGTCTGAATTTACCAGATTCATTTATCGGTAAACAACTCCTCTGCCTTAATCTCATGTTTTTCCATTCCGGGACCTGACCAGCTAACCGTTAAAGCCTTACCACCGCCACACTGAAAATATTTCACCAAAATTCTGTGCATTCCTGCTTTAAGCCCCACTCTTCCGGGCTCCTCCACCGCGCCATGATTGGCATCATTTTCAATTAGTTCGGCACCGTCAATATAAAGTTTGCTTCCATCGTTAGAGATCAGGTAGAAATTGTAGAGTCCATCTTTGGGTACATTTATGTAACCAGCATAACGATAGCCATAATAAGTTTCTCTCGGAGCAATTTTAATGCTGAATATATCAATGGTACCTGAACTTATCGGTTTGCAGATTTCAAAGTCATCGGTTGTAACAAAAAACCGTTCAAAATAATCATACGCCAATCCCTGTTTTACGTTTACATTTCCCGCTGATTCGCTTAAAACGGCCTTCTTAAACTCAATTGGAATTGAAATACTGGCCATTTTATTCTTTTCGAATGATTTCATCTTCAACACACAAGATTCTTTAATCGTAATTGGGGATGAGTAAGCTGTTGATCCCTCAACAGGTTCAGAACCATCCAGTGTGTATCGGATGGCTGCATTCTTGGACTCGCAGCCAAGTTCAGCGGTGGTTGACTCTTCGAATAATGTTTCCCCCGATTTAATATACGGAAGCATTGTAACAGGGTCACCATTTTCGGAATAAGGACGATTCATTGTTCCGGCTCCCCACTGTTCGTTCGGTCTTGGCCCCATTTCGAAAACAAGTTCGGAGCCATTCATTATATCATCGTGTCGGAGATAGGAGTTTGAATATTTCTTCCCGTTTAAGGTTGCTGACTGAATATATTTATTTTCGGGTGAATTATGATTTGCTTTCACAACAAATTTCTTTCCATTCCCGGGTTTAATTGTCGCCTTTTCGAACAAAGGGGAACCAATTGCATAGATTTTCTGTCCCGGAGCGACTGAATAAAAGCCTATTGCACTTAAGATATACCACCCCGACATCTGTCCGCAATCTTCATTTCCCGCCAGTCCCTCAGGTTTGTCTCTATAAAGTTCGGTTAGGATTTGGCGAACTAATTTTTGTGTCTTCCAGGGCTCTCCCACATAATCGTAAAGATAGGCCAGGTGATGGCCCGGTTCGTTCCCGTGCCAGTACTGGCCGATCGAGCCGCGCTCGTCGCTACCCTTTTTTAGCGTAAACAGTACATCAAGCCATTTTGAAAACTTCTTGTCACCACCTTCCAGTGCAATCAGTCCCTTTGCATCATGCGGAACAAACATATACTGATACGCATTCCCTTCCGAATATGCGGAGTTAACCAGGGGATCAAACGGAGTTAGCCAGCTGCGATCCATCTTCTTACCCCGCATAAAACCGGTGGAACCATCAAACACATTTTCGTAATTGTGGGCGCGCTGGTGATAGGTCAGATAGTCCTTTTTCGCTCCCATCTCTTTTGCCATTTGTGAAATACACCAGTCGTCATAACAATATTCGAGCGTTTTTGAGACTGACTCTCCCTGGCGATCACACGGGAGAAACCCAATTTTTTTATAGTATTTGAGCCCCAGTTTATCCAATTCTGCACTGTGTTTTATGGCTGTGAAAGCTTTTGTAAGATCATAATTGCGTATTCCTTTCATATAGGCATCAACAATTACAGGAACAGAATGATAGCCAAGCATATCATCGGTATAGTTTCCGGCAAGGGGCCACATTGGAAGCCTTCCACCATCATCATAAATCTGCAAGAGGGTTTTGACAAAGTCGTTGGTACGTTTATGATCGATAATCGTAAATAAGGGATGCAAGGCACGAAAGGTATCCCACAGCGAAAAGACTGTATAATTTGTAAACCCCTTTGCCACGTGGACTTTATGATCTGTCCCGCGGTATTTGCCATCAATATCCATAAACAGGTTCGGATTTAAAAAGGCGTGATACATCGCAGTATAGAAATTCTTTTGGTCTTCAGCCCTACCCCCCTGGACATCGATTTTCGCCAGTTCATCGTTCCATGCTTTTTTCGAACCGGCAACAATTCCGTCAAAATTCCAATCTTTGATTTCGGCACTTAAGTTTTTCCGGGCACCATCGACACTAACTGCAGATGTTCCAACCTTTATGAATATTTTTTCATCCTTTTTCGTCTTAAAATTGACTGAAGCTTTTACATTTTTTCCACTTGCCTCTGATTTACCTGTTAATATAATATCATCAATGGCCAGATCAACGGATAAAAAAGGTTTGGAAAACCTTGCTACAAAATAGACATACTGGTCCCATGCCCATCCATGAGAACGGCGTAAACCTTCAATCTCGGTATCGCTGACTTTTCTGATGTATAACTCTTCGGCACCTCCCGGATGTTGAAGATCGATAATTACATGTGCGCTATCCGATTGAGGGTATGTATATTTATGAAATCCACACCTTGGTGTAACAGTAAGTTCGGCCTTAACCTGATAATCCTTCAGAAAGACAGCGTAATAGCCCGGAGAGGCTGATTCCTGTTTATGATCATAAGTTGATTTATATCCTGACTTTCCCTTCTCAATACCGGGAATTAGGTTGATCTTTCCGACAGTGGGCATAAACAGGATGTCACGGTATTCCGGTTCTCCCACTCCGCTTAGATGGGTATGAGAAAATCCCAGAATGGTAGAATCGGGATAATAGTAACCTCCGCAAATTCCGCCACCGGTTAATTTTGTATCGGGACTAAGCTGGACTGATCCAAATGGAAAGGCTGCACCGGGGTAGGTATTTCCGTCTGCGGCAGTCCCCATAAAAGGATTCACGAGTTTGCTATAATCCGGGGTCTGACCATGGAGCTGCAGTATAAAACTGGATAATAAGCATAAAGAAAGCAATGCCAAAAATTTCTCGGATTTCATATCATTACGGTTTAATCAATTGCGAAAATCAGTTGGTTGGAAGATCACCAAAAATACAATTGGAAATCACTCAATACTTCTTTTATATTGAATAAAGCACATTAAATATTGATCCTGATTATACGATCTGACCACTTTCGGCTTCAACAGGGATATTAAAAAAGAAAGTGGATCCTTTTCCCTCTTCACTTTCAACCCACAACTTACCGTTATGTCTTTGTATAAAATCCCTGCAAATTATCAGCCCTAATCCGGTGCTTGATTCACCCGCGGTACCCTCCCTTCCAGTTTTAATATCCAGTCTGAAAAGATTACTAATCAAGTGCTTGCTCATTCCGATACCTGTATCTTTCACTGATATTTCAAGTTGTGTTTTAGAAACTGTACGTGCCGAGATCGTAATTCTGCCACTTTTGGGAGTAAACTTCACCGCGTTGTTCGCCAGATTCCGAATAATGGTTTCAAACATTTTTTTATCGGCATAGGCAACCAAATCAGGGGCTATATCTACCTCTATTCCAATTACTTTAATTCGTGCCGCTTCGATTACTAACAGGAGAGTTTCAGAAATTGCCGGAACCAATAAGAAGGATATTGGGGAGAAGGATATTAAACCTCTTTGCATTTTTGACCATTCCAGTAAGTTCCCAATTAATTCATATAGTTTTTCAGCTGAAACATTTAGCATGGATGTTGCATCCTGAATCTCCTCCGGCGACATTTCAGAGGATTCTTTTGAGAGAATTTCAGTATACCCTAGCAGGACATTGAAAGGGCTGCGTAAATCATGGGCAATGATAGAAAAAAGCTTGTCCTTTTCGGCATTTAATTGAACTAACTGAATTTCATTTGCTTCAGCTTTTAGCCTTTCGATGGTATAATGTCTATGAAAAAATATGATTATCAAATAAATGCAAAACGAGGTATAAATTGTAGTTGCAAGACTGTCAATCCAGAGGGAAGTTTCGGAGGGATAATTAACGATTAAGTCTGGTTTGTAATATTGGATAAGGTATACAAAAATTACAAATGTGATAAAAAGTAGTATAAAATACTTTTTCCTCTTTTCAGGTACAACAATCAGCGAAAGGATCAGAATTGCAAATGCAGGCATTAAATTCGGTCCTTTCATCCCTCCTCCAAAAATCCAGATTGTAAACACCCCTATGAATGAAGCCAGAATTACCGGAATAATGAATGGCTTCACGATCCCTTTGGTCCTCCCAAGATAATATATAGCAAATAACACTAGAGACATTATAACACTGACAATCGATGGAATTACAGACCCTGCCAAAAAAACTGCCATTATTGAACCGAATGCACTAATCAGTAATCCAATCAATATGGCAGATAGAAAAAGGCGATGCTCGAGCGGAATACTTACATCTTCGGTAAACATGTTATACAGGTTCTCTTTAAACTTCATCACCAGATTCCTAAGAAGATTTAAATCACTCAAAATTAAGATATTTCGTCAGGGTTCTCCTAAATTCAGCTCTATTGATTGGTTTTGTAATGTACCCGTCAAATTCGCTTTGATAAAGCTCTTTTTCGCTCTCGAGGGCGTAAGTGGTTTGGGCAATAATAATCAAATCAGGACGAAGTGATCGGATATGTTTTGCAGATGAATGACCATCCATAACAGGCATTTCAATATCCATTAGAATCAAATCAATCAAATCATTGGTTTTAACCACCTCAATAGCCTGTTCACCATTCGCGGCATAGAGTATTTCCAGGTTTTGCCCTTGTAATAATTTCAATAAGTATTTGTAATTACTATATTCATCCTCTACAATTATAATTGTATTAATTGAATACTTTTTACCTGGAATAGCCTTTTCACTTTTGGGAGCTATTCTTTCAACTGCAGGAATTGTAATGACAACTGTTGTTCCCTCATTAATCCTTGATTTCAAAGAGATCGAACCGTTCAAGGCTTCGGCATAGGCTTTGGAAATTGATAACCCCAAACCATTCCCCTCAAAGTTTCGATGGTTACCATAATCTCCCTGACGGAACGGTTCGAAGATTATCTTTTGCATCTCTTTCGAAATTCCTATTCCGTTATCAGAAACGGTGATTTGAAGATGCTCATCCGCCAGCCAGTAACTTATTTGGACACTCCCGTGAGGAGTAAACTTAAATGCATTATCAGTTATTTGTGATATAATTTTCTTTATTTTTTCGATGTCTGATTTGATAAAATATTCGCTGAATGGGATATTCAAATCTGAGCAAAATCCAATATTCTTAACCTGAGCTATTTTGGAAAAATTGGCCGACAGCTCATTGAATAATGGAATTATGTCAAATTCGGAGAGGATTGGCTTGGTTTGGTTTGCATAAATATGCGAAATTTCAATAATGTCTGTAATAATTCGAAGTAATTTATCACTACTCTGAGTGATCAGCCCCGAAATTTCACTCAATTCTGCTGCAGTTTGATTTGGCGCAGCAATGAGGGCTGAAAAACCGACGATTGCATTTAGCGGAGTCCTGATCTCATGCGACATATTAGCCAGAAAGGATGACTTTAATTTGTCGCTCTCTTCGGCCCTCTCTTTAGCGATTATTAATTCTTCTTCTACTAATTTCCGTGCTGTAATATCGCGATGAAATGCCTGAACAATAGTTTTATCACCGATTGTAATTAATCCGGTAGAAACTGCAAGTGGAAAAATATGGCCATCCTTATGAAAATGTTCCACCTCGAATTCGAGTATTTCTCCGGCCAGGATTCGGGGCATACGCTCCTTCATCAGGCGGGTTCCCAAAGGGGTATCCAAATCCTGCAGATGAAAACCCCGCATCTCCTCAACGGCATATCCGTGCATTCTTGCAAATGACTCATTTACAGCTAATACCTCACCATCCGTAGAGAGATAGAAGATTCCATCACTTGCCTGCTGGAATAATGTACGATAACGCTCCTCACTTTCACGTAATGCCTCTTCAGCTACTTTGCGTGATGTAATGTCAACAGAAACGCCTAATACAGAGGGGAGGTTTGTGCCCGATGCAGTAAAAGGAATCTTGGTTGTTTCAAGTATTCTTTTAACCCCTTTCGCGTCTGTAATAGTTTCTTCAAAATTATATTTGCTAATACCACTCTCGATAACTTTCCTGTCCTCCGAGAGGAAATAATCTACCTCATTGTGATTCGGGTCAAAATCTTCATCCTTTTTACCGATTAAATTTGCAACTGTAGTTCCATATAAATTTGCAACTGCTTTATTTGCAAGAACAAACCTCCCACTGATATCTTTGGCAAAAATAAGGTGGGGAACTAAATCCATAACCTGCCTCAAGCGCATTTTACTCTGTTGGAGTTGCAGCTCTGCCTGCTTGCGTTCAGTAATGTCAATAAAAGCGCCAATTATGCCTGCAACAGTGCCGGTTTCATCATAGAACACATCTTTTGCAAAGATAACATCGTGCAACTTTGAGTTTTTATCAGAAATTCTGGTCTCATAAATTTGATGTTCAGGATTTTCAAGTAGCTGCAAATCTTTTTGATGATAGATCTCAGCAAGGTCGCCAGGCCACAATTCAATTGCACTTTTCCCCTTAATTGCTTCTGCGCTCACTCCCATTTTCTGGCTAAATGCCTCATTACATCCAAGATACATCCCATTGATATCTTTAAAGTACACCGGCGTCGGTATTGATCGCAGTAATGCCTCAGTAAACCGGTGATTTCTTCTTCGGATTGCATCACCATTTTTGCGCTCGGTAATATCCCGAATAATGGTTAGTGTATAATTTTCACCCTTCAGATTGTATTGTCCAATCTTAACTTCCAGCGGAAATTCTTCCCCATTTTTCCGTAATCCGATCGTTTCATGGATTGTTGGAGCAGGTTCGCCGATGGATCTCATTTGGACATATTGAGAGATCCTTTCCTGCTCCTTTGGAGCGATCTGAGTTAATAAAGATTTTCCAATAAGCTCATCTTGATCGACATATCCGAATAACTTCAGATAGGCACTATTAAATAAAACATTGATTCCATTCTTTGTAATTCCAATTGCATCAAGGGAATGTTCAAAAATTGCCCTGAAATTTGCTTCGTTTTCTTCTGCCTTTTCCTTTTCCCTGAGTAATTCCAGTTCTGCTGTTTTACGCTTGGTAATGTCTGTTAATGAGGTAACCCGTACTGTTTTCCCTTTGTAGTGCATCATTTTACCGCATAACATGCATGGGAAAATCGTGCCATCTTTCCTTAAGGCCCTGGCCTCATAGGGTTCTTCATACCCCGAAATCATGTTATTCATAACCATTTCCCGATCTTCAGGGACAATCCATTCGGTTCCATACCGTCCTAAAGCCTCGTTTATCGTATAACCAAACATCCTTTCTGCTGCGTTATTCTGCTCAATACATATCCCTTTCTGTGAAAGGAAAATTGATTCGAAGGCAGCTTCACTTAATCCAAGATATCGCTCCCTGCTCTCCTCAAGTTCAAATTCGGTTTGTTTGCGTTCCGTAATATCTCTTCCAAACACAAGAATCCCAAGAATAGTCTTATTTTCAGTAATGACATTAAAGGTTAAATCAAGTATCCTGGAAGTATTAATACACTGATATTCTGTGACAAAAGAACCTTCTTTAAGCGCCCTATTATACAAATCATTCCAGGCGCCTGCTGTTTCTGAAACCTTGAAAAGATCCTCCGGGCACTCCCCGACTATTGGGATATGGTAGGGCGAAAAATGATTAATAAAAGTGCTATTAAATGTCTGAAGTCCAAAAGTCTCAGGATCGACAGACCATACCAGCTCATGTAAACTCTCAGCCAGCTTACCAAGGATTTTCTGAGAATCATGAGACCCAACTGTTGTTTTTTGATCCGCTATTTTGGAGTTCTGATGCAGAGCCAAAAGAACATTATAATTATATTGTAATTCCTCTATTTCAGAGATTAGGTCTTCTTTGGATTTATTCTGATTATTCATTGGCCGGAATTTAGAATAAGCTGAATGTTAGTGGAAAGCAAAATTTAATATCATGTCAAATATATTAAATTCAACTCAGATTATCATCACCCTGTACAGCCGATTCCAAAAACCCCAATAAACCGGGCACAGGCTCAATATTCTCAGAATCCCTCACAATTTGACGATATTCTGAATCTATCTCCTCGCAAAAAGCGGTTAACTCCTCTTTTGAAAATTGACAGTTTAACAAGGTACTTATTGCTTCACCACCCTACGTACCAAAAATATGGTCCCTGAATATTAAATCGTTCACCTCAATATCTCGCTTGCTGAAGAAATTTGTCCAGGCGATTTTATGGGATGGATTACTGTCGATTATAACACCATCCATATCGAGGATTATTCCTAATATCAGGTTTTCAGTTTTAGGAGTCATTCTTCATTAAATTAACTTATTAATGGCTTGTACATTTCAGTGGGATTCATTTTTGAAAAGTGTTTAACCACAGAACATCATAGAAAGTAATTCATCGGCCAGATGGCGGATTCAGTAAATAAAGCTCCGAAACCATGTATGCTGGCACGTCATTGTCCTGGTGTATGGATGTTATTTAAATGTCAAAGTATTGGGATCTTGTCTGGTGTCATAAATACGAAGTATATCAACCGAAGAATTACAGACCCGATAGAACAATGTATTATGCTTTGTTAGGACACACTTTCTGATTTTTTCCTTTTTGTAAATCAGAGGGAATTGTCTGGGATTTATAGAAATTTGCTCCAGAATATCTTCTGTTAAATCGATGAATTGGTTCGCAACTCTTTCCTCCCAATTTTCCTGGAGGTATTTAAGTATATTGGCAAAATCACTTTCAGCAGAAGGTGACCAGACAATTTGTTTAGACATGGGAATATTTCTTGCGGAATTTATCCAGTACTTCTTTATTGGGGTTTCCTTTACCAACTTCTATTTCGTCAATGGCATCAAGAATTCCACTTTTTTGATTGTCAGATAATTTTCCCCATTCAGAAATATCATTTTGTCCATTTAAATAATTAATCAAAACGCCATAAATTTCCTCAAGCTTACTCTTGTCAAGGGTATCTATCTGGCGAAATAGCTTAAGTTTTAAATCAGAAACCGACATAGTCCAATGTTTTTTCAAAGATAATAAAAAGTTAAAATTAATATTCAGATCCTTCTATTTGAATAACCTAATAGTTAATAGGTAATTTATTTTATGAGACTTTTAATTATGCTCCGGATTTACATTAATGATATGCTCAATGAAACAACACCTCTGCGGGAACCTCCTGACTTTTAACACCCGGCCCTTCCCAGGTAAGATTCAGGCTTTTGGCTCCTCCCTGCTGGAAATAGTCCACTTTAATAGGATGCCACCCTTTTTTAAGACCTATCTTAGTATCGAGTTTCTGAGTCCTGTGCCCTCCGTCATTATCTATGATCATCCGGTCATTAATCAGCAGAACCGCGCCATCATTCGCTTCAAGCGCAAAGGTATAGACACCTGTTTCAGGAACTTTTAAATAACCCGAGAAATTATATCCGAATTGCCGGTCATCTTTAATCTTATTTAAATTAAAAGTCTCCAGAACTCCGCTCTCCAGCACAGGAAGATTCTTCATGTATCCCGTATTCATCATATCTGCTTCCTTGTATAAATAGTTCACTCCCGGTTTAAGATCGGACACTTCCACCGGGTCCAGCATTTCGATCTGCCTGAAATGAACCGTTTCGGGATAGCTTGGAGCAAACCCTTTCACAAAGCTTATGGTTTTCAGAACAGATGTTTTGGTTACTGTAATTGGAGAATTGTAAGGTGTTGAATTTTCCGTTGGTTCAGACCCATCCAATGTATAATAGATCCTGGCTCCGGATTCTGCAGCAGAGAGGGTTATCGTTCGGTTTTCGAGGAAAAGAATATCCGAAAAATCAATTTTAGGACTTTCTGCATAATTGAATTTATGAGCCGGAGAATAAGGGCGATCTTCCTTCCTGGATCCCCATTCCTTATTTGGGGCATCCCCCATTTCAAAAACAACCTTTCCACCATTCTGAATTTCACTGTCTTTCAGAAATGTTTTTGAATAAAGATGCCCGTTGAGAGTTGCCGATTGGATATATTTATTGTTTTCACTATTCTTTTTTGCTGTAATTTCGAAGATTTTGCCGTTTTCGAGATTGATCTTAACTTTATCAAACAGAGGGCTTCCGATCACATAATAATCCATACCCGGAGTTACTGAATACAATCCCATAGCGCTCATCACATACCATGCCGACAACTGTCCGCAATCTTCATTGCCATCAATCCCTTCGGGTTTATTGAAATAGAGGGACGAGAGTATCTGCCGCACCATTTTCTGTGTCTTCCAGGGGGTTCCAACGTAGTTGTATAAATATGCAATATGGTGACTCGGCTCATTCCCGTGGGCATATTGACCGATCAACCCCGTAACATCCTTAAGATTAATCTTTGAATAATCGGTCTTAACAGAGAAACAGGAATCGAGCCACGATTCAAATACTTTATCTCCACCCATCAGTTTAATGAGCCCCTCAATATCCTGCGGGACAAAGGTAGAGTATTGATAAGCATTGGCTTCGGTATAATGGTTGATCGTTTCCATGGGATCGAACCCCGATACGAACTCAAAATTACTTTTACGCCCTCTCATGAAATTGACCTCTTTTGAGAAAACATTCTTATAAAAGTTACCCCTTTGGCTGTAATAAAGGAAATCTTTCTGATTAAGATCCTGCGCCAATCTTGTCACGCACCAGTCATCGTAACTGCATTCCAAAGTACGTGAAACTGACTGCCCCTTAAGGTCGGATGGGATAAAGCCGTATTGTAGATATAGGTCTTTCTCCGGACGGATACTGTCATTAGTCACCTTTTTCATTGCCTCATAAGCCTTTGGGATATCGTAGTTTCGGATTCCCTTTACATAGGCATCTGCAAGAACCGATAACGAGTGGTAGGCGATCATGGGTGGTTCCGATCCTTCAACGCCGTCAAATTCCATGATCAGCATTCTGCCGTTATGAGCATACCTTTCAAGAAAAATACGGATAAACTGTGATGTTTTTTCCCGGTTAATGATTGTGTACAACGGATGCAAAGCCCGGAAAGTGTCCCAAAGGGAGAAGTTGGTATAGTTATCGAAATCGGTTGCAGTATAAACCTTTCCGTTTGTGCTGCGGAATTTCCGGTCACAATCCATATAGATATTGGGATGGATCATCGCATGATAAAGGGAGGTATAAAATAGGGTTTGCTCTGTTGGGGTTCCCCCTTCGACTTCTATTTTACCCAACTCCTTGTTCCAGGCTTTTTGGGCATCTTCCTTCACCCGGTTAAAATCCCATCCCTTTAGCTCCGTTTCGAGGTTATTTCGGGCACCCTCAACGCTGACCATCGAAATACTAACCTTTAGGAGTATTGGTTCGTTCGATTTGGTGTCAAAACGGAAGAAACCGTTAAGATGATCACCCTTAATTTCACTGGTTTCTTTAACAGGTTTGCCATCACTGGTACAATCAAAACTCTTAAATGGTTTTGAGAATTTAGCAACAAAATAGACCCGGTTATTATTGCATCCGGAGATCTCATCCCCATCAACGGTCAATAAACCTTTTTCGAGTTTTAAAACGAAGGTCCCATTTTTTGATTCGGGGAAAGTGTATTTGTGGAAGCCCACCCTTGTTGTGGCTGTCAGTTCCACCAAAATTTTAGAATCCTCAAGTTTCACTTTATAATATCCCGGAGAGGCGGTCTCATTGCTATGCAGAAACCTGGAAGTTAAACGGTTATCCTCCAGTACGGGCATAAAGGTTATATCCCCAGGAGTACCGTTTCCGCCGCCGGCCATTCCGCTCAGGTGGGTATGGCTGAAGCCGTAAATTGTGCCTGATTGCTGATCAGCATCATAATTTAAATGAGGCCCCAGCTGAACCATTCCGTAGGGAAGGACCGGACCGGTAAAGGTATTTCCGCTGCCGATAGTTCCAACGAACGGATTAACCAGTTTGGTGAAGTCACGGGATTTGGGTTTATTTTGGGCAAAGGAAGGGATTGTTATCAGGCATAGAAGTAGGAAAAGATATCTGGCTGTTCTCATATGTGGAAAGTCAATTAAATAAAGAAAAATGGCTGTTGGGACATCGGCCAAAAATATCATATTCCTTGTGAATTCTAATGGATCAAGGTCGTATAACTGATCGGTTTAGATTTTGTCTGCAATCCCAAAATGACAATACAACTATCTCATTAGTTGTCATTTAATAAATAATTAGATAGTCTTCCAAGATTCTTATCCTCACATTCTCTTTGTTTGATGGTTTTCCAATTAAAGGATACTTACAATTTCTTTATCTGCTTGTTCTCCTTTTAAAAATTGTCCGGTTTCAAATTGTTGTTGTCCTTCCTCTACTGCAGAAATCTGATCATGGGATAGTTCATAAATTTCGCTCCCGGCGTCCTCTTCTGTAATTAAAGGGAACATCACTTCAAACAGTTCACTATTTTCAGTTTGATTGATTTTCCCAATCAATTTTTTCTTTAATTCTAAGACTGTCATGAAAATCCTTTTTACAAATTTAATTAAAATTTTGCGGATTGACTAAATCTTCACTGAACAGTTATTTTCAAGCTCTTGTGAGAGCTACACTATTTTTGCTATGGATCCAACGGCTCATCAAAATCAATCTGTAACGATGACACAAGCGGATAAAATTCGGCCTCTGTCTCCGAGATTCTGTTCCCGTTTATATAAGCCGGATAACCTAGTTCTTCAATACAGCGATTCTCCATCCCTTTACCCGAAATATAATGACTTTGTTCCTTGTTGCTGGAGCTTAAACAGGGCTTATCCATTGGAATACCATACCGGAAAATTAATCGTGCACAATTGCGCATATTGGTGGAGGTATGACGGGCATGAGGCTCCATAAGAATCACATTTTCGGGAACGTGCAACGTTTCGATCAGGAACCTTTTCATCTCCTCCGCTTCGCTGAATTTTGTTTTAAACGGATGGACTTTGCCTCCCGAGACCATGATAAACGGGGCAACACCCTCCTTCCAGCGATAAGCGGCTGACCGGCATCTCAACATTCCGATCGGGCTAATCTGCTGATCATAAACTTCGGGTCCCTCGCCCGGAACAAGGATCAGAGAATATTTAAAATCTGCCCATTTAACAGTTTTTATCCTGTCGTATGCCTGCTTGTTACACCCCGATTCCATGGGTTCATAATCGGCTGCACGGTTACGCTCATTAACTTCAATGGCGTGTAACGCAAATGTCATGGAGGGCATAAAAAACAGTGGGCTATTTTCAACTTCTTTGAAGATTGTAGAGGAAAGAAAATCAATAAAATTGGGGTAATATTTCCAGTGCACATCAATGCTAACTGAGTCGATGGCGGGATAATTCGGTCTTGCACCACCCGCATAAACTTTGATTGCCTGGTTTACCGCCCTGGCATCCTGTTCCCATGCTTTTCGGAGCATTTCCTGTGGTTCAAGATTTCAAAAAAGATTATAACAACCGGAGGCGATGAGATGGTTTTGTACCAAAGTCTTAAACTCTTTCTGTGTGCCATATAAAGCGACCAGTCTGGCGCCGATAGTTTGAATCTCAGAGGTGTTGAATTTGATACTTTCGAGATAGCAATTCACACTATCGCTGCAGCTCTTCAGTTTAGACCTAAGATTCTCCTTCTTTAGGATGGAAATTTTCAGCAACGCTTCATCATTTGAAACCAGCTTGTTTAACTCAGGTAACTGCTGAAGTAGGGTAAGCAGGTAATAATTTTTGGATTGGACATAGCTTTCAGCCTTTATCAGGGAATATTTGGGATCTGGAAGCCCACCCGCGAATGAAATGATACCAGCAACAATTAGGAACAGAAAAATACTATAATTCTTCATGGTCAGTTTAATAATAAATAGTTCAAATTGAACGCATATCAATGAAACCTTTATTTGGATAAAAAGCTTTTCTAAAGAAACTTAGAATTTGATTTAACGATTCAATTGCAAAGGCTCATCCCGAATATCCGTAATTCATTTCCAATTGCAGTGAAAGTCATTTTTCTGAAAAATCAATCATAACGTTGGTTTCCTTAAACCCTTTGGAGCGAAACGCAAGGTAAATAATCCCCGCGAGCATCCAGGTTCCTCCGATTACAAAAGTCTTGAGCGGCAGGTTAAGCCAGATGCCAAGACAAAAGACGAATCCTATCCCTGCTGGCAAGAAATCGATCAGGAACCCTTTAACTGTTTTTACCTCAGCCTTCAGGAAGTATTCCCTAAGGGATGCTACATTCACCCCCATAAATGCAAAGAAAGCCCCGAAATTGATCAGCAAGGCAGCCTCCTCATAATTCAAAGAGACTGCGCCAAAGAGTACGAGACCGCCGACAATCATGATATTATAGTTTGGGGATGAGTGTTTATCGAGGTGACCAAAGACTTTTTTAGGGATTACACCATCCCTTCCCATCCCAAAAAGAAGCCTTGAGGCACCAAGCTGACCAGCTGCGCCTGATCCAATACTGGCAAGAAGGAGGATGATCGAAAGGGACCCGTCTAATAACGGTCCCCCAACGCGGTGTGCGACCGACATAATTGCAGTATCCAGTGCATCATTTTTTGCAACGGCATCTGGCAATCCCTGAGTAAATGACGCCCAGTCAGGCCACGATAATTGTGCAAGGTAAATCTGTGACCCACTCCAGACACCGGTTATCAGGCAGGTCAGCACAGCACCAATCATAATGTTTCTCCTTGGGTTTTTCACCTCTTCAGATAAAGTGGTAATGCCATCAAACCCGATGTAGGTCAATGAAGCGAGGGCAGTTGCAGATCCCATGGCCCCTAAAGAAAAGGTTTCCGGATTATAAAACGGATGAATTGAAAATAATCCTCCAAATCCGTTCTGAATAAGGACATAACGGATTGCAGCTGCCATAAAGTAGAATACAACAACGCTCATTACGATCATCAAAATCGTGTTGGTCCGTGATGCCATCCTGATTCCCATAAGATTTAGCCATGTAAAGCTAATGACAAAGAAGATGATCCAAAACGCATACGGAATAAAAGGCAACATATGATTTGCGGTTATACTGGTATAAATGACGCAAATAATAGGTACAAACATATAATCCATAAACATAGACCAGCCGGAGACGAATCCCAGATAGGGGTGCAAACCCTTTCCGACGTAGGTGTAAGCCGATCCCGCCGAAGGGTACCTGTTTGCCATCCTGCCATAACTGATAGCGGTAAATATCATGGCAACCATAGCAATCAGGATTGTCGTTACAGCATGTCCTTTTGATATGTCGTTGGCATGGCCAAACAAAGGCAATGCTGCAACCGGTTGAATGAGAATAATTCCATAAATGACAATATCACGTAAGGATAAAACTCGTAGTAATTTAGTTTCTGAATTGGTTTCTTGATTGGACATTTTCGCTGTTCTTTGATTTAAAAATTAAAATTCTGCATTACCTGTCTGTATTTCCGTTCTCTCCTTACATTGGCAATCGTTGCAAATGTATCAAATCCTGTTAATTGGCAAAATTCTTCAAGTTAAAATAGATGTTATTATTAATCTTTGGATCGATAAAGGATAGATTCAGGAATTGGCTGATACCTTATATTGGCAGAGCTATAGGCTGCTAAAAGTGTTTTTTGTCCGCCACTTTGAAAGTAATCAATCCTTAACTCGTGTCTTCCCTTTTCCAGACTGAGGGAGTTGCTCATCTCTTTGGTCCCGTGCTCACCATCATTATCTACAAGCAGCTTATTATCGATATACAATTTACTTCCATCATTTGAAGTGACATAAAAAGAATATTTCCCGGCATTGTCAATCTGAATGAACGATTTTAGCTGAAGGGCAAAATTCACTTTTGGGCTGGCTATTTTAGTCAGCCCAAATTGAAATAGACTCCCTTTCGCAACCGGTTTTAAAAGATCACAATCGGGAACTTTTGTAAATTCGCCCTTGTAAAGCGACCACAAAACACCATTCTTGGACGGATCAACATAGTTGTAGATTACATGCGATTTACTGCTGGGATGGGATCCTTCAAGAATCGCCTGTGCCTTTACCTCCGTATTTTTTGATATTTCGAGTGGCTGTGTATAAACTGCAGAGGATTCGTCAACCTCGGTTCCATCGATCGTATAATGTATTTTTGCAGCTTTATCGGCACACATAATACTCACAAGCAATTTATTTCCGGCAGCAATAATCGTATCTTTGGGTGTAATTACCGGTGATGAAAGATAGGATCCGGAGGTAAGTTTTTTGACTCCATCCGAAGTAAAAGCGTACTTACCGGATTGTATTTCAAAGACTTCCAGATTATTTTCCCATTTGACAAACCTGACCCCATCCGATTTGTTTGCCGGACTGTTTCCCTCCATCACCTCTTCTTTATTTAACGTTGGGACATAAACGGTAGCTGTTGTATTGGCAGGTATAGTTATCTCCCATTTAAACCTGTTATTCTCAATTTTCCAGTTACTGTTAATCTTTCCGTAAATGGAATTATAGGCGGCATTGGTATAGGTCAAATCACCTAAAACATAAGGCTTCATAAGGATATGTTTGAACCCTGGGATATTTGGATCGGGTTTAATTCCCCCCAGATTTTCATAATACCAGGTGATCAGATCGCCCAGCAGCATCACATGATTTCCTGAATTCATGCCAGGATCGCCACGATCGCCATTCCATAGTTCCCAGATGGTTGTGGCGCCTTGTTTGACCATATAACCCCAACCCGGATAAGTGGATTGCGAAGCCAAAGTATAGGCAATGGCGGCATGTCCGTTGTAAGTCAAGGCTCTCATCAACCACTGTCCGCCAATCAGTCCATTTCCAATATGGCCATCATTCTCACCCATTATTTTTTGCAACAGGTTGTCAACTATCCTTTCCCGATATTGATCCGGCACCAGTCCAAATGCAAGTGGAAGAATATTTGAAGTGCATGTATTGTTACTGTATTTAACCTCCGACTTATCCAAAAATCGCTGGTTAAAGGCTGTTTTCATTTCATCCGCGGTTTTCGAATAGCCAGTGGCATCACTCTCCTTGCCTTGTAGACGGGCAAACTTCTCCATGAGTCTTAGCTCATAATAAAAATATACGGTACCGATGAATTCTGAACTTGTAATTCTTGAAGGATCGCTGGAGTTAATGAGCTTAAGATCTTCGGGAGGTACGCACCAGTCGCCATAGGTATCCTTCGGCATTATGCTGTTATTTAAGTACTTGCTCATGTGCTCAATCCATTTCTGCATAGCCGGATAATTCGTCTTTATGGTATGCAAATCTCCATACTGGGTATAAAGCATATCGGAGGCAAAGAGAAAAGTTCCCGGCCAGGTAGTATTATCGCTGTAGATTGGCCAAAAGGAGGGTGCCACATCGGGGAGACTTCCACTCTCAAGTTGTGCATCACGGATATCAGTAACCCATTTTGAGTAGAGTTTAGAAAGATCGAACATGTAACTCTCACCGGTACACTCTGCAGACCGGTCACCGAGCCATCCTTGCCGTTCGTCCCGCTGCGGGCAATCTGTTGGAATTGATCTGTAATTCCCGCTAATCCCCCAGAAGGCGTTTTTGTAAATACTATTAATCAGCGCATTGGATGTTTCAAAAGTACCTGTAACTTCCAGTGCATCGTGTACCACCTTCCCTTTAATAGCTGATAATGCCGGTGTTCCAGGATATCCCACCATTTCAACATACCGGAATCCATGATAAGTAAAACGAGGCTCCCACTTTACGTCCCCTTCGCCTTTCAGGATATAAGTGTCGGTCACCTCTGCACTTCGGATATTCGCAAGAAACAGGCTTCCGTCACTCTTTAAAGTTTCCGAAAACCGCAACGTTACTTTATCCCCTTTTTTTCCCTTTACATTTAATTCAACCCAGCCGACCATATTCTGACCCATATCAAAAATATAGGTATCGTGATTTAGTTTTTTAACTGCAACAGGGGTAATTTCGCTATTTACCGTTATCGGATCCGAAGGTTGTGCCACCAGTTCTTTACACGGTTTTTCAACAAGTTCAGCATTTATCCATTTCGAATCATCAAAATTGATGTTGCTCCAATCCGGAAACTCCATTCGTGCGTCATAATATTCACCATCATATTCATTATTCTTACGCACAGGACCATTTGTGGTCAGTTTCCAGCTTTCATCGGTAATTATCATATTTTCAGTACCGTCTTCATATTCAATTACTATCTGGCAGACCACTTTGGGAAAGCCAAATGACCTGATTTTATCCACTCCGCCACCTCTCGGGGCGAAGAACCGTCCGTTTCCAAGTATGACACCAATTGCATTTTTATCCTGCTTTAGATGTTTGGTTACATCAAAGGTCATGTAAAAGGCTCTTTTGTTGTACTCTGTCAGTGCGGGAGCCAGCACCTGATCGCCAATCTTCTCGCCGTTAAGATACAATTCGAATAATCCCAGACCGGATATGAAAGCTGTTGCCGATTTAATTTTTTTATCCACCATGAATTCATGTCGTAACATTCTGGCAGCGAGAATTGTATGGGGTCTGCCTGGATCATCGTCACCAACTGCCTTCTCCAGACCAATCCATTTTGCTTTCCAGTCAGACTCTTGCAGTAATCCCGAAGTCCAGAAAGCAGGGTCACTCGTATGAGTTCCCCCATTTTGGTCCCAAATCGTTACTTTCCAAAAATAGTTCCGGTTACTCTCCAGGGGTTTGCCATCATAAATTATCTGACTTGATTTATCCGAGGTGATTTTCAGACTTTCCCAAAGATCAGCTTTATTCTCATCCAGTTTTTGCAAGTTTGAAGCAACAAATAGCTGATAAGCAACCTGGCTAACACCACGGTGTTCCGATTCAGAGACCCAGCTCAAACGGGGATTTTGAATATCTACACCCAGTGGATTTGACTTGTTTTCACATTTCAGATTGATAACCTTAACCTGAAGATTTTCATTGCAGGCGCTGGTGATCAGTAGCAGTAGAATAATCCGGAAAATTGTTTTCATTGGCAAATAATTTATTTTGTATATTTCTTTACGAGTCGTTGCATGCAGCGTCTCTACAGGTGATCGTTCGGATAAACCAATCCCCATGGTTTCCGGATATTATCCATGATCTCCATGATTTGAACGGACTCATCCATTGGCATAAAAGGGGATTCCTTCAATCCAAGTTTCAGGCAGCGCATTACCTCTTCGGCCTCGTAATTCAGGGCATTTCCAATTATTGGTTCTTCCAGCACTTCCACTTCAACTTTATTTACAAAAAGTGATGCTTTTGTTGGAACTGCAAAAACATCGTCGATTTTAATATACCCCTCTGTGCCAAAAATATAAGCCTCATTTACAGCGGCTGTCCGCAAGGCAAAAGATAGATCGGCAATTTCTCCATTACCGTATTTCAGTATTGCCACCCCTTGTTCGTCTGACTCCCAATCCCCGATATGACCGATACCAACCGTTTCAAGGGGTGATTTCTGAAAGATCATTGATGCAAACGAGATCACATAGACACCCACATCGAGCAGACTTCCACCCCCTAATTCAGGATTCATCTGACGGGCTCCGGGGGGAAATACGCCACGCGCACAACGCGAGGCTCTTACCATTCTGACCTCTCCGATCCTGCCCTCCCTGATCCACGCTAAAACCTTCTTGATCAGCGGGACATGGCGTGTGATCATCGCTTCCATGAGAAACACATTTTGCTCACGGGCAACCCGAACCATTTCCCTTGCTTCTGCAGCATTAATCGTTAATGCCTTTTCACACAGTACAGCTTTTCCCTTCCGCATACACATTACGCTGTTTTCGAGATGAAAGGTATGCGGAGTACCGATGTAGATTACGTCGATATCCGGGTCAGCTGCCAGCTCTTCATAAGTGCCATAAGCTTTGGGAACATTATATTTCTCAGCAAAATTTTTGGCAGTTTCAAGATCCCGGGATGCAACTGCGGCAAGCACTGCATCGGGTAATAGTGCGAGGGCATCGGCAAATTTCTTTGAGATATGCCCGGTGCTTAAGATGCCCCATTTTATTTTATTATTCATAAATCCGGATTTTTCATAATAAATTTATTGCATTATATATCTATGCTTTAGCCTATTTTATTTTAATTATTACTTATGAAACAGTGCAGATGCGGGTATTACTTCCTTTGTAATTCCGGGACCTTTCCAGCTTACGATATTCGAAAAACCGCCTCCCATCTGGAAATATTTTTCTCCGATCTGATAAATTCCGGCCTTTAGCATAACTGTTCGGGATGAAGGTGTTGCCGTCCGCGGACCGTCAGCATCAATAAAACGTTTCCCATCCATAAAAAGTACTCCCCCATCGTTGGTTGAAAGATAGAAGGTATACACTCCATCCCGGGGTATCCGGATATATCCGGAATAAGTAAATGCAAAAAGGGCGTCGTTTTCCCGCTCTTCAATATTAAAATCGGGGGTTATTCCGATCTTCTTAGGTTTCAGCTTATCCAGCTCATCAACAAACATGACATGATCTTCAAAATAAGAATAGTATAACCCGGGAAGGAGCTGCTCCCCCTTATAATTCTTAAAATCAGTAAATTCGATCTTCTGCAGTTTTTCAATTTTCATTGAAACCACTGTAGATCTCAGCAGCCCCTCTTTTTCGGCAAAGAATTTAATTTCTGATGTCTGGAATAATTCAACAGGCTTTGTATAACGCATTGATTTGGTTGTCGGCTCTGAGCCGTCAAGGGTATAAAAGATATTGGTTCCCGTAGTTTCACTGCCCAATGTGACAGTCGCTTTATCAAAGAAAAAATTCTCCTTGAGTTTGTAATAAGGCATTGAAACTGCAGGAGTCAACGGCCGGGTAAAGGGCCTGTCCTTCTTTGATGTTCCCCACGTATAATTTGGTTTGTCACCCATCTCAAATACAAACTCACCTCCTTCCAGAATATCCTGATGTTTAAACCACGATCTTGTATAGGTTTTCCCGTTCAGGGTGGCTGATTGAATATACCTGTTTTGACCTGAAACATTCTTTGCGTGAATGATAAACCGCTTTCCGTTTTCGAGGTTGATCGAAACCTTTTCAAACAATGGGCTTCCGATGGAATAGGATGGTTCACCCGGCAGAACGGGATAAAATCCCATGGCGCTCATGATGTACCACGCCGAAATTTGTCCGCAATCCTCATTCCCGCTGAGTCCTGCAGGGGCATCATCATACAATGAACCGAGAATCTGGCGGACTAAATTCTGCGTCTTCGGAGCTGCACCTGCATAATTATACAGATAAGCAATCTCATGACTTGGTTCGTTTCCATGGGCATACTGGCCAATCAGGCCGCTGGCATCTACCACATTTTTATCAAACCTGCTTTTATGGGTAAAAAGAGTGTCAAGCCACTGAACAAATTTAGTATCGCCGCCCTGCAGATCAACCAATCCATTCACATCGTGCGGCACAAACGCGCTATATTGATAGGAATTCCCCTCCACAAAATTCCCGCTCGGTTCGGCCGGATCAAAAGGGGTTACCCAGGTATAATCCTTGTTTTTCGGGCGCATAAAGCCGGTCGATGGATCAAACATATTCCGGTAAAACTGTGCACGTTGCTGATAGAGCAGGTAATCCTCCTTTTTATTCAGGATGTGGGCCATCTCCACCACGCACCAGGCATTAAACGAGTATTCCATTACCTTGGCTACAGAACCTCCCGTCCCCTCAATATCCGAAGGGATAAAGCCCAGATTGTTAAAATAATCAAGGTTTTCCATAGCTTCTTTCATCCCTTTATAAGCCAGCTCAGCATCATAATCTCTGATCCCTTTTTTGTAGGCATCCAGAATTAAAGGAAGAGAATGTTTACCAATCATATTTCCGGACAGCGTACCGTGGATCTCCCAGATCGGAAGGCTTCCGCCAATGCGGTACATTTCCATAAATGTCTTCATGTAATCACTCATCCGTGCCGGCTCAATAATGGTCAGAAGCGGCATTTGGGTTCTAAAAACATCCCATAGGGAGAAAATGGTATAATTGGTAAATCCCCTGGCCTGGTGGACCTTGTGATCGGCTCCGCGGAACTGCCCGTCACTGTCCATAAACAGGTTTGGAGCCAGGGCTGCATGATATAAAGAGGTATAAAAAATACGTCTTTCCTTTTCTGTTCCACCCTCAACTTCTATTTTTGAAAGGTACTGATTCCATTTGGTACGGGCCTGATCTCTAATGTTCTGAAAATCCCAACCTCCATTTTCCGATTCCAGATTCTTTCTTGCACCATCAACACTAACAGCGGATATTCCAACTTTTACCAGAATTTGTTCCTTTGCTGTGGTTGTAAAACTCACAAAACCCTTAATGTTTTTCCCTTCTGCTGTGGTGACTTTATTTACCAGGGTATCATTTACTGCTAAACCGAATTTCTTAAAGGACTTTGAAAACCGGGCATAAAAGTAGATATGTTTATCAACTGCCCATTTGGTGGTTATTGTGTATCCGCTTATTGTTGAGTCATTAACGTACTGAAGGCTTGAATTTACGATATGTCCGCGATGTTTCAGATCGATGATAAGATTGGAATTTACGGAGAAAGGGTAGGTATATCGGTGGAAACCTGTTCGCTCGGTGGCAGTTAATTCTGCAGTCACCTGGTAATCATCCAACAAAACCTTATAATACCCGGGAGATGCCTCCTCATTCTGATGGCTGAAAGTGGAACGGTATCCGGATTGAGGCTTATTTTCATCACCTGCAACAAACCTTACATCACCCACAGTAGGCATCAATAAAATATCACAAAACTCCGGCTCACCGGTTCCGCTAAGATGGGTATGACTAAACCCAAGGATTGTTTTATCCGAATAGTGGTATCCGGAAGAACCGTCCCAGTTCTCCATACGGGTATCCGGACTTAGCTGAACCATCCCATGCGGAAGTACCGCGCCGGGATAGGTGTGCCCATGATCGCCTGTTCCCATAAAAGGGTTCACCAGTTTAGTGAAATCGGTTGACTGAGCATGAACAGGCGAGTAACTAATAAGTATTGCATGAATAAAGAAAAGCAGGCCTGGAATTCTCCGGTTTCGCATTAAATAATCTTTTTTCAGTTTGGGTAATTTTCCAAGGGGATACTTTTCAAAAATAGTATAGCTAAATGCCAAATACTTGTGAAATATTGGATAAAGCACATTAAATATTGTTAATTTCTGTCGAAAATGCGACAGAAATTAAATAAACCAGTCCTAAAAATGGATCCCCCTTCTTTATCGATTGGTCCTCAGAATTAGAGATTAGTTTTAACTACCTCGTGGTAAAGTACGTGAAAGGCTGACTTGTCTGTGACCTGAAATAGTCAGCCCTTAACTCATCGAGCAAGAACTAGGTTGTGAGAAATAATCTCCAGGTCCAGTCAACCAGTGTATGAACGAGTATTGCGGCAATCAGGTTGTTCCCGCTCTTGCGGTATGCCCAACCATACCCCACTCCGGCAACTGCGGCTAATGATACATAGGTGATTTGCGTGGACAACGTATTCACATTATTCCAGTGCATGAGTCCAAAAGCCAACGAGGATATAACTAATGGGATCCATTTCTTTGAAAACATCTTCTCCATTCCGCCAAGCAAAATACCTCTGAAAAAGAGTTCTTCAGGCAAAGCAACTGTTAGAAAGAGTCCTATAAACTGAAAGATTAATTTAGGAATATTGTATGACTGTGGAATTGAGAAGGTCAAAAAGCCCGTTAACAGTCCCGGTGGAACTACAAATGCCATGATTAAAACCATTGAGATTCCGACAATGCGGAAATCCTTTAATTTAGGGACAAGATTATATCCGATTCCGGCACCCCGGTATCCATTCCAGCCGATAATAGCGATAACAGAAAGTGCAACCGAGAACCAGGCGTAAGAATCACTGCCTGCGGGAAGCATCCCCATGTACCAACGGAGGTCAAACGGAATCCAGAGGACCATCCAAAGCAATAAATCGGTCCATGTAAGGATAAATTCCTGCTCCTTTGCCTGCTTTAAAATCCCCAATACCGCAAAAACAATCACTGAAAAAATCACTGAAAAATAAGGATCGAATTTAAACAATAATACTCCGGGCAGCATAAATAAGAGAGATATGGTGCCAGCAACGTAATAGTGTGAATTCGGATCACGGTGTAACCAATCATTAAACCTACTAAATGCTTTAACAGAACCCAGAGCAAGCATTATTCCCATAAGAGGCGCAAGGCTTAAAACGTTGGCAATTATTGAAATCATGCTATTTTTCGAATCAGATGCCGAGATACCATAAATTAAACCGACTCCAAGAAGTGTCCAGAGAATCCAGAGAATTACAAATCTATTTTTCATATGTTAATAATTTGATTTTTAATTATTTATTTTCAACCTCCAGTTTAAAATCCTCAAAAATAACAGTTGAGATTTTCTGATCATTGGCGCCACCGGCAAGGCCGATATCCATTTTTTTGGCCAGGCCGGGGATATCTCCCGATTCGCGCGAGATGATCCAGGTTTTTCCATCAAAGCTATAATATCCCGAGAAACGGTTTCCGTGCCGCAAAAGTTTCAGCCAAACCGGCAAGGGTTTATCAACGCCGTAATTTTTACTCTTCGTGTTGTGCATACACCCATCCCCAAATTCGTCCCATTCAGCTCCACATCGCTTGGTGGTTGAGAATAAAAGAAAGGATCCCAGCGTAGTGCTTTTGGAACTATTACTCTTTGACATGTCATTCCGCGTAAAAATGCCGGCGCGAAACCATTCGCTAATCCCTTCGCTGAAGCCAACCACTTTTACGGTAGCTACAAAATTTCCTTCAACAGCCTCTTTGAGATAAACAGCTCCGTATGAATCTTCGGCATGAAGAAAATCGGTTCCGGCAGCTGTGATTTCAAAATGATTCTTCCGGATCTCGTAGTTGAAGTTGCACGGTTTGGCAGTAGCGGAGCAATAGATTAAAAATGGGGCATTTGCAACATCCACAACCTTAACCGGATAGACATGAATCTGAAGTGGAGGCTGATTGGCGACAGCTACCTTGTGAATACCCCCTTCTGACAGCCATGAGAAGTGAATCTGAGCTGTTTCATTCTCCTTAAAACAAGACTCCTTCACCGCAACAGATTTTCCATCAACCAAAAGTTCAATCTTGCGGGTGATTTTTTCTGCACGCACATTCTGAGCTTCAACAGTTACACGAAGGGAATCTCCGACGGGAATCTCCGCTATCGGCGTCTTTAAATCCCTGTAAACCAAATAAAGAGGTTCTCCTGCGACAGTGACCTCCCGAGCCTCCGTTTTGCCTATCGCTACTGAGTGGTTTCCCGGATCATAAAAGGTGTATTTAAACTCAATTTTTCGTTTATTATTAGCAATGAAGGGAAGCCTCAGGGTTTGGACCACCTTCCCGTCAACATAAAGAAAGATATCCTCCATACCCGTAGAACCTTGGTTTGCAACCAATGCCGAGAGGGTTATATCACTCCCTGTCGTGAGTTGGCCTGCGGGTTCAACCTTTAAATTACTAAATGTCAGACTAACATTCCCTTCGATGATTTCCTCAGGATGATTAAGCGGCGCCTCTATGGTCCGGTTATTTTCATAAATATTATCCACCAGATAGCAGGCGCAAAGCTTCATCTCACCCTGTTTGAGGTTGTAATAAGTATTGTCGGTAACCCTCCATCCGGATGACATATTCTGAAAAAACAGCGCCACATTTTCGTTTGTCGCAGCGGGGTGGACATCATGAATGAGGTTATTGCGCACCACCGATCCGGGACTTAAACCATACACCGCAATGCCACCCTCGTCGTCCCGCTTCATGTTGGTAAACGAGACATGATTATATTCAGCAAGGTGGCTTCCGTCGCTGGTCTCCTCAATATTTGGCCACGAACCCAATGTGATGCCATAACTCCCCACGTTCGAAATGTAATTATGCGAAACCGTACTCCGCATTGCATTATAGGTTGAGATCCCTGTTGAAGCGATCGGGATGTTCGTTATTTTATTGTAAGATATCACATTATCACTCACCATATCGCTCCAGCTTTCAGGTTTCTGAACACCTGAGACATTGATTCCGCTCCCTTTTACATCATTGATCACATTTCGGCTAATCAGGTTGTGATAACTTCCCAATCCGAACCGGATAGCAGTCTGGTTTACATTTTCAATGCTGTTTCCCAGGAGCTCACAATTTTTGGCATACTGAAAGGCTACTGTTCCTTTGCCACCCGATCGGGTATTCTCAAATCTGAGCTTGTAAAACCGTAGATTTCGCACCGGTTTTTCGCGTGTCCCCGATACATCGACGAGATTTTCCAACCTGGGAAATACCACTGATGCCTTGTTGGGATCACCCAGTTCCTCGCCAGGTATAAAACTGACGGTTTGAGTTTTGGAATTAAAATACCATTCCCCGGTTGTATCCATCAATGCCTCAATATTTTCCACAAAGTATTTTGGCTGGATGATCAGCATTTCAGGCGAAGGTTGTTTTAGCCAGGCGGTGCGACTTCTGACATCAACTTTTGAGAGACTCGTATGAATACCTCCCCACCTTACAGTCATATGAATCCTGTTCGGTTCCATATCGTTCCATGATTTAAGGTCGCCTGCCTTAAATTTAAAGGAGGCAGAGTCAGAGGGTTGACCATCGGTCAGGAAAAAGCCTGTATTTGGATTTCTGGCCAGGGTCAGCCGTTTGCCGTTTGCATACAATTCGTTGAGTTCAGTCAGCTTTATAACGGCACTCCAAATTCCGTTTTTCTTTTTCTCCCATCCGGTGATTTTCTCGCCCCCTGAAATAACAGGATTCTCCCCGGGGTAGGCCGCATAGGTAACAAAGCAATCTTTGAGTTCATGGTATTCAAAGGCACCGGTGGGAAGATCAGTCTCAACCCGTTCGCCACCATCGCCCGAAGAAAAAGCAAGCGGGGCTTCGAGGGAATATATCCCCTCACGAATCAGGACTAGAATATCACGACCAGCACCATATTGATGCGGAGTGCCGATAAACCGTTTATCGACAGCCTTTTTCTTGAATTTAAAAACCTGTTCCTTCAGTTTACTTACTCCCCTTTTTGCACGGTCAATTGTCGCAAAGGGGCCGTCTGTTAAACTCTGGTTTGGAGTTGATAAGGTCCCTGACCAGTTATCGTTTCCTGACGGGGAGACATAGTAATCGGCGGTTGTCCCCGTGAGGGTAAATTCTGTTTTCTCAACACCTCTTACTAACCGACCCTGAGCGAATGCCGGATTATTCAAAAAAAGCTGAATGATCATCAGGATCAGCCATGCGGCAGTAAAAACTGGTTTATAACTGGTTTTCATAGACTATTATTTTTTAACCCCATTAAACGTAAATAACAGAAATCTATTTACTTACGACCTTTAAAGATTTGGTTCTGGCTTTTCATACTCTTTAAATCCCAAACCGTTCATGCGCACCTCCCAGCACACCATGCGTATTGACTGAAACAAAGGCCAGAAACATGATTATGACTACAATTCCGGTAAGATAAAGCAACCATTTGTTCATCGGCATAACTGCAACCGGAGTGCCGGAAAATGGGGTAAGCTGCTTTGCTGCCAGCCAGAGAATAACCACCAGGTTGACCACATACAGTTGATGATTCGATGGGAACCTTCCTGCAAACACTCCCACCACAATGTAACTGACCAGAATATAAGCGGCCAGATAGGTGATAAACAACACCTGGATATCTTTCCGTGCAAAACCGGTTTTTGATTTTAAATATTTATAAACTCCGATAGCGGCAACTGAAAAAACAATCAATGTACTAAAAAGGGTGCTTAGCATCGCGGTAGTTTCAGGATTCACCGGATCTTTAATGCGTTCCAATAGAGTATTGTAACCCATTGAATCAATAAGATTTATAAAAGGGATACCTACAAAAACCAGCAACATGGCTATTTTTGATTCCCAACCTTCAGAAGGAGCGGTTTCTTCAGGCCACACAGAACTAAACACACTATATGCCATACCGATACCACCGAAGAATCCAATACTATACTCCATGATATTCCAGGTGTTAAAGGGAATTTCCAGACTCGCACCCAAAGTTTGGAGGAAATTTCCAAAGGCGAATCCAAAACCGGCTCCCAGGGCTGAATAGACTGAAACCCTCAAAGGTGATGTATAATTATTCCGTGCCATGTGCCACAATAACGCCAATCCCGCACCCAAACAAACCGACCAGGTTTCTTCCCTCGGTGGGGTCATGAGCCACTCAAGCTGGACCACAAACAGGTAATAACCAAGTACTCCACCGGCAATCATCTCTGCAAGAAGGGCGCCCCAATTGATTTTTCTCTCTTTTGAGGATTCAAGTGTCAATCCAACCAAACCACCGCCTAAAATTCCGTATAAACCACCAATTACGAAAAGCATCAGCAGTCCATAAAAAGCATTGGGGAAGTTGCTGCTTCGGCCATATCCGACAACCATCCCGTAGCTCATCATACCCCCCGCCCCCCAGCCAACTGCTGATGCCATGGCTACCGAGTAAATTTTGGAATACCAGTCTTTTCGTTTTGAAACAAGCACAAGTGCCAGTCCACCGATTCCTCCGGCCCATGCAGCGCCCTGCTCATGTCCGAACTGACCCCGTATTGCCCATGCGGTGGCCAGGGTCATCGCCACGATTAAAATGCTAATTAGTTGGTTTTTCATATTTATAAATTTTGTTTGGTTTTCTAACTTTAAAAATATTAAGGCAAGCTAAATTATCAGGTGTTTATCATATCAAAATAAAAAAAAACAATTTGCCACTAAAGCACCAAAACACTAAATTACACCAAACGTTTCGATCGGATAAAGGGCTTTGGTGCATTTTTGGTGACTTCGTGATTTGGTGGCATGTTTTATTTAATCTCAACCTTCCCGGTTGACTTGATATCTTGCGATGAACTCCCAACCATCAGTTTAAAGATTCCTGATTCTACAACAAACATCTTTTTATTTACATCATAAAATGCCAGATCCTTTGCGGGAAACACAAGTTCAACGATTTTACTTTCATTCGGCTGAAGGGTGATCCGCTCAAAGCTGACCAGCTGTTTTTCAGGTCGCAAGACACTTGATTTCTCCTGATGGGCATAGAGCTGAACAACCTCGTCACCGGCACGCTTACCACTGTTCTTAATTGTTATTCTTACAGTTATATTTCCAGATGCATCAACAGTTTTGGAGACAACCTCCAATTTGCCGTAACTAAAAGTTGTATAACTAAGTCCATATCCAAACGGATAGACCACCTCACTGATCTTTGAATTATCCTTCACATTATTTCCATACATATAAGTTCTCCCTTTGCGGATATCATAATCGCTGAACGACGGGAAATTCTCAGCCGATTTATAAAATGTGAGGGGTAATCTTCCTGCCGGATTGTAGTCTCCGAATATCACATCTGCCAGGGCATTGCCACCCTCCTCGCCATTATACCAGGTTTCGAAAATTGCAGGAACATTAGCTTTTAACCATTTTACAGCCATGGTACTTCCATTCTGCAAGATCACAATAGTCTTAGGATTGGCCTTGAAAACTGCCTTTACAAGATCTTCCTGATCACCGGGAAGATTAAGATCCGGACGGTCAACCCCCTCCTTTTCAACACTTTCATCAGTCCCAAGGACTACCACCGCAACATCGGCCTCCTGAGCTGCCTTTATGGCCGGTGAAAATTTATCGGGATTCATAGCTGCTCCCCAAAGTTTAACTTCTGCATTATACCACTGCTGGGTGTACTCGAGCCGCAGGTCATAACTCTTTCCCGCCTCAACCTCAATTTTTGCCACATCCGATGACTTGTTTCGGTTCAGGGTCCGGTCGATTTGTAACTTTCCGTTGATATACAACTTAATTGCATCATCAAATTCACCGCCAATATAATAGGGTCCCGAGCAAGGGGCAATAAAAGTACCTGTCCATCTTATCGAGTAGTAGGTGGCCGGCATTCCTGTGGCAGGGGCACCTTTGCCAAACTTAAAGTTGACCACTGAGTCAATGCGGGTCAACAAGGGTTCGCCCGAACAGTCGGTATTGCTGAAGTATTCCCCCTTTAAACCGTGTTCACCCGGCTTTCCCCCTGCCGGAATCAAATTTTCGGTTGGGATAACAGGCAACGTAATTTTTACATCTGTTCCCTTTACATAATGGACTTTGGTGCTATCCAGTATATTTATAATTCCCTGAAGCGGAGAGATCGCTTTGGAATATCCGCCCGTATAACCGCCCAATTCGGCGACTGCGGCAACGGGACCGATCACGGCCACAGACTGGATCTTACTTTTATCTAACGGCAACAGATGACCCTCATTTTTAAGCATCACGATTGTTTTCCGTGCAGCTTCCCGTGCTACAGCCCGGTTTTCAGGACTATCTAAAACCGAGTGGGGAATCTTAGTATACGGGACCATCTCCGGCGGATCGTATAAACCCAGTTTAAAACGGGGAAGGAGAATGCGGGAAACAGCGGTGTCAATCGTTGCCTGGGAAACCAGTCCCATTTTGACCACTTCGGTCAGATGGTCCCGGAAGCAGTCGCCACATTCAATGTCCATCCCGGCATTTAAAGCTGCTGCGATCGCTTCCTGAACATTGGCTACATATTTATGCCCTTCATTTAAATCCCTGATTCCATTACAATCAGAAACAACATTCCCTTCATAACCCCACTCTCCACGCAGAATATCGGTCAGTAATTTTTTATTCGCAATGCTGGGAACTTCGTTCAGCCGGTTATATGAAGCCATGATCTGCAGAACTTTACCCTGCTGAACCAGAACCTGATAAGGCCGAAGGTAGTATTCGTGCATCAGTTGATCATCGACATTGGAAGATCCGTTGTGACGACACCACTCCTCGTTATTGAGTGCGAAATGTTTGGGACCTGCCGTGGATTTAAGATATCGGGGATTGTCCCCCTGAAGTCCCTTCACAAAAGCAAGACTTAGCTGACTTGTAAGGTATGGATCCTCACCATAACACTCTTCTGTTCGTCCCCAGCGCGGATCACGTGCCATCTCCACCACCGGCGCCCAAAATGTGAGAGTGGCTTTAGGTACATTTCCGTTCACCCTGGCTCGAACCTCATCCGACATGGCGTCGGCCAGTTTATGCACGATCTTCCTGTCAAAGCTGGCTGCCTGGGCGATCGGCACTGGGAATATGGTAGCTGTTTCACCCTTAGGGACGCCTACACAGTGGCCATCACCTGCACTACTCCAGAGAAAACCGGGAATTCCGAGCCGTGTAATCGGCGAAGAGATACGCGAACTCATCTGTAATAACTTCTCTTCCAATGTCATTTTAGACAGCAGATCCTGGACCCTCAATTTATACGGTTTGGTATAATCAAGGTAAATTGGTTTCTCCACAGGCTGCTGGGCCAAAAGTGTTAGCGTTTGAATTAAGATAATTAATAGGATGAGGGAAGCTTTAATTTGAAGGAAAGACTCTGCTTTTGAAAATGTTTTTCTTGCCACCAAGGCTCCAAGGCGCAAAGATGCACTAAGTCGATTATATATGGGAATACCTTCCTTTGAGTGTGTTTGTCCGGATGACATACCGCAGAATAAGAGAGAAATTTTCATTGTTTTTGCCATTTTCATTGACTAGAATTTCGGAAAATAATAGTTTTCAAAACTTTATATTTCGGTGCTCTGCACCTCAAGGTTTAAGATGATATTCCTACTACAAATATCGCGGTGCTCTGCACCTGTATAATATATGAAAGCTGCAGAGCAGCGAAATATTTGTAGAAAAGCATTAGTAAATCTGATTTTTAAGGTGCAGAGCACCGCAATATAATATTCAAAATGAACTAGTATATTAATTTAAAGACATTAACATTATGTATAACAATGTATTACATTGGTTCTTAAAATCATTCTCTGGAAAAATCTTATCATTGATCACCCAAATACCAGCACCTTATACCCTCAAAAATATCTTGTTTTTATACAGATAATAGAGGAATATCCACTCCGCAGCGATCATCCCTGAAACGATGATTACCTCTCCAAAACATCCACATGGAATGGCAATCGATCCCAAAAGAAATTTGGACGGGAGTTCAAAGTCGATTAGCTGGCCACCCAGGTAAATAGTTATGGAATTCAACCCAATGACCTTGAAAAACAGGATCCATTTGTTCCACAATTTCACATCGATGATAAAATAGAATAGCGAGAGTAACAGAAAGCTGATTCCTGCAGTTAGAAGGTCAAACGGAACAGTCCATATTTTCTTGATGATCGGGTAAACAGGGGAGAGTAAAAGTGCAACCAAAATCAATGAAGCCCCTGCAATCAGTAAAACAACCGTTTTCCTGGAGGGGATATATTTTTCACTGCGAAGGATAAATCCGGCAAATGTTCCCATCAACGTGACCGAAATCGCTGAGACAATACACAAAACACCTTCCGGATCGTACGTTTTATAGATTAATTTTCCCGGTAGCAAATGCTGGTCTAACCAGGCATTTATACTCCCATCGGGTGTAAAGGACCCTGCACCAAAACCTGGAACAGGCACCAAAAATTGAAGCATAGCTATTCCTGAAAGTATTCCGAGCAACCAGAATATCCTCGATTTTAATGTAGCTGTATTTATAACGATCAGGGATGCAAAGAAGTATCCAATTCCAATCTGAGATAAAACGCTGAGGTAGCGGATGTCCGAAAAGCCCTTCGCGAGTATTCCGTTATAGACCATTCCAAAGACCACGAGCAATACCATCCGTTGAAACACCTTTTTATAGAGCTCCTTCTTGGAAGTTCCCTTTTCCAGCTTACTGGTTAGCGCGAAGGGGATAGCCGCTCCTGAGATGAACATAAAAAGCGGGAAAATTAAATCTTCAAAGTGAAACCCTTCCCATTGGACATGGTGCATCTGGTTTGCAAGGATATTCACCCAATCCCAGCCCGTAGATTTTGATAACGCCCTGAGCAATTCCCCTCCCCCAATAATCCAAAGCATATCAAACCCTCGCAGGGTATCCAGAGAATTTAGTCTTGGTTTCACGTTCGGTTTTATTGTTGTTTCCATATTTTTTAAATAAAATAAATTCATTATTTATGTTTAGCATTTCTTAAGAAATCTGACCTAAAGGAAATTCTCCTTAAGGATTAAAGGAATAAGATTCTCCCCATACTAAAGCGACTACCGGATACTTTGATCGCTTCAGATCGGCATAATTCAATTCCAGGTATTTGTCGTCGCCCCAGAAAGGAAGCCGGTCCCATACAGTATGGCCCAGTTCAATCTCATGACCTGGAACAACCAATGCCGGATTAAAACCTCTGACTATTCTGAAAATATCGGTTGTCCAGGCATTGGGCATCAGGATATCAACCTTATGATTTTTTGAAACCTGGTCAATCCATTCAAAATCACCCATCATCTCACCCTCGTTGATCTGATCACCGGTATGGGCAATGGTAATCCCCTCCGCCGTGGTAATCATCGAGACATTATTGATGGCAGAGGTGAGCTGGTGACCCGGGTAAATTATCACATCCAGTGTACGGTTGTCCTTCAGCGTGAGTTTCTGAACCTTTTCAGAAACCCTTTCAAGGTGAGTAATCCCCGGAAAGATAGGATCATTCTTCCAAACCTCTTCGGGTGTGATTACCGGTTTTCCTGAATTCAGAAAATTTTCAGCCACGGCCTTATCTGCATGGTCGTTATGCTTATGACTGATAAACAGCACATCACACTGCGTTACTAACCGATCAGTCTCTTCGGTCGTTAACGTAAAATCGGGTGATCCGGCTGTTGCGCCACGAACAAGGTCAAAGGCTATCGTCACTGATTTTGTCCGAACGATAAAACCCATGTTGTAGACCTTCCAGATCATCGCCCCTTTTTTCACGATGGTCTGCTCCAGATTCCTGATTAAATGATCAGTTTGACCATGAAAAAACTCCTGTGCAGGTTTCCGGAAGGCGGCATATTTTTCATGAAAGACGGCATCCATCAGCAGTTTTGCCATACTGCGTTCGCGCCCCTCGTGGATCACCGGAGGATAAACGGACAGAAGAGCCTGAACCGAATCGAGAAACACCTTTGCCTGACGATCGAGATAATCATTATCCTTCTGACTTAACTGAGGATCGGGAAGACCACCGCCACCGGGAGTCAGGGCCATCTGGGCAATGGCTCTCCCGCCACCTGAAAATCCCAGAAAAAACAAACCAAAAATGCAAAGGATTATTTTCATATACAGCCTTATTTTCGCGTTTTTAAACGAAGCTCTTTTAGCGTCGCATTGAGCAACGAAAAGGGATAGAGCACATTATGCACCTTTTCAACCAGCAATTCTTTTTGTAAAGTAAAGGATGATTTTAGCCTGATATCCTTCGAGGAAGCCCCAATCCAAACTTCATATATTCCGGGTTCTGCCATCCAGGCAGACTTCCCTGTCCAAAAAGAGGCGATCGAATGGGCATCAAGTTCGAAAGAAAGTTTCTGGCTCTCTCCGGGTTGTAACAGCTTAGTCTTGGCAAATCCTTTAAGTTCCTGAACCGGCTTTTCAATACCGGATTCGGGAGCCGACAAATAGAGCTGAACCACTTCCTTCCCCGCAACCTTTCCACTGTTTTTGATAATAGCCTCAGCCTTCAGAGTCCCATTGAATGTAGTGGCGCTTAATTTTAAATCCGAAAAATCAAACGTTGTATAGGAGAGACCGTAACCAAATTCATAGGAGGTCGGGACCTTAAAAGAGTCGTAATACCGGTAACCCACATAAATCCCTTCCTTGTAAAGCACCGGAATCACATTGACTTTAGCAGTCTCTGTATCTCCTTTGAAATTAGCCGTAGAGGGGTCGTCTTCATATTTCACGGGAAACGAAACCGGCAATTTACCCGAAGGGTTAACTTTCCCGCTGAGCACATCAGCCACCGCATTGCCACCTTGCTGTCCGGTTTGCCAAACATTCAAAATCGCATCCGGAAGATCGCTCCAGCTTGATGTTTCAAACGTGCCACCCACATTGAGAATCACCACCACCTTTTTCGCTGCAGAATGATAAAGCTCACAGACATTCCGGATAAGCTCCTGCTCCGTCTTCTCAAGTGGAAGATAACCGTTATCGTGCCCCTCACCACCACTTCGCCCGATAGTTATGATTGCGATATCAGATCCGGCAACCTGTTGCGCAATAATAGGCTTTGAAATGTTAAGCTCTGTATGAAAAGGAATTACGCGTCTGCTAAAGTAGTCAGTAACCTTATTATTATTGACCAGAATAGTATCCACAAATTCTGAATAGGTATCTTCGAGGTATTTAACAACCTGATAACCGCCTTTTTTGATCCCTTCATTAACCGTGACGGAATGTTTCGGTTTCGATTCACCACTTCCAGATCCGCTTGCCACAAAGAAATAGGAGCCTTTGCTAAACAGAGCAACCGTTTTGATACCGAAGCTAAAAGGAAGTGTCGAACCACTATTTTTGAGTAACACAATCGCCTCACCGGCAGCGACTCTTGAAAGTGAATCATGGGCAACCTTGTCAAATTTCAGTGAAGGTTTATATCCTTTTGAGCGGGGAGTTTTCAGCTTAAATCTCAAAACATGCTCAACACTCTTATCGAGATCAGCCTCATCCACCATTTTATTTTTCAGGGCAGCTTTAAGTTGCTCCCGTTCGGTGTTGCTGCCACTCATCAGCAGGTTACTGCCGCCTCTTAATTTAGCCACCGCATCTCCCAAACCATCCCAGTCAGTCATAAATACACCTTCGAAACCCCACTCATCACGTACAATTGTCTTGAGCAATTCCGGATTTTCGGAGGTATAATAGCCGTTGAGTTTATTGTAAGAGGTCATGATTGACCAGGGATGGCTCTCTTTTACAGCGATTTCAAATCCCCGAAGGTAAATCTCACGCAACGCGCGCTGACTGATGATTGCATCATAACTCCGGCGGTCATTCTCCTGATTATTTGCGGCAAAATGTTTTATCGATGTCCCGACTCCCTGCGACTGAACCCCGCGCACATACGCCGCTGCCATTTTTCCCGAGAGCAGGGGGTCCTCCGAAAAATATTCGAAGTTGCGTCCACACATTGGGTTGCGCTGAATATTTAGCCCGGGCTCGAGCATAATGTCGACATTTGACTCTAACACTTCGTTTCCGATTGCCTCGCCCACCTTTTCGATTAAAGGGGTATTCCATGTTGCGGCCATCGCTGTTTCACTGGGGAAAGCGGTGTACCGAACCTCCTGAGCAGAATCTTTTGGATTGGGACATGCAATGGTGACACCCCCCATAACAGTCGATTTGATTCCCAGCCGGGGAATTCCCCACACATAGCCATCTGCCGTTGGGGTGAATAGTGCATTGTGATTTAACGTGGTATTGTCCTCGATGGTGATACCCGATTTAGGATCATAAACCGGCACACCCGGGGGGGGAGTTTTTCCATCTCCAACACCAACAGTCAATGCGATTTTCTCATCAAGTGTAAGCCGGGAGATCACTTCACGCAATTTACCGTCCTTAAGTTGCGGAGCTTTATCCGTCCCGCAACTTAAGAACAGAAATTGAGTTAGAACAAAAAGCAACAGATTTATTATCTGAACCCGACTTTTCGTCATGAGTAATTATTTTTTGTGCTGGCTAAGCTCATCCATGGTGAAGTTCGGATACATGACATCATGCACAATTTCAACAATTTGGTCCTGGGGCAGATTAAATGATCCTTTTAGCCGGATATCTTTTGATGATGCCCCTATCCGGATCTGATAATCACCATAATCGGCTACCCATGCACTGTTCCCGCTTTGGAAAGAGGCGAGTGATCGCTTATTGAGTTCAAAGGAGAGTGTTTCCATCTCTCCTGGTTTAAGTAATTGGGTTTTAGCAAACCCTTTAAGCTCCTGCGAAGGCTTCTCTGCTCCGGAAGTTGGTGCAGAAAGGTATAGTTCAACAACTTCTTTTCCAGGGAGCGCTCCGGTATTTTTTATTTGAACGGTTACAGTGATTAAATCGGCAAAAACTTTTGCGCTAAGTTTCAGGTTTGAGTAATCGAAGGTTGTATAGGATAAACCATAGCCGAATTCGTATGAAGTTGGGACATTAAAGGTATCGTAAAAGCGGTAACCGACATAGATCCCCTCTTTATAGAACGAATTAACAGGGTTATCTGCAGGTTCTCCGGGAAAGGTCTTAGCCGACGAAACATCTTCTACCTTCATAAAGAAAGAATCAGGAAGCTTCCCGGAAGGATTAACTGCTCCTTTTAAAACATCAGCAATCGCATATCCACCTTCCTGTCCGGGCTGCCATGCTACAAGTATTGCATCGGGAAAATTTTTCCAGCTTGCTGTTTCGCAAACACCGCCAATATTAAGTACCACAACAACTCTTTTACCTGCAGCATGATATGTTTCACATACGTTTCGTACCAGGCTAAGTTCTGCCTCTGAAGTCGGTAAATAACCATTGTCATAACCCTCGCCACCGCTACGACCAAGTGTGATAACGGCAATATCCGAATTAGCCACTTGTTTTTTAATCTGATCCTGGGTTATTGCCATCTCATCATGAAAAGGGATCAGTCTCTTTTTAAAATGGCCGGGAGCCTTACCGTCCTTTATCCCATTATTAGCCAGCATGACGGGATTATTGAAATAATCAGGAACAAGGTTCTGCTCCATAATACTGGCATTAAAAGCAGTATACGAATCTTCCAGCTCTTTCAAGACCTGATATCCCGCATCTTTAAGTCCCTCATTTACAGAAATTGCATATTTGTTACTCCTGATTCCTCCGCTTCCCGTTCCTGCTTCGATGAGGTAATAGGATATTTTTCCAAAAACTGCAACACTTTTTACACCCTTAAAAGGGAGTGTGTTTTTCTCATTTTTAAGCAGAACCAGTCCCTCGCCGGCGGCCTCTCTGGCGATCCTGGCATGCGCTTCGAGATCTGGTTTTTGCGATGGGATATATCCCTTTGCCCGCGGAGAGTTGAGCTTTAGTTCCATATTATATACCAGGTTCTTATTCAGCGTACTTTCGTCCAGTGTTTTATTTTTGAGGGCTTCTGTCAATTCCTTAACCTCATCCTTACTTCCGCCCATGAGCATATTATTCCCGGCTCTTACCTTAGCCACAGCGCTGCCATATCCATCAAAATCGGTCATGAAAACGCCTTTAAATCCCCACTCCTGACGGACAATATCATTTAAAAGTTCAGGCGTTTCTGCGGTATAATAGCCATTGACCTTGTTGTATGAGGTCATAATTGCTTTGGGCTGACCCTCCTTAACGGCAATTTCAAATCCTCGCAGGTAGATCTCGCGTAAGGCTCTTTGGCTGATCACTGCATTATAGGATCTCCTGTTGGTCTCCTGGTTGTTGGCCAGGAAATGTTTTAACGTTGCTCCAACACCATTTGATTGTACTCCTCTTACCATTGCCCCGGCCAATTTGCCGGAAAGCAGCGGATCTTCTGAATAATACTCAAAATTACGTCCGCATTTAGGGTTGCGATGAAGATTCAGTGCTGGCATCAACACTACATCATAGTCATATTCCAGAACCTCGTTTCCAAAAGCGCGGCCAACTTTCTCGATCAGATCAAGGTTCCAGGTTGCAGCAAGGCATGTTGAAGTTGGGAAAGCGGTCGTATAAGAATACTCCGTTGCTCCTGCCGGATGGGGATCCCGGTTAACGCCTGAGGGTCCATCAGTAAGAGCTGAAGAGGTAATACCTAACCGTGGAATGACCATCTTCGAATTCTGGTTGGCAATGATAATGCCTGTCCCTTGTTCGGTGGTCTTTGATTCAGTGGCAGGTAAGAATTTCCCGTCTCCGACCGACATCCCGATCTTTTCATCGGGGGTCATGGCCGCAATCACATTTTCTATTTTATTTTGTCCTAACTGGGGTAATCGGTTATTCGTACACGCTTGAATTAACAATTGCGTGGTAACCAGAGTGAAAACCCCGATAAGAAGATCTTTTATTTTCATTTTATTTGTATTTAACGTGTTATCCTTTTTTTAGGTCGGTGAGAAATTAAATCAATTTTCAACTTTATTGTGTATTACCTGGAATTATTAATTGATTATCATTGAATTACATTCCATCCATCAACCTTTAATGCTGCGGATTTCTCACCCTGATCTTTTTTATTAAATCTAACGTTGATCGCTTTTGATTCCCCGGGAAATAGTGAAAAATAGTTCTCGCCCCAATAAGCCGGTGTTATTTCATCGCCACCCTCTTTGGTTAATGCCAGGTGAACCATAAACGCAAGGCTTCTTCCAGGATTTCTAACCGTTACAACTCCTTTAATTTCAGAACTATCCTGCTGAATAACAAAAGATTTTTCAAGTTCAACTTTAGGAAGCTTTTCCAGTTCAGTGAAATCAGCCACCGATTTTGGTTTTGCCACGAACAAATCCCAATCGAAACCAAGAGGGCTTTTAGTATCCACACGGGTTCCCTGAACATCCTTAACTGTTGAAAGCCAATAGAAGTTATCCGTTATCTCGTTCCCGGAACCATCCTCCAGTTTCAATCTCAGAAAATGGGTTTTACTCAGCCCTGCCGGAAATAAAATTTTAAAAGCTTCGGTTTTCCCATCAGGAGCAACGGTTACGACTGCTGATTTGGAAAATTTCTCCTTTAAATCGAAGTTGAAAATTTTCGCAGTAACCTTCAGGTCTTTAAAATCCTCGTACTTGCTGTTGACCACATAGATCGAATTATCATCATACGAGTATTGCACGTGCAAAGGTTCGCACGCTTTCTTAGCCCCGTAATAGGCACCGCCGACATTGAGGTACCAGTCGACATACTGCCAGCTGTAAACCGCAGGCCAGGCAGCATCATATTTCCAGGTTGTGATACCAAGCGCTTCATATTTGTTGCGCGCATAAGCCTCGAACATTCCGCGCGCACTTTCGTAATTCAGCGCCATACCTTTGGTGCAAAGATCGACTATACCCTTTGCCTTTCCATACCGCTTGTCCAGTGCTTGAAGACCGGCTGTGAAATAATCTGTTCCCTGGAGCACTGTATGAAAAGAGAATGTTTCATTATTAATTGGCCACAGTGACTTTTCAGGAAGCATTTTGCGCATACTTTCATAGGGTGCAAATACCCCACCGATTCCCCCCGACTGTGCAAATCCCCAGGCTCCATCCTCTTTATGGGTATAATAATGGGAAGGATTTGCATAAGACCACAATTCTAAAGTCCCGGTGCGTGTACCTCCGGTTTTAAACCTATCCTCTATATTAAAAGCCCCGGAATGTGGCTGATAAGTTCGTTGAGGGGTATATTTGGCAACGAGTTGCTTGTAGTTTTTATCCAGATTTTCGGTCGGGAATGTCTCATCATGACCAAGGAAGTGGATCAGGCTTGGATGGTTACGGATGCGCAGCAACATATCTTCAATAATATTGATAGCCAGTTTTTCATCGGGAAGGTTTCGTCCGAAGAATTGCTGGATCACCAGGATACCGTTTTCATCGCAGAGGTTGTAGAACTCATCCGTTTCACGAATGGAGAAACCTTCAGATCTTAAGGCATTAAATCCTGCTTCCTTTGCATATTGAATAAGTCCTGAATAACGATCATGAGACAACCTAAGCAGCATATCACTCGTCATCCAGGCGCCACCACGGATCAGTATATTTTTACCGTTAACCTGGTAGCCACGCCATCCATCTTTGTTGATATAGGTAGAAACCTCCCGAATTCCAAACCTCACATTTTCAACCGCCGAAAGATTCCCCTCAGTCATAAAGGTGAGTTTTAGATTGTATAATTCCTGTGTGCCCACGTTATGCGGCCACCAGATACGCGGATTTTCTATGTTAAGATCTGCAAATTCTGTGGGGGAAAATTCAACAACTTTTGATTCATGCGGAGCTAAAACAATGCTCTTTTCGATTTGAATATTTTCGATTACCCCAATAAGCTCACCCTTAACCTCATTTTCGCTCTTATTAATAACCGTTGCAGATATGGAAAGGTGGGCTTTCTGCAGGGACGGCAGATCCAGATCAGTAACCACGTACGGATTCCGGATCGAGACCGGACCGTCGGCTGAGATAAATACATCCTGCCATACTCCCATATTTAGATCGGGTGGTTGCGGATTATGGACATCCCATCCAGTGGTTGCCTCCACCTGTTTGGTGTAGTATTTGAGATCCGCAATTCTTCCCGGCCCAAAAACCTCAATTGCAAGGCTATTCTCTGAACCCGGATTTACCCATTCATTAATATCGAACTCAAAGCGCCGGAACATTCCGACAACCTTTGAGGTATCGGCAACCTGATGGCCATTTAGCCAAACATTAGCCTTGAGGTTAATGCCATCCAGATGTAATGTCAGGTATTGCTCCCTCCATTCGGCGGGAAGCTCAAAATTAGTCCGGTACCACCACGATGCGCGGAACGGACTCTCTTTTGGCATGGAGAGCCAGCTGCCTGAACGGTATCCGGGAATTTTTTTGAGGTTATCTCCATAAAACGGGTCGGGGTAAACTTTATTCTTGACCAAAGCTGCCAAAACAGTGGTGGGAACTGATGAAGAGTACCATTTCTCAGCCTGAAAATCAGAGGTTGAAATAATACTGCCGCCCTGAGGAACATAAGCTGAGGACTGGATTTTCCAGTTATCTTTTAGCTGAAGAACTGAAGGATCGGGTCGGATGCAGCTGGTAACCAGAAGAATTATTGTAACGAATAAGCCATAAAACAAAAGTTTTCCAGATTTCATAACAAGAGATTTTAAGGCTGATCAGTATACCAATAAGGCAGACATTATAAATGGTTATTGAATACCTTTTTACCGCAGAGTTGCGCAAAGAAGACTCCAGGACCGCAGAGTTTTTCTAAATCAAAAACACTCTGCGAGCCTCTGTAATATTGCTTTGCGGTACTCTGCTGTTAAATTGATAATTCCGAAACGATCCTATCAATTTTATATATCAAATTAGTAATCTCAATTAGGTCAGCCCAGATTTACCACCTCACCAGACTCAGAGGATTTGTAGGCCGCATCGACGATATCGAGAATAATCTGTCCTTCAATTAAACCGGGAACCGGCGTTTTACGGGTGCGGATACAATCGACATAATGCTCCATCTGACGGGTGTACATCGACTGGTCGCAATGTTCTGTTTTGGCCGGCAGCTTGGCATCAAATTTCCCGGGAATGTTGCCCACTTTATATTTAAGGAAGGTAGGGAAGACATTGGCATATCCTTTTGTTCCATAGATTCCGGTGGCTGCTTCGGGGCCGTCCATATGAGGTTGCCACCAGCCACTTTCGATTACTGATTCAGCGCCATTATCCCACGAGATCATGATAATTCCGGAGTCATCCACATCATAATCACCATAATGGGTTCCGATTTTAGCATAAACCTTTGTTGGTTTCGGGTCTCCCAAAATATAACGAGCGGTATCGATCGCATGAACACCCATATCTGCCAGCGCTCCGCCACCTGCAAGAGCCTTCTGAGAGAACCATCCGGCCGGTCCCCAGTTTTCATGGATTCCGTACCCTTTTGTTTTTACGATTTTACCCAGCTGACCTGAGTCAACGGTATCTTTTACAAAATTCACATCGTTATCGAAACGCCACATGTGTCCGGTCATCACAATCTGATTTCCGGCGTCGGCTGCTACTTTTATCGTAAGTCCCTCCTCTGCAGACATTGCCATCGGTTTTTCGAGGAAAACATCCTTTCCGTTGTTCAGAAATTCGATGGCAAAGGGAGCATGGAATTTATTGGGTGTACCGATAACCACTGCATCAATATCGTCTCTTTTGAACAGTGAAGTAACATCGGTGGTTGCCTCCTTGATATTATATTTATCTGCAAAAGCCTGAGCAGCCTCGATAGGGAGTCCGACAACAACAGCGATTTCTACGCCGGGAATAGACTGTAGTCCGCGGGCATGGTAATTGGAGATATATCCGGCGCCAATAAGGGCAATTTTTATAGTTTTCATTTGAAGTATAGTTGGGTTTAATTAATTTCTAACAGTTTATTATTAGCAAATTATGAAAAGTTCAATGACCTGGAAAAAATCCCGGAAGGGATTGGATATGGGTGGAA
>Ga0118677_10000908_pt2 | contig 43174 bp, 26 predicted proteins | sample AliMusrvi5mmetaG_FD_86154 | JGI IMG/M metagenome (GOLD analysis project Ga0118677, IMG submission 86154)
CGCGATCACAATCCCGGCACCATGTCGATCTGGATGTCAGGTGCGAAGATCCGCGGCGGGCAGACCATCGGGGCCAGCGATGAGTTCGGCTACAAGGCCGCGGAGCAGCCGGTGATGGTGCACGATCTGCATGCGACGATTCTGCACAAGCTGGGACTGGACCACACCAAACTGACATACCTGTATCAAGGAAGGCGCATGCGCCTGACCGACGTTTATGGCGTACCGATTCCGCAGATAATCAAATCATGAACCGCAGAGAGTTTCTGGCGAGCCCGCTGGCCTTGCAGGCTCAGTCTCCCCGTTTTATCAAAGGCATCTGTTCCACGATTTTTCCGGTGGCGATGCCTCTTGCCGAGAAGTTCGCAGCCGCGAAGAGTGCGGGCTTCGACGCGATTGAGCTTCGCTATGGTGAAGACATCAGGCTCGATATGACCTCCGATGAGGTGAAGCGCGCCGGAGATGCTGCGGCGAAGGCGAACGTCATGATCGCCAGCATCTGGGTGAGCGACGGGCTGGCGCTGAAGGGGTGTGCCCTGAATGATCCGGACCCGGCGGCGCGCGCACGCGGCGTGGAGATCATCAGAATTGCTGCCGAGAGGGCCGGCTATCTGAACTGCGGTGCGATGTTGCTGGTGCCGGGCAGGCTCGGCTCAGGCAAGCGATTCCAGGTCGGATATCAGGACACGTGGGATCGTGTCTCGTCCGAGATTCCCAAGGTGTTGGCGGCGGCCGAGAGGGCGAAGGTAGTGATTACGCCGGAAAATGTATGGAGCAAGTTTCTGGTGAGTCCGCTCGAGATGCGGGCGTTTGTCGATCAGTTCAAGAGTCCCTGGCTGCAGACTCATTTCGATGTCGGGAACATCGTGCAATACGGCTATCCGCAGGATTGGATTCTTACTCTTGGCTCACGCATCAAGCGGGTGCACCTGAAGGATTTCAATACGAAGTTCGTCGGGCTGCTGGAAGGCGATGTGGATTGGAAGGCCGTGATGGCCGCGTTCGTGAAGGTGGGGTATCGAGGCCCGATGTCGCCGGAGTATGGCTGGGACGCAATGGACTCCGAACAGCTCGGGCGTATTTCGAAGGCCGTGGACAGGATCTTCTCGTTGGCATAACGGGCTGTTTGCGTGAAGCCCCGCAGGCAAGTATGCTGGGTGCATATGAAAGCGGACTTATTGCTCCTATTCTTTTTGTGTCTTTCGCTGGCTGGCGCTCCTCTGGCGAAGGACAGTTACCTGCTGATTGACCAGGCAGGCATTGATGCGGCCAAGCACAAGGCCGATTCATTGCCTTGGGCGAAGGCTGTGCTGAACGAGATCCTGACCCGTGCCGCCCGCGATTTGAAGAAGCCGGTTGTACTGCCCGAGCGCGGCGGCCAGTGGCCGCATTGGTACAGCTGTAAGAAAGATGGCGCGCAGCTGGTGACCGAGTCGTATACTTCGCATCGCTGCCCGGTGTGCAAGACGGTTTATCACGGTGATCCGTACGACGCGGTGGTGCTATCGCGCGATCACAACAACTGGTCGAATGCGATTCGCAATTTCGGCCTGGCCTATCGCTTCAGCGGCAATCTGGAATATGCGCAACGGGCGGGCGAAATCCTCACGGCGTATGCGGACAAGTATGCGTCCTATCCTCTGCACGATAAGAACGCAGAGCCGAAGGTCGGTGGTGGGCACATCATGTCGCAGACGCTCGATGAGAGCGTGTGGTTGATCCCCGTGGCGTTTGGTTATGCGCTGGTGCGTGATCAGTTGTCCGAGGCGTCGCGCAAGCAGATTGAACAGGATCTGCTGGTCGCCGCGGCGGATGTGATCCGCAATCACAAAATGTCGATCCACAACATTCAGTGCTGGAAGAATTCGGCGGTCGGCCTGGCTGGGTTTGCCGCGAACAATGAGGCGCTGGTGCGCGAAGCGATTGAAGATCCGCTGCGTGGGTTACGCGTACAACTGGCCAAGGGCGTGACGGCTGATGGGCTGTGGTACGAAGGCTCAATGGGCTATCACCGCTACACGATGGATGCGATCTGGCCGCTGACGGAGGCGGCGAAACTGGCGGGGATGAATCTGTACAATGACGCATTCCGGTCCATGTTCGATGCGCCGCTCAATCTCTCGCTGCCGAATGGCGAGTCTCCCGGTTTCAACGACAACAGCGGTGGTAACGTCAGCAACACGGCCCCTCTGTATGAGTTGGCGTTCGCGCGCTGGAAGCGTCCCGAGTACGGACGAGTGGCTGCGCGGAGCAACCGGCAGAGTCTGATGTCGCTGCTGTATGGAGAGTCGACGCTGCCGGATGGGTCCTTTATTCCTGAGACCTCGGTACTGATGAAGAGCGCCGGCTTTGCTATGCTGCGCTCGGGCGGCAACGCGGTGGCTGTACGGTTCGGCATGCATGGCGGCGGGCACGGTCATCCGGACAAATTGAACATCGTGACTTACTTCGGTGGGAAGTTGTTCGGCCTGGACCCGGGCTCCATCAATTATGGCGTGCCGCTGTTCCGTGAATGGTATCGAACGACGATCGCTCATAATACGGTGGCGGTGGATGGCAAGGATCAGGCCGCGGTGGATGGCGACTCGGACGAGTGGGGCGGCAATCGACTAGTGGCCCATACCGATCGGGCGTATCCTGGGGTGACGCTGCGGCGGTCGCTGGCGCTTTCCGCGGCTGGTTTGCAGGATCGTTTCGAATGCGCTTCTGAAGTGGAACATGACTACGAATACGCATTCCACGCCATTGGAAAGTTCTCGACCTCGCTGCAGATGAGTCCGCGCGGACCTCTGGCGAACCAACATATCCTGAACGTCGGGGAAGCTCAAGCCGATGGAGACTGGTGGGCGCAGTGGGAGCAGAATGGCGTGAAATATCGCTTGAACATGAAGGCGTCCCAGGGAACAGTGGTCTATACCGGCGTGGGGCCAGGACGCAATCCCGCCACGGATAAGGTCCCGATGGTCATCGTCCGCCGGCATGCGAAGCGAACAGTCTTTGAGGCATCTCATCAAGCGCAGTGATCCTACCTGCGAAAATTGTTAAGCTGCGGTAAAGACGGCGTAATTGGTAGTAGTGTTCGTGTTACAAACGCGGGTATGCTCCAATTGCAAAAGCGCGAGTCGCTCCTTTCCTGTCTGGTGATACTGATGGCCGTGGCCTCTCCAGCGATGGCCGCGCCGAACTTCACCATTGTTCTTGGACAGCCGACCGATAGATCGATCACCGTGAACGCGCGGGCCGATAGCGCGCTGGAATGGTACTTCGAATATGGAGTGAAGTCCGGCAACTACACCGCGCAGACGAAATCCGCGGCGGCAACGGTGGATCCCAATTTCAAGGGATTCTATCTGGGGCAGGCCGTGATGAGCGGTCTACAGGCCGACACACAATACTATTACCGCATGCAGTATCGCGCGGCCGGATCATCGGACGCGTTTACCGCGGGTGCGGAGTATTCGTTCCATACCCAACGGCTTCCGGGCAGCACGTTTGTCTTCTGCGTTCAGGGCGATTCGCATCCTGAACGCGAGAAGCAGATGTTCGATGGGAATCTTTACAAGCAGACACTTTCGGCCGCAACCGCCGCCAGGCCGGACTTCTACATCACCAATGGCGATGACTTCAGCGTCGATACGTTGCAGACTCCTTACACCTCCGCCACGGTGAGCGGCCGTTACACTCTGCAACTGCCGTACTTTGATCTGCTGTCGCGCACCTCCGCGCTGTTCCTCGGAACAGGGAACCATGAGGAGACTTCGCTTGCGAATCTCAACCTCCCGACTGATGCGGCCAACGGCAATCAGGTGCCGGTTTGGGCGCAGAATGCGCGGAACCTGTACTATCCGATGCCTGGTCCGGCCGATGCGATCACGGGCACGTTCTATACAGGGAACACGACCAACGTCAAGGGAATCGGATTGCTGCGTGACTACTACGCCTGGACGTGGGGCGATGCGTTGTTTGTCGTCATAGATCCCTACTGGGGCTCTCCGGCACAGGTGGACACTGGCCTTGGCGGGCAAAATGGCGGGACCACGAAGACCAATGATCTCTGGCAGGTTACGCACGGCGATGCTCAGTATCAGTGGTTGAAGCAGACATTGGAGCAGAGCAAGGCCAAGTGGAAATTTGTCTTCGCACACCACGTGATGGGTACGGGCCGCGGTGGGGTGGAGATCGCAGATGAATATGAGTGGGGCGGCAACGATGCGAAGGGGGTCAGTCAGTTTGCTGCGAAGCGGCCCACCTGGGCGATGCCGATTCATCAGTTGTTTGTCGCGAACAAAGTGACTGCGTTCTTCCATGCGCACGATCACATCTTTGCCCACCAGCAATTGGATGGTGTGGTCTATCAGGATCTGCCTAATCCGGCTGACAACACTTACACGGCTTTTAACGCGGATGCCTATAAAACCGGTGACATCTTTCCCAATGCCGGTTTCACGAAGGTCACGGTTGGCCCAACCGTTGTGAAGGTCGAGTATGTGCGCGAGTGGCTGCCGGCCGATGAGAAGCCTCCATCACAGGTTAGCGGGATGGTTCAGTTCGCCTACACGATTCCGGCTGGAGGTGTCCCGACTTCCCAGCCTGTGATTTCGAGTGTGACTACGTCCGGTGGCAATGCGGCCATCGCTCCGAACACCTGGGTGGAGATCAAGGGTTCGAACCTTGCTCCTGTTGGGGATTCGCGGATCTGGAAGGGCGCGGATTTCGCAAACAATCAACTTCCGGTGGATATCGATACGGTGAGTGTCAGCGTGAATGGGAAGCAGGCTTATGTCTATTACATCAGCCCGTCGCAGGTGAACATTCTCACGCCGCCGGATGCGATTACGGGGCCAATCTCTGTGGTTGTTACTGTGAACGGCGTGGCGAGTACGGCGGCTAACATTCCGTCGCAGGCTGTGTCGCCGGCTTTCTTCCTGTTCAGCGGCACACCTTACGTTGCCGCCACGCACACGGACGGTACTTACCTTGGACCAACGACACTCTATCCCGGCACGACAACACCGGCCAAGCCCGGAGAAACCGTGATCCTCTATGCGAACGGATTTGGCGCGACCAATCCTGCGGTCACTGCCGGCTCGTTAGTCCAATCCGGAAGATTGACGACTCTGCCGGTGATCAAGATTGGCGGCTTGCAGGCGACGGTCTCCTTCGCGGGGTTATCCTCGCCGGGGCTATTTCAATTCAATGTCGTGGTTCCCGCAGGCTTGCCGGATGGCGATCAGCCAATCACGGCCACGTATGGAGGCAGCACGACTCAGGCGGGGCTGATGCTCTCTGTGAAGAACTAGCCGCGTCGGCGAAGGGCGAGGCCGCCGAGCGCCAGCAGCCAGGTAATTCCGCTAACGCCGGCCATCACATGCTGCTCCTGTGTGCCTCTATACTGCAGCAGGATGGTGCTGTTTTCGGCCGGTTGCGCTTTGAGGAGCATGAAGCCGAGTACATCGGGAGTAAGTCCGATAGGTTTGCCGTCCTGGATTGCCTGCCAACCTGGATCCCAGCTTACCCGGACTGCAACAGAAGAGTTCTTTTCGATTTGCCCTTTGATTTCCAGGTCATTCACGTTCAACCACTTTGTTGTAAGTTGGGCGCGATTGTCATCTTCGATAGCTGCGACGTAAGTTCCGATCCACTTCGGTGGGCGGGCCCAGCGTGGGATTTCGTCGGGATGAATCAGATTGGCGTAGCTCCTGAAGGGGACTTTGTAGACCATGTCGCCACGATCGGCATAGACCTTTTCGAGCAGTGCATCGAACTTGTGTGGGTGCACGTAGTCGCGATAGAACTCTTCGGAGCCGGGTCCGTTGATGACCACATACTCCACGCCCATGGCTTTCAGCTGCAGCAGTCCGTCGGCTCCCTGATAACCATCTTCGCTGCCGATGCTGGTGCGAATCTGGTAGTCGTAATGAACGGGTGTGCGATTGCGAAGCCCCGTTTCAAAGGTCCCGCCGACTTGTTCCAGGTCGGTCAGATTGTTCAGCCGGTAACGAACTCCGCCGGAGGCCATGATGCGGCCGTGCGGGTGTTGCGATTCGAGCCAGCGGGCGATGCGGTGCTCCGGTGTAAGGTCCGCCGCTACTGGCCGCCAATTCTCCCATCCCTGAGTCAGATATTTGTATGGCTGCGACGAACCCCATAACAAGATCACTGTACATGCAATGGCGGCGCGTTTGCGCAGCTTGGGGTTATCACTCGCGCGTGCGATTCGAAACCACTCCCATCCCGCGAGCACGAGGAACAGATCGAACTCGCAAAGATAGCGGTGCGATTCAGGGATGGCGTGTGTGTTGAGCCAATAGACCGAGAACATGAGGCCGCCGAAAATGACGACGCAAAGCGTGACAAAGCGCTGGTAGAAGTTGAACCCAGACTGCCGAAGGTAGAGGTAGGCGATCACGATCACGGTCAGCCAACTGCCCATGGCGATCCATTGCAGAACCTGCAGCTTGAAGTTATAGCTGTCTTTCGGCCAATTGAAGAGCACTGTGCCGACGAACGATGGCGTTAGCCAAAAGCCGGCCATGAGGTAGGCCAGTAGCGCCGTGCCGTAAAGGCGCCAGACGCTGAATGAGTAGGTGTCGGATGCGCCGCGTTGCGCAAGTAACATGGCGATGCAGATCATGGCCATTCCCAGGCCCGCGATCCAATTGGTAAGAGTAACGGCAACCAGCAACACTGCAGCAAGGAATATGTACCCGAACCGGCGGCGGACGCTGGCTGCATGCAGAGCGATGACTGCCAGCGGTATCAACGTCAATCCGAAGTTGTGCGGCCGCTCGCCATATTCAACAGCGGCATGGATGCGCCAGGGGAGTTGCGCAAAGCCGCGGTCTTTATCAACTTTGAGAAACATGCTGTACGATGGCGAGAAGAACAGGTAAGTCACGGCCGCGATCAGCGCCCACTTCCGGCTGCGCGTGAAGTAGAACACCATGGCGAAAACGGTTACCGGTCCCATGCACATGGCCAGACCCGTAACGAGTTCGTAGGCGTTCGTTGCAGGGATACGCCCGAGCCATGCAGCGCCGATGGAGACGTAGTGGACGAGAGGCAGATAGAGGAACTGGGCGGCAAGACCGCAATAGGCAAATGGATTCCAGCCCCATGGATTCGGATGCTCGGCGAAGAATTTGGTCATGCCACCGTAGCCGGGCTCAATCGATGCCCGGTATGGCGACTCTCCTGCCAGCATCAGTGGATAGTTCAGCGTGAGGCTGACCGCGGCGATAAGGAGCGCGAAACTCCACCATGGCGGTTTCAGAAAACGCCGGCCGGAAGCAAGGATCAACAAAGCAATGAACGTGAGCATCGTGATGAAGCGGCCGATGATGTTCTGGATTGGCAGGCGGAATTCCATGCGAATGTCATGATCGCCCTCCCACGCATTCACACGGATGAGGCCTAGGCGATCCATCCACACTTCGACTGGTTTCAGGCCTGAGTGGCCATACCACGATCGGTCGTAGCTAACCTGGGCGATGATACATTGCTTCTTTTCCAGATGGGTCTTGATGTGGAATACTTCGGTGCTCTCCCACCAGGTTTGCGTTGGTACATCCGGTCCATGTTCCAGCAGATCAAGTAAGGAATCGATTTCTTCCGGTGATGGGTTGTCCATCACCCTGGGCAGCTTGTCGAGTTTGGTGCAATCCACCACGCGGGCCAGGCTCGGATAGCGGCGCGGAACACGGTAGACGACGTTGCCCTTGTTGTCATCGAATAACACCGGCAGCTTGCCTTTGAACTTCTCCGGGAAGACGTAGTCTTTGTACTCTTCTTGCGAGGTCTTGTCCATCACGACTACTGAATCGACGCCCATCAACTGCATCCACTTGATGGATGGCTCGGCTTTATCGCCCAGTGCGATCTCCCACTGCGGAGTCTTGCTGGCCGGGTTGAGAATGCCCTGGTCGGAGCCTCCGCCCAACTGTGCGATATCGTTCCAGGCATTGAACCAGAAGCGGATGGAACCGGCGGCCATTACGCGGTCGTTGGGAATGTTCTTGTGAACCCAATCCTGCACGCGGTATTCGACGCGTTCCCACGGGGCGCTGTCTTTGAGGTAAAGTTCCCATGGCTTGCGAACGTACTTGTAGGACGTTCCCAGGCAGGCCAAAATGATGGCAGCTGCCGCGATGCGATGAGGCAAGCCGGGTCTGTCCCATAACCATTGCAGGCCGAGGACGCACGCCAGGATCATCGCCAGATCCAACTCCGGCACCAATCGCAGTGGTTCGCCAATGACACGGAAATTGACGAAGTAGTTACCAATCACATTGAGGCTGAAGAAGTATAAGGCGGAGAGGACGAACAACTTGTAAGTGGTATCACGGCGGCCGCGGAATTTGTAATGGGTGAGTGCGACAAAGGCAATGATGGAGACCGCGGCGATTGCTTTCGACCACGGGTTACCCGGGTTCGAAACGAAGGCCATGTTTCGCAGCGTGATCTTCAGGAACGACGGCGTAAGCCATGTCGCGCAGAGACCGTAGCCAAGTACGCAGATCAATAGCGCACGGAAGAAGACCTTGAAGTCATCAAGCGTGATGTAGAAGCACCAGATGACCAGCGGCAGAAACATCGCCAATGCAGTTGCTCCGTAGAAGTTGTTGGAGACAACCATCGCGCAGGAGATGGCGGCGAGTACGATCGGAATTGGCCGCCAACGTTCGAGCGCAAGCCAGCTGAAGGCGAGGGCAAACCCTACCCAGGCAAGCGAAGTGATGTGCGGGCCTTCGCCGTAGCGCATGAGCGCCCATAACCGTTGCGGCATGTGGCTCATGGAGTCATTGCGCATGTCCTTCAGGAAGAGGAATGCCGGAGAAACGAGCATCGTGGCGATGGCCACTAGAAGCGCACTCCAGCGTTTGCGGCTGGCGATGCGCGTGAACAGATAGACTCCGCCGATGCCGAAACAGTAGAAGAACGAAATGTAGATGTGATATCCCTTGGCCGGAATGACGCCGAGTACTTTCGAGATACCCGCGGTGCCGTAGCGAAGGGCCGGCGGATAGATGTAGTCGAAGCGCGTGCCCATGTACCAGAGCGGCTGCCAGATGGGGTTCGGGCCGTGATCGAGGATGAAGCGTGCGTCGGAGATGAACGTGCTTTCAATCGAGCCCCAGTTGTAGAGGCCGTACTTGAGCTTGAAAACCGGGGCGATCAGGATGGCTGCGAGGACAAAGAGAAGTAGAAAATCGACGAGGTACGACAGACGCTGCTTGGACATATTGGGAAAATAGGGCTGAAAGGCTAGTTTACACTAACCGGGGATTTGATCAGGCGATTACTTCTTTGATGACGCGGCCACCGATGTCGGTGAGCTTCTTGAAGCGGCCGGCGTGTTTGACGGTGAGGCGGTTCTGGTCGAGGCCGATCAGCCTCAGCAGCGTGGCGTGCACGTCGCGCATGGGGATGGGGTCGCCTGCTGCGCGTACGGAGAAATCGTCGGTTTCGCCAAAGGTCGCGCCGGCTTTGGAGTTGCCGCCGGCCATCCACACGACAAGGCCGTATTGGTTGTGGTCGCGGCCCGGCTTGTCGGTTACCAGATTGTTGTCGAACGGGGTGCGGCCCATCTCCGAGGCCCACACGACGAGGGTTTCGTCGAGAAGTCCGCGCGCCTTCAGGTCTTTCAGCAGGCCGGCAACTCCGGCATCGATCTCCTTGCAGTGTTTGGGGACGCGGCCCTTGATGTCGCCGTGATCGTCCCAGCGGTCGCCGCCCGCGCCGTGCAGCACTTTGACGAAGCGGACTCCGCGCTCCACCATGCGGCGTGCGAGCAGGCACTGGCGTCCGAAGGGTTCGGAGATAGGATCGTCCATGCCGTACATCTTCTTTGTAGCTTCGGATTCGCCGGTGAGATCGACCAGCGATGGCGCCTCTGTCTGCATGCGGAACGCAAGCTCGTAGGATGCGATACGCGCTTCGAGTTCGGAGTTGTTCGTGCGCGACGCGGCGTGCTGCTCGTTCAGCCACTTCAGCAGGTCGAGTTCAGCGCGCTGCTCGGCGGCTGACATGCTCTTCTGGCGTTTGAGGTCGACAATCGGCGTGTCGCCATTGCGGAAAACGGTGCCTTGGTATTCGGCAGGCAGGAAGCCGTTGCCCCACACGCCCGCACCGCCGATGGTCGCGCCGCGGCGATCGCCGAGCACGATGAAGCCGGGCAGGTTTTGATTCACAGAACCGAGGCCGTAGGTGACCCATGCGCCGATCGATGCGCTGCCTGGAAACTGATTGCCTGTGAGCGTGTGATAGACCGCGGGGCCGTGATTGTTGTTATCGACCTTCACTCCATGGATGAACGCGAGGTCATCCACGCAGGTGGCGATGTTGGGAAGCAGCTCCGAGATCCAGCGCCCCGATTGGCCGTATTGCTTGAAGCCGAAGGGCGAGGGTATCACTCGATTCGGCGCGGCAGAAAACGTGGCGATTTCGCCCTCAGTATTGCGCGCCGCGGGCATCTGCTTGCCGGCGTACTTCGCGAGCGCGGGCTTGTACTCGTAGGTGTCCATCTGGGCCACGCCGCCTTCCATGAACAGGAAGATAACCGACTTCGCTTTGGCCGGGATGTGTTGCTTGCGGACCGGGATCGCGGCTTCGGCTTCGACCATATCGAGCAGCGCCAGGCCGCCCAGGCCGAGGTAGGTATCGAAGAGGAAGTTGCGTCTTGTTCGCATGGGGTACTCAGTCAATATACAGGAACTCGTTCGAATTGAGAAGCACGCGGCAGAGCGCTTCGAGTGAACCTTCGAAGCGCGAGAAGCGCTCCACTTCCGCTGCGCTGGCCGTGCGGTTGAGCACCAGTTCGAAGGCTCGGCGGATCTGGCCGGCACGATCTCCGCCTTCGAGCCGGCGGGCGAGTTGTTTGGCCTCTTCGTGAACCATGTCGCCATTCATCATGGATAGGGCCTGCAGAGGCGTGGTGGTCACGCTACGGCGTTCGCAGGATTCGCTGAAGACCGTTGCGTCGAAAGCGGCCATTATTGGCAGCGGCAGTGAACGGCGCTGGAATATGTACACCGAGCGGCGTCGGGCGTCTTCTTCTTTTTCGTTGGGCTCCCACATGATGCCTCCGCCGCGTCCGTAACGCGCGAAGTCGGCGAGATCGCCGGGCAGGGGAGGGAAGACGCTGGGGCCTTTCATCGCCGGATTGAGGCGGCCACTGGCGGCAAGGATCGAGTCGCGGATCTCTTCTGCTTCGAGCCGGCGTCGCGGGAAGCGCCACAGGAGCTTGTTTTCAGGGTCTGCTTCGTTGTCGCCGTTGTCCGAGGACTGGCGGTAGGTGCTGGAGAGCAGCATCAGGCGATGCATCGCTTTGATGCTCCAGCCCTGCTCCATGAAGTTGACCGCCAGCCAGTCGAGGAGTTCGGGATGAGTCGGCTTTTCGCCGTTGCGACCGAAGTCGCTGGGTGTGGCGACGATGCCGCGTCCGAAGTGGTGCTGCCAGATTCGATTAACGATTACGCGCGCGGTGAGCGGATTCTCTTTGCTCGTGATCCAGTGCGCTAGCGTGCTGCGCAGCCCGCGAGTGGGGAACTGGCGGTAGCGGTCTGACTCGATTTCGGCGGGCTTTGATTCGCCCGTGAATGCTGATGGGAACGAAGGCTCCACGGCTTCGCCCGGATAGCGGTAGTCGCCGCGGGTCAGTACGCGAACCGGCGCGATGGCGGGACCGCTGGGCGGGCCCGGGACGTTCTTAATGGAGAGCACGTTGGGCTGCCAGCGCGAGAGTCGGTGGCGCAGCACTTCCAGCTTTTCGCTGAGTTCCGCGTGGCGGGTGCGATCGGCTTCTGGTGCATTGCGAAGTTCGGTGGCGACGTCGGCTATGGTCAGGGTATTGAAGCGAAGCGAGGGATCTGGGTGCGCCCTCTCCATCTTTTCGAGCATCGGTTTTTCGATAGAGTCGAGAAGGTTGCGCTCTTCGGTGTCCTGCGTGCGGTCGGCATTTTCGCGAGCTTCCTCGTAACGCAGTTTTTCGGCTTCGGTAAAGAGGCCGTTGGTGCGGCGGAGTTCCAGTCTCAGGTCGCTTCGATCCAGATTGCGCGACTTCGCTAGTTCAGTCTTTTTGGCGATGATCTTGGGGAGCAGCGACTTTTCCAGTTCGTCAAGTGCACGCTTCTCTTCACCGCTATTGATGCGGGTTTGGAGCACCTTTATCTTTTCGGTGGCTAGGGCGGCGAACTGCTTGTCTTTATACGGGACCTCGACGTTCTCCACCTGGATTGCATTGAAGAAGGCTTGCATTCGGTAGAAGTCTTTTTGCGGAATGGGATCGTATTTGTGGTCGTGGCAGCGGGCGCAGCCGATGGACATGCCGAGGAAGACGGAGCCTGTGACGGTGGTGAGTTCGCTCAGATAATTATTGCGGACTTCGGCGGCGACGAGGTTGGAGCGGTCCCATGGCGCCACGCGCAGGAAGCCGAGCGGGATGTGGCCTTCCATATCGGGAGCGTAGTTGTTGCGCGTCTTGCTGTGCTCATCGGCTCCGGCCAGTTGCAGATAGACGAAGCGGTCGTATGGCATGTCGGCATTGAAGGCGTCGATCACCCAGTCGCGGTAGCGCCACGCGTTGCCGATGGCGCCATCGCCTTCGAGGCCGCTGGTTTCGCCGTAGCGGACGAGATCGAGCCAGTGGCGTCCCCAACGTTCTCCGTAGCGTGGATCGGCCAGGAGTTTGTCCACCAGTTTTTCGTAGGCATCGGGTGCGGAGTTGGAGAGGAAAGCGTCGAGTTCCGCGGGTGTCGGCGGCAGGCCGATCAGGTCGTAATAGACGCGTCGGGCGAGTACGCGCTTATCGGCCGCGGGTGCCTGCTTGAGGCCTTTCTCTTCGAGCTTGGCGAGGATAAAGGCATCGACGGGATTTCCGGCGCGAGGCGGAGCCTTCTTCTCCGGTTTGTTGTAGGGCCACTGCGCGCCGAGCAGCGCGCAGAGAAGTATCAGGTAGCGTTTCCGCATTTTGCTTCTATCCAATATACAACCGATTCTACGCGGTGAAGAAAGGCTAAAATACGAATTACCCTCCAAATGCAAAATCTCTCCTTCCTAAAGAACCTCTGGGACCGCTCTGAAGCCGCGCGCATCGAAAGCGATCCGGTTGAGTTGTTGCGCTACCGCTCCAATCTGTTGGGCGCCGATCTGCGCATCACGAACTTCGGCGGCGGCAACACCAGTTCGAAAGTGCAACTGCCGGATCCGTTCACCGGGCGGCCCACTACAGTGCTCGCCGTGAAAGGGAGCGGAGGCGATCTGGGGAGTATCAAAAAAACCGGATTTGCGTTGCTTTATCAGGACCGTCTCAATCAACTGCTGGCTATCTACAAAGGCGAAGCGTTCGAAGATGAGATGGCCGATTATTATCCGTTGAGTTCGTTCGGGCTCAATCGGGTGGCCGCGTCGATCGATACCGCCCTGCACGCCTACCTGCCGTTCGCGCATGTCGACCATCTGCATCCCGATTGGGCCATTGCGATTGCGGCGAGCGCCAATGGCAGAGGGAAGATGGAGGAGTTCAATCAGGAGTTCAACCACAAATTGGTTTGGCTGCCGTGGCAGCGGCCCGGCTTCGAGCTGGGGCTGATGTTGAAGATGGCTGTGGTTGAGAATCCGGACTGCGATGGCATTGTGCTGGCCAACCACGGGCTGTTCACATGGGGTCACACGCAGGAGAGTTGTTATCTCAACAGCGTGACGATGATCGATCAAATGGGCCAGTTCGTGGCCCGGCATGCCGAGGGCAAAGCCATGTTTGGCGGTGCGCGGTATCAGTCGTGCGAGGACCGAAGGGCGCTGGCCGCTGCGGTTTTGCCGGCATTGCGCGGAGAGATGGCCGCGACCAAGCGCAGCATTGGGACCTACTGCGAGCACGCCGATGTGTTGGAGTTCGTGAACTCGGTGGATGCGCCTGGTCTTGCGGAACGGGGCTCCAGTTGCCCTGACCATTTTCTGCGGACGCGCATCAAGGGCATGTTTGTAGACTGGAATCCGCAGACGGAAGACCTTGCAGTGTTGAAGGCGAAGATTCGCGAAAGCGCGGCTGCGTACCGGGAGAGCTATCGCGACTACTATGAGGCCAACAAGGAGCCCGATTCTCCGAACCTGCGCGATGCCAGTCCGGCGATTGTGCTGATCCCGGGTTTGGGGATGTTTAGCTTTGCGCGAGACAAGAAGGAGTCGCGGATTACGGGCGAGTTTTTCCTCAACGCGATCCATGTGATGGGTGGGGCGACGGTGCTGGGAGAAGGCGCGGACAACTACATTGCGATTCCGGCGCGCGAGGCATTCCGCATCGAGTACTGGCAGTTGGAAGAGGCCAAGTTGCAGCGCTTGCCGAAGGAGGCGGAGTTCAGCCGCCGTGTGGTGTTGGTGATCGGTAGCGGCATCGGGCGTGCGACGGCCCAGAAACTGGCTGCTTTAGGCGCGCACTTGATGATCGCGGGTGAGGGCGCCGCGGAGACTGCGAAGTTGATCGGGGGCGAAGCGGTGGCAAGCTGCGAATTAGGTGAGAGCGTTCTGTCCGAGACTGTTCTGAAGTTTGGTGGCTTGGACTGTGTGATCGCACCTGACGCTACCCTCACTGACGAGGCCGTTCGGATTTTCGCCGAGCAGGGCATTCCCGTTACGATGGTGTTCACCCAGGATGTGGGCAGCGTTGCCTCGCATCCACGGGTGCGGGTGAATCGCATCGCTGCCGCGGGTGGATCCGAAGAGGCTTGCGCGGAGGCGATCATCTGGCTCGCGGGCGACAGGAGTTCGGGAACATCGGGCCAAACCATTTCCATTTCCTGAGATAATCACGGAGTGACCCGTCGACTCTTCCTGTCCTTATCGGTATCCTCGGCGCTGCCGGCCGCTCCGCGGAAACGCCCCAATATTCTGTTCATCCTGCCCGATCAATTGCGCGCCCAGGCGCTCGGCTGCATGGGCAATCCCGATGTGAAGACGCCGCACATCGACCGGCTTGCGTCGCAGGGAATCCTATTTCGCAACACGTTTGCCAATACGCCGGTGTGCTGCCCCGCGCGTGCGATTCTGATGACCGGCAAGTACACGCACAAGAACGGCATGGTGGCGAACGATCTGCGATTGCGCGAAGACGAGGTCACCATTGCGGAACTGTTGCGCGATGCCGGGTATCGCACCGGCTTTGTCGGCAAGTGGCATCTGGATGGCGGCCAGCGCATGCCTGGCTTTGTGCCACCGGGGCCGCGGCGGCAGGGCTTCGAATTCTGGGCGGCCAACGAATGCAGTCACGACCATTTCAACAATCAGTATTTCCGCGATGACCCGAAGCCGATTCCCTTGGGAAAGTTCGAGGCTGAGGGGTGGACCGATCTCGCGGTAGGGTTCCTGGGTGCGGCGAAGAATGACCCACGTCCGTTCTTCCTCACCATACAGATGGGCCCGCCGCATGATCCGTACAAGGCACCGGCGGAATATACGAAATTGTATGACCCGGCGAAGCTTACCATGCGCGGCAATTGGAAGGACGCCGCCGGGTTGCCTGGCCGCAAAGCGATCGCCGAGTACTACGGCATGATCACCGCCGTTGACGATCAGGTCGGGCGCATGATGCGCACACTGGACGAATTGGGCCTTGCAGGTGACACCATTGTGCTGCTCTCGTCCGATCATGGCGACATGCTGGGTTCACAGGGACGGCGCTTGAAGCGGAAGCCGTGGGAGGAGTCGACGCGCGTTCCGGGCATCCTGCGGTATCCGGGCGTGGTGAAGCCGCGCAGCACGGAGAAGCTGTTTTCGCACGTCGACATGGCGCCCACGCTGCTGAGCCTGTGCGGACTGAAGCCGCCCGGGTTCATGCAGGGGACCGATTTCTCGCAGTACGTGTTGCACGAGAAAGGACGGACTCCGGAGTCGGTCTTCTTTCAGATCTTCGGGCCGTATCAAGGCGATGGCACGGAGGACGGCTGGCGCGGCGTCCGCACCGAGCGCTATATGTACGCGCGGTTCGAATCAAAGCCTTGGGTGCTGTACGATCTGCAGGCTGATCCGGACGAGATGAAAAACCTGATCGATGATGCCACGCTGGTCAAGAAGATGGACGCCTTGCTCACCGGCTGGATGAAGAAGACCGGCGATTCGTGGAAGTACGACTGGCACGAACTGGTGGAGGATGACGGGCGGCTTTACAAGGGCAAAACTTTCTACAGCGTGGATGATTATCTGAAATCAGTAAAAGAGAAATGATAGATTAAACGATATGCGGATACTCAAGTATGCATTTATGATTTGCCTTCTGGCATTGGTGGCCCTCGCCGAGACGTCACCGCTTCTGGGCCGTTGGAGCGCCACCACCAAGGGCGGCAACGGCGAGCAGATGAAAGTGACCTTTGAATTCAAACAGGCCGGCTCCGGTTTGACCGGGCAGGTGATCACAGAAAACGGAGACGTCGCGCCGATCGATTCCATAAGCATCGAAGGCAACCAATTTAAATTCAAGATCAATGTGGACGAAGGCGCCTACACGGTAACAGGCACAGTCAAAGGCGACGAGGTCACTGGTTCCTTCACCGCGCCACGCGGCAATACCGGCGCGTTCACCGCTAAGCGCTCCTAGCTCCAGCCACCACCGAGGGCCCGGTAGAGCTGCACGACGGAGACCCGTTCCTGCAGCCGCAATCGGGCCAGGTTCAGCTGGCCGTTGAAGAGATTGCGCTGGGCATCGAGTACTTGCAGGTAGCTGTCAAGGCCGCCTTTGTAGCGCAACTCGGAAAGCTGCACCGTGCCTTCCAGTGTCTTCACCAGTTTCTCCTGCTGGCTGCGCTGTTCGCGCAGCCGGTCCAGGCTCGCCAGTGCATCCGCAACTTCGCGTAATGCCGTGTAGACGGTGCGTTGATAGGCGAGCAGCAGTTCGCGTTGTTGCGCTTCCGTGATACGTACCTGATTTCGAATGCGTCCTGCATTGAAGACGGACTGCAATGCCGCGGGTGCGATGCTCAGTACGTGGGCGGGGTCGCTGAACAGTTGCAGCAGTGACCGGCTCTCGCCTCCGGCGTAAGCACTGAGCGTCAACTGGGGATAGTACAGTGCGCGTGCCGCCCCGATCTGCGCGTTGGCAGCAATCAGGTTCTGTTCGGCTTCGCGAATGTCGGGCCGCCGCTCCATGAGTGTGGCCGGCGTGCCGGCCGGCAGCTGCGCCGGCATCACGATCTCTTCCAGCTTGCGTCCGCGTAGCTGCTTTTCGGGCGCCTTTCCCTGCAGCAGGCTGAGAATGTTTTCACTTTGGGCAATGGCCCGTTCGGCTGCCGCGCTCTGCGCGCCGGCTGTATAGAGCAGTTGTTCTGCCTGACGGACATCGAGTCCTGATGCTGCCCCACGTTCGCGGCGCAGTTCCACCAGCTTCAGGCTGCCCTTGGCTGAGTCCAGCGTCTTGTGGCTGATCTCCAGTTCGAGGTCCTGCTCCAGCAGTTGCAGATACGACTCCATCACGTTCGAGACGAGCGAGACACTCACCCCATGCCGCACCTCTTCGCTTGCCAGGTAGCGCGCGCGCGAGGCTTCGTTGAGGCGGCGGATGCGGCCCCAGAGATCGACCTCCCAGGTAAGCACGGCACCCAGATCCGTGTAGCTGCTTTCGAGCTTTGTGCCGACAGGCGTCAACGCGCTCGCCCCGATGGATGAACCGCGGGCCGCGGTAAAGTCCGTTGCGATGCTGACGTTCGGGTACAATGCGGAGCGCGAGATGCCTAACTGCAGGCGGGCCTGCTCCGCGCGTTCGGCGGCGATCTTCACATCGAAGTTGTTGGCGAGGGCGACCGTGACGATCTGCTGCAATGTCTGGTCAGGGAACAACTCCTGCCATTTCGATGCGGCAACCGAATCCGTCGACGCGGGAGTGCCGCGGAATTCGCCTGGCACCGCCACCTTGGGCCGCTGATAGTTCGGACCCACCATGCAGCCGCTGAGGGTGATGGTCCACAGGGTTAGCAGCTTGCGCGCGTTCATTGGCCTGCCTCCGGCGATACGGTATGTGGCTTGACCGGGAAGATCCGTTCCACAGCCGTTTCGATAATCACGTACAACACCGGCACGATGAAAATGGCGAGCAGCGTTGCGCTCAACATGCCCGCGAACACTGCCGTGCCCAGCGAGCGGCGGGCGCCGGAACTGGCGCCGGTTGCCAGCACCAGCGGGAGCACGCCCAAAATGAATGCGAACGATGTCATCAAAATGGGACGCAATCGCAGGCGGGCAGCTTCCATCGCCGCGGCGACAATGCTATTGCCGCGCTCATGGCTGTCCTTGGCGAACTCCACGATAAGGATGGCGTTCTTGGCGGCGAGGCCGATCAGCGTCACGATGCCGATCTGGGTGTAGATGTCGTAAGGATAACTGCGAAACCACACACCGGCGAGTGCGCCGAACATCCCCAGCGGTAGTGCGAAGAGCACGGCGAAGGGAATCGACCAACTCTCATATAGCGCGGCGAGGAATAAAAAGACCAGCACCGCGGCAAAGCCGAAGATGGCGCCTTCGTTTCCTTGCGCCTGTTTCTCCTGGTAGGTGGTGCCGGTCCATTCGTAGCCGAAGCCTTCCGGTAGATTCTCCGCGGCCACCTGTTCCATGGCTGCCGTCGCCTGGCCGCTGGAATAACCCGGCGCCGGTGAGCCGATAATCTGAATCACTCGGAATCGATTGTAGCGGTAGATGACGTCCGGTCCGCCATAGGGCGCGACTGTGGCGAGTGTCGACATCGGCGCCATGTCGCCAGCGGCTGTCCGCACATAGAAGCGGCCGATGGAATCGGGCTGATTGCGGAATTCGGGATCGGCCTGCAGCAGGACCTGCCAGGTGCGGCCGAACTGGTTAAAGTCGTTCACGTACAGTCCGCCGAGAAAAGTCTGGAGGGTGTTGTAGGTGTCGGTCAGCGAGATGCCCATGGTCTGGATCTTGTCGGTATCCATGGTGATGGAATAACCCGGCACCATGGGGCGGAAGGTGCTGATCACGTTGCCCAGTTCAGGACGTTTGCGGGCGGCTGCTGCGAGTGCGTCCGCGGCTTTGGTGAGGGTCGCCACGTCACGGCCGGCACGGTCTTCGAGCATAAACTGGAAGCCGCCGGTGGGGCTCAGCCCTAGGATTGGCGGCAGGCCGAACGCGAGAGTGAATGCCTCCGGCACGGTTGCAAATTTGCGGCGGGCCTCAGCCAGAATCGCGTCCAACTGTTCCTCTGGTTTTTCGCGCTCCTCCCACGGTTTCAGGGTCACGATGATGGTGGCGACGTTTGAGTTCGCGGTGCCGGTCGCGATGTCCGTGCCGCCGATGACGAAGAATCGGTCCACGCCGGGAATGCTGCCGAGGAGGTCTTCGATCTTCTTCGAAGCGCGGCTGGTGCGGTCTGTCGACGCGCCATCAGGCAGACGCACGCCGACAAAGAACGCGCCTTGATCCTCATTTGGCAGGAAGCCGGTTGGCAGATGCTTGAACAAACCCACTGCCATGAACGTGACTACGGCAAGCAGAAATACGGGTACGATTGCGCGTTTGAGAAAGAAAACTACCACGCCCAAATAGCGATTCGTCGCCCAGTTGAACGAGCGGTTGAACCAGCCGAAGGGCCGCTTCAGCCACGACTCGGAACGCGTGTGCGGTCGCAGGATCATGGCCGCCAGCGCGGGACTCAAGGACAGTGCGCTGAAGGCGGAGAGCAGCACGGAAACGGCGATGGTCAGCGCGAACTGCTTGTAGATCTCGCCGCTGATGCCGCCGATGAAGGCTACCGGGATGAACACAGCTGCCAGGATGAACGCGATGGCAATAACAGGAGCGGAGACCTCTTCCATTGCTCGGGATGTCGCCTCTTTGGGATGCATGCCGTCATCGATATGGCGTTGCACCGCTTCCACCACGACGATTGCGTCATCCACGACGATACCGATCGCCAGCACCAGGCCGAACATGCTTGTGATGTTGATGGAGAAGCCCAGTAGCGGGAAGACGGCGAAGGTACCGATGACCGCGACAGGCACCGTGAGCAGCGGAATCAACGTAGCGCGCCAGTTCTGCAGGAAGATGAAGACCACTAAGATGACGAGCCCCACCGCTTCGGTCAGCGTGATAGCAACGTCTTTGATGGCCGCCCGCACGAACATGGTGGAGTTGTAAGGGATCACATAACTGATGCCCTTGGGAAAGCTCGACTTGATGCTCTCCATATATTTCTGGACGGCATCGGCGGTTTCCACGGCGTTCGCGCCGGGCGCTAGAAATACGATGGTGTTCGATGACGGGCTCCCGTTCAGGCGGCTGAAACCGCTGTAGGTCTGCGCGCCCAGTTCGGCGTGGCCGATGTCGCGAATGCGCAGTAGCGAGGCGTCGGGCTGTGCCCTGACCACGATCTCTTCGAACTGCCTGGGATCGATCAGGCGGCCCTGGGCACTCACGGCGTACTGGAAGTCCGTGCCATTCGGAGACGGCGGCTGCCCGATCGCGCCCGCCGGATTTTGGCGGTTTTGCGCCTGCACCGCGCTTGACACATCCGTCGCGGTGACGCCGAACTTGGCCATCTTGTCCGGATTCAGCCACAGACGCATGGAGTAGACCTGCGCCGAGCCAAGCCGCGATTCACCCACGCCGGTAAGGCTGCCCAGTTGATTCACCAGGTTGATCTGCGCGTAATTGTTGAGGTACAGCGAGTCGTACTGCGGATCGGTGGAGGTGAGGCCGACCGACATCAGGAACGCGGTCGAGACCTTTTTCACCACCACTCCCTGGCGCTGTACTTCCGGTGGCAGCCGGGGCAGCGCGACGTTCACGCGATTCTGCGTCTGTACGGTGGCGATGTCCGGATTGGTGCCGAGCTTGAACGTGAGGGTGATGGTGAGGGCACCGTTGTTGGCGCTGGTGGACTGGTAATACAGCATGCCGTCCAGGCCGACGAGTTGTTCTTCGATCGGCTGTGAGACGGTCTTCTCCAGATCCTGTGCGTTGCCGCCGAGATAGTTTGCCGTAATCTGCACGGCTGGCGGCACCACCTGCGGATAGGCCGAGATGGGCAGGCTGGGAATCGCTACACTACCCAGGATGATAATGATGATCGCGATCACGATCGCGAAGACGGGTCGGCTGATAAAAAATCGGGCCATGGGTTAGTCAGCCTTTTTCTGCGGGGCGGGGGTGGCCTTGTCCTGATTGGACTTGTCTTGATAAGGGATGGCTCGAACCGCCGCTCCTGGCCGCACGCTCAGCAGACCTTCCACGATCACCCGGTCGCCCGGGTTAAGGCCCTGTTCGATGATCCACGATTCGCCGAGCCGCGCACCGGCCTTCACCGGCCGGGCCTGAACCTTTTCGCCTTCGCCAACGACGAATACAGTCTGTATGCTCTGGTTTTGTTGGACTGCTCGTTGCGGCACCAGCAGCGCGCCCTGACGATGTTCGCCGACGTAGCGGATTTTTCCGAACTGGCCGGGTAGCAGTTTGTGGGCGGGATTCGGGAACTCTGCCTGCAACTCCAGTGTCCCCGTCTTGGGGTCCACCTGATTGAGCGAATTCTCCACATGGCCTGCCTGCGGGAATACAGAGTTGTCAGCCAGGATGAGCTGTAGTGCAAGTCCGTTTTTGGGCTTGCCGGTCAGCGCCAGGTACTGCGCTTCGCTGACTTTGAAGCGCACCCAGATAGAGTCGAGTGGAACAATCGTCGTCAGCGGCTGGGCTGCGTTGGGATTCACCAGGCCGCCGACGGGGACCAACGTGTCGCCGATGCGTCCGCTGATGGGTGCGACGATGGTGCCGTATTGAACGTTCAGCTTCGCGGTTTCGAGCGCGCCCTTTTGCGCCTCCATCTTTCCCCGCGTAGCTTGAATCTGAGTGGAGGTGGAAAGTCTGGCCTGGTCGACGTTTGCCTGATTGGCACGAACCTGCGACTCCGCGGCTTTCAATGCGGCGACGGCCGCGTCCAGGTCCTGCTTCGATGCGGCGTCCTGTTCCACTAGCGGCTTTAGCCGGTCATAGTCCTGCTGGGCTTTGGTGCGATTGGTCTGCGCCGTGGCCAGTTGAGCTTCGGCCTGCCGCAGCGAGACCTGATGCTGCGCGAAGTCGAGGTCGGCTTCGGTCTGCTTCAACGTTCCCTGCGCCTGTTGCAGTTGTGCTTGAAACGGCCGCAGATCCAGTAGATAGAGAGGCTGTCCAGCCGTGACATCCTGGCCCGGACGGAAGAGCCATTTCTCCACATAGCCTTCCACCCGGCCGCGCACATCCACCATGTTGCGGGCGTATGTCTGGCCTGGGTATTCAACAAAGATATCGGTATCAGTTGGGGCGACCTGCGTGACTTCTACGGTGGGGGCGGGTGCTTGGGCCGCGGCGTTTTGGGGCGCTTTCGCGCCACACGCGGCTAGAATAAGACAAAGAACGGCGGGGAACAATCCCGGCCAAACGGCCATTTTCATTGATGACTCCGAAGTTTCGCTTGCGTAGATACTCTTTGGATTCGCGCGAGCAGCTTTACGATTCAGTTTAGCAGTTGCCCGGGCAGAGGACGGGTTGTTGATCATTTCATAAAACGCGGCGATTTCAGTGAAATGTAGTAAAGTGAAAGCAACAGGGTTCTTTTACCATGAATTTCACTCGTATCATTGCCGTAGGATGCCTCGTCCCGCTCCTGGCTTTCGCGCAAGAGTTCCGTGGCACCATTTCCGGCGCCGTGATTGACTCTACTGGCGCCAACATCCCCGGGGTCACCATTGTGATCACCGAAACCCACACCAACACGACGGTCAGGATTCAATCTGAGGAGACCGGCAAGTACACCGCGCTCTTTCTCAGCCCCGGCGATTACGACATCAACGCGAAGATCACCGGCTTCAAGGAGTTCACTCGCAAGGGCGTCCACGTTGGCGCCGGCGAACATCCCATCATCGACATTACACTGAGCGTTGGTGATGCCACGCAATCCATCGAGGTCACCGAAGCGGTGCCGCTGGTCAATATCGAGAACGCGTCCGTCGGCAGTGCCATCACCACCAAGGAAGTGGAGAATCTGCCGCTGAACGGCGGTTCGCCGTGGATGTTGGCGCAGTTGGAACTGGGAGTGATCAGCAGCCCGTTCAATAGTTCGTCGACCGTGGTGCAGACCTACGACTCGTCGAACACGTTCAGCATTGGCGGCACTCCCACGCAATCGAGCGAGATGCTTTTGAACGGCGCGCCGAACGCCACCTGGGACATGCGCTCTGCCTACACGCCTCCGCGCGACGCCGTACAGGAAGTGCGCACGAAAGTGCTCGATACCGATGCCGGCTTCGGCCATACGCGCGGCGGCACCATCAACATGGTGATGAAGAGCGGCACCAATCAATTTCATGGCAGCCTGTTTGAGAATACGCAGCCGTCGAATCTTACCGCGAACAGCTTCTTCAACAATGCAAAAGGCCTGGGCAATCCGGTCACCCACTTCAATCAATACGGCATCACCGCGGGCGGCCCGATCCTGATCCCGAAGCTTTACGACGGCCGCAATCGCCTGTTCTGGTTCTTCGCCTGGCAGAACGATAAGAACAGCCAGCCCTTCACCAACTTCGTCAGCGTGCCGACGGAGGCGCAAAAGACAGGCGACTTCAGCCAGATCCTGAAGGTGGATGGCACCCAGTTGTACGATCCGTTCAACGCTGCGGCAACCGGCAGCTCCGTGACGCGCCAACCGCTCGCGAACAATCAGGTTCCAGCGAGCCGAATCAATGCGATCACCAAGAACTACCTCAAGTATTTCCCGTCGCCCAACGTGGTGGGCACCAATGCTACCAGCCGCGCCGATGGCTACTACAACTTCGGTACCACCGCGCCGAATACGAACAGTGCGGACAACGAGACCGGGCAGCTCGATTACAATCTCAGCGATCGCAACCGCATCTCGTTCAACGTCCGCCACAACGCGCTGTATGGCAAGAAGAACGACTACTTCCAGAACATCGCCAGCGGTCAGGTAACGAGCCGCGAAAACTGGGGCGGCAGCCTGGACGAGGTGTTCATTATGAACGCCAACAACGTGTTTAACTTCCGCTTCAACTATACCTACATGTTTGAGAGCTCCACCGATCCGAGCGAGGGCTTCGATCCGTCGACGCTTGGCTTCCCCAGCTACATCGGCGCCAGCACGGTTCGCCCGGCGCTGCCCTATGTGTATTTCGATACCAGCACCGCGGTGCAGTCCCTCGGCTATAACCAGGCTGCACAGCGGCCTTCGCAGTCGCTTCAGTTCTACGGCAGCTGGACGCACATCAAGGGCAACCACACCTTCAAGGTGGGCACCGATCTGCGGCAGTACCGCCTCAACACCATCACCTACGGAGCCGGTGCGGGCAGCTATAACTTCGGCGGCAATCGCTGGGTCAACTCTAATGCCAGCGCCTCTTTGACTGAATCAATGGGGCAGGATGTCGCACAGTTCCTCTATGGGCTGCCCACGCAGGGCTTCTTTGACATCAACACGTTTGGCTCGTGGTATTCGTATTTCGCCAGCGGTTTTGTTCAGGACGACTGGCGCGTGCGACGCAACCTGACCATCAACGTCGGCTTGCGCATGGACTACGATGGGCCGTTCCATGAAAAGTATGGCCGCACCGAAAACGGATTCGCATTCGACACTCAGAATCCGATCGGCCCGGCCGCGATCGCAAACTACAACGCAAAACCGATCGCGCTCATTCCCGTTGGCAGCTTCAAGGTCAACGGAGGGCTGTTGTATCCCAAGGGCGATGGCGCCGCGTACAATAATACGTCGCACCTGATCAGTCCACGTTTTGGTGTGGCCTGGTCGCCGGACCGGATGCACGGCAAGACCGTAATCCGCGCCGGGTTCGGGATGTTTGTTGCTCCCACGACCATCGCGTACCTGGCGCAGAACGGAAACTATTCGTCGAATCCGCTGATCAATCAGGAAGGGTTCAGCCAGCAGACGTCGATGACGCCGAGTACGAATAACTATCTGTCGGCTTCTGCTAACTTCAGCGATCCATTCCCGACAGGTATCCTGAAGCCGAACGCCAGTGCTGTGGGCCTATCGACGTTCCTTGGCCAGACCATCAGCTTCCTGAATCCGGAAGCGAAGAGTCCGTATTCGCTGCGCTGGAACTTCGGTTTCCAACACAGCCTAGGCCAGAACATGGTGCTGGAGGCCGTCTATATCGGCAACCACTCGGTGCACATTCCCATCAATTTGACCCAGCTGAACGGCATCCCGCGCAAGTATCTCTCGACGCTGCCGGTGCGCGACACTCCGTTGATCACTTCGCTGAGCGCGTCGGCTACGAATCCGTTCAACGGCCTGATTCCCAGCGGTACGCCGGCGGGAAGTACGACGACGGTGGCGCAGTTGCTATCGTTCTATCCGCAGTATCCGCTGGGCTACACCAACGGCGGCTTCACGGGCAGCGGCGGCGTGATGGAGCAGAATCTCAATGTCGGCAGTTCCTATTTCCATAGCTTGAATGTGCGCGTGCAGCGGCGTTTGTCGAGTGGCGTGACTCTGATCGGCAACTACATCTGGTCAAAGTTGATGGACCAGACCACGTGGTTGAACGACACCGATCCGCGGCCTGAGAAGCGCATCGGCGTGTTCGATCACACGCATCGCGGCGTGCTGGCTGTCACCTACGAGATGCCATTCGGACGCGGACGGAAGTTCAATGTTGGCTCACGCTGGCTCGACGCAGTTGTTGGCGGCTGGATGGTGAACGGGATTTATACCAAGCAGACCGGCCAGCCGTTCACGTGGATGGGCACCAGTTCCACCACCATCGGCGATCTGGTTTATAACGGCGACAAGTTGAATTTCAATCCGCGCGAGACCAACGGGTTGGCGTTTAATACTTCGGCCTTCGATACGAAGACCGCCAATCAGTTTGCGTATCATATCCGCACTTACTCGACGACGTTCTCGAGCCTGCGCGGCGATGGCACTAATGAGCTGAACGGCTCGATGCTGAAGCGGTTCGACGTCAGGCCCGATAGCAAGACGTACCTGCAACTGCGCTTTGAGTTCTTCAATGTGATGAACCATCCGACGTTCTCGTTCCCGAATCTCGCGCCTACCAATTCGGCGTTTGGCTTGATCACGGCGCAGAGCAACCGGTCGCGGGCCGTGCAGTTGGCGGCGCGGTTTGTGTTCTAGGGTGGCCAAAGACCCCATGCGCTAGAATGGGCTCAATGCGAAAGTAAGAAGAGCCAACAGCGGCCAGTCGGCTCAATACTGCTGTCGGAGCCACTAAGAGCAAGGTGCTTGGGGTGTTAGCAGGCGCTTCCTCATTTAGCTCGCAAGTTGTCGTAGGGGGCAAGAATGCGGCATTCAAGAACTTCGAGAGGATTCAGAATACTCTCGGTGAAGACTACCACTATATCCTGTCCACTAATCCCTTAGTGCTTGACACATTGGAGAAGTCATCGCTCCTGGTTGATAACACAGAACTCTTGTCGACCGTGTTCAATGTGCCGTGGTCCAGTGCCGCACTCTGGACCGCGGCTTCCGGCACTGCGGTCACTTTTCAGAGGCCATTGGGGCGTGCCCTCGGGGGCTTGTTTCACTATGGTCCAGGCCACGTCAAGCGATGGGCTGAAGTGAATCAGTATATGGATTCAGTTGCTGGCTCAGGTCATCGTCTGAAGTTCGGTCACTCGCTTGGGGATCTTCCGGATATCTACGATCAGTTTGGTCAGGACGGAATCCCGGCCTTCTTTTGTCACCTGATTCAGGATTTCACAACAGTTGATGGGTTACCCATCTTTCCTGATGCCTGGGCCGTAAAGCAAAGCCTCGCTGCATCTGGCCTTGCTCCTAGGACAGCTACTGCCTTAGTCTCGCTCAGTGCAGCAAATTTACTGACAGGTTTGATGATTGCCACAACTGTTTGGAAGATTTGGGAGACATGGGAGCGCAACCAGCGGAAACGGAAACTCCTGAGCGCGGCGTCCTCTGCCGCTGCGAATCAGGACTATGGTGGAGCGATTGAAACCTACAAGCGAGTTCTGGAAATCGAGCGGGATTCGGCTACATTGATTGCGCTGGGCCAAGTTTATTTGACACGCATTTCGACACGCCCGTTTGCTCACCGGGCGTTTACCGACGCGGTGCAACTCCTTGGTTCGGAGCCGGGGCGAACCATTCCTTATGAAGGAGCCCAGTTGAGTCTTCGGGGAGTCGCTGGTCTGCAAGCCCTCGCAACCGCGGATGTACTTGGTGACCGGTTTCCACAGGCCTGGCAGGAACAGGTTGAAGATTTGTTGAACGCCACCATCCACTCCTTCTCGTCTGCAGCGGCGGCATTTGAATCTGCTTCTACTAATATCGTCTTGAATCCGCTCATTCGACCTCCCCTATTCTCTGCTGCCATCAACCGATTCTTAGCCGCCCAGGTTGCTTGCCAATATCCCCTGCTCGAAGACCGGCATCGGATTGTAAATACGCACCTCGTGGCAGCTTTACAGGCGATTGGGCGAATGGCGCAGTCTGATGAAACCTGTTTCCGGTTACCTGTTTCACAGCTTCGTGAACTCTGGGTCCGCGCATTGCTTCCACTCGAAGAAGCAGACCTATTTCTGGCCACCACCTGAGCCTACTTCTCGCAGGCATCTTTTGCACTGGTTGACCAAGGCGGTATCATATGATACTGTCTAGACATGGAGAATGAGTAGTAAAATCCAGAAGGACCTCCAGAATCGCTGGATCGCGGAGGCTCACGCGCTGGATGGGCGGGGATATTTCGTAACGTACGCAAAGAAGCAACGGGAGGAGGTTCTGAGGAAAGGCTATCTCGGGGCGGTTCCTCCTGATCTCGCGATCAGCATTGCCTTGCGGATGGCAGAACAGGGATATGATTATCGCACCGCCAAATTCAATGATGAGATGCGGGAGTTGTTTCATGTGGTCGGGCAGGAGTCGAGGGAGATGGTGCTCAGGTTGCTCAGTGAGATTCCGCCCGAATCCTATTGGCCACCGTTCGAAATCAAAGAGCCGCCAGGCTATCCTTTCGTATTTCGTTCCTCGATTCTCGATTGCCTCATCTATTTCAAATTTCAGATCTTGGGTACGACCAAAAAGCCCAATGTTCTATTCTGGTCCTGCCACCCTGCACACAATTGAGCTAAGGAACCTCTCATGAAATGCTTTCAATGCGAAAAAGGGAAAATGTTAAACCGGCCTGCCGAATTCACAGCACCGGTGCGGGGAGAAGATGTGGTGGTGACTACCGAAGCGATGGTGTGCAATCGATGTGGATTTCAAGTCCTGAATGCGGCACAATCGGCGGCATACACGATTGCGAGCGCTGACGCTTACCGGGAACGGCACAATCTGCTGACCACGGCGCAACTGAAGGAGATCCGGGCCCGTTTGAAAATGAGTTTTCGCGAATTGGCAAAGTATCTGAAGGTAAGCGAGGCCAGCCCAAAGCGATGGGAAGCGGGCCTGGTGCAGGACGAATCCATGGACGAGTTGATCAGATTGAAAGCGGACCTTGCCAGCGCACGAGAAAACGTCAAGCAGCTCAAGAGCAGGCTGCGGGTGGCGTAATCCTTCAATCCTGAACCGTCCTGGACGGCTGTGGAGCAGCTTTGATACAGTGGGCTCGTTATGACCACTCGCCGCAAATTCGCTGCTTCCAGTCTGGCCGCATTCCTGGCCGTCAACAAACTTACTTTCGCGCAGACCGACGGTGTCGAAACGGCCGCGCAGCGCGACGCCAGAATGAAGTGGTGGCGCGACGCGCGCTTCGGAATGTTCGTGCATTGGGGCCTCTACTCCGGTTTGGCCGGCACTTGGGATGGAAAGCCCGTTGCCACCAAGGGCGGCATGGAGTGGATTCAACAGCGGGTGAAGGCCGATACCGGCACGTACGCAAAGCGCGCCATTCCGCTGTTCAAGCCCAAGCCTGGCTTTGCGAAGGAGTGGGCGCGGCTGGCCAAGGACGCAGGCTGTAAGTACATCGTCTTTACCACCAAGCATCACGATGGTTTTGCTCTCCACGATTCCAAGGCCAGCGAATACGATGCGGGCTCGGTCTTGCATCGCGACCTGGTGAAAGAGATTGTCGACGCCACGCGCGCCGAAGGACTGCGTGTGGGCTTCTATCATTCCGTGATCGACTGGCATCATGATCAATACGAATACGCGCGATCCAAGCAACTGCCGCATCCGCTGAAGGGACAGCCCTACCCCAATGGCAAGCGCGACCATGCGAAGTATCTCGACTACCTGCACGGCGAAGTGAATGAACTGATGTCGAACTACGGCAAGGTGGATGTGCTGTGGTGGGACTACAGCGCCGTGGACTTTCAGGGCGAGGAAGCGTGGCGTGCTTCTGAGCTCATGAGTAAAGTGAAGGCGAAGCAGCCTGCGATCATCATGAACAACCGGCTGTTCCGCATTCCGGAAGCCGGTTTCTCCGGCATGGGCACGGATGCGATCACCACGCAGATGAATCCGAAGTACGGGGACTTCATCACACCGGAGCAGCACATCCCGGCGACCGGCATGCCGGGCGTGGATTGGGAAACCTGCATGACGATGAACACGACTTGGGGCTACAGCGAGCACGATCATCAATGGAAATCCGATGAGCTGCTCATCCGCAATCTGATCGACATCGCCAGCAAGGGCGGCAATTATCTGCTGAATATCGGACCGAAGGGCGACGGCAGCGTGCCGCCGGAGAGCATCGAGTCAATGAAGGCATTCGGTAAGTGGATGAAGGTCAACGGCGACTCCATCTATGGCACGACGGCGAGCCCCTTTGAGAAGCTGGAGTGGGGCCGTTGCACGCAGAAGAAACTCGCCGGGGGCAAGACGCGGCTCTATCTGCACGTCTTCGATTGGCCCAAGGACGGCAAGCTGGTCCTCGCGAAAGATGCGGGCAAGAGCGCGAAGGCTCGGCTGAGGGCAACCGGGAAGTCTCTGCCTGTAGCGGTGAGCGGAGGCCAGACCACGATCAGCGTTGGCAGCGATGCGGCGGACAAGATTGCGACGGTGATTGAACTGGATTTGGCTTAGCGCTTAGTCAGATCACAGTAAGTGGCTTCCGCCACTCGGGCAAGGTCTGACGGCGCCAGTAACATCTGGCAGCCGCGGATTCCCGCGCTGACCGAGATGATGTCCCACAGTTCGGCGGTCTCCTCCAGATACAACGGATACGGCTTCTTGGTGCCGATGGGGGAGACGCCGCCTCGAATGTAGCCCGTCAGTCCGAGCACTTCCTTCACCGCGACCAGTTCCACCTTCTTGTTGTCGCTGGCCGTGGCGAGCGCTTTCAGATCTAACTCAGCGTTGGCAGGGATGCAGGCCATGATGACGCCGGTCTTATCGCCTCGTGCCACCAGTGTCTTGAAGACCTGCTCCGGCGGCATCCCGATCATTTCGGCGACGTGGGTTGCATTGAGGTTGTCCTCATCCACCTCGTACTCGCGCAGGCTGTAGGTGATGCCCGCGCGATCCAGAATCCGCGCCGCGTTGGTCTTGGTCATCGCGCTAGACGGCGCCTTCTCCGTAGTAGCCGCGAGCAATATCCACGGGGTCTTCGCAGACAACCAGGGCGTCGTTCTCCGCTACGAAGCCGTCTACCAGCGCGCGCAATTCGCGCAGGGTCTTCTTGTGCGCGGGGTCTTCGGCGAGATTGCGAACTTCGTCCGGATCGGCCTTGAGGTCGAACAGTTCTTCTATCGGTTTTGTGGGCGATGCAAACAGCGCCTGCGCCGCATTCAACTTACCCTGCTTGTACCAATCCTTCACCAGGTTCCAGGTGGGATACGCACCCTCTTTGTAAGGGTTGTGCTGCTGATAGGGAATTGCCGGATAGTAGTTGCGGATGTATTTGAACTGCTTGGTGCGCACGGCGCGCATCTTGTCGATGGAGATGTCCATGCGGTCGCGCGCGGCGAAGATGTGGGGGCGTGGCTTGTAGTCCGGGCCGAAGACGTCCTGGCCTTGTACTGCGCCAGCCGGAGGGCGGATGCCGGCGAAGCCGAGTAGCGTTGGCACATAGTCGATTGCGCTGACGAAATCCTCACTTACCGTGCCCGCGCGTTTGCCATTGGGGAAGCGCACCAGCAGCGGGAGGTGGATGCCGCCATCATAGAGGAACTGTTTGCCGCGGAAGAGTGGGCCGTGGTCGCTGGAGATGACGACGATGGTGTTGTTGGCGAGTCCATCTTTTTCGAGCCGCTCCAGTAACTGGCCGACATAGCCATCGGAGAGATGAATCGCATCGAGATAATTTGCGTACTCATCGCGAGCGATCGGGCTATCGGGGTAATACGATGCGAGCTTCAACTTTTCCGGATCCACCAGTTCAGACTTCGGCTTTTGCCGGGCGATGGTCCAGCCTTGCCCTTTGTGCGTCTCGATGATCGTAAGATGCGCGAAGAACGGTTGGCCGGGTTCGCGCTGGTTCCAATCATTGCCATCGAAGAACTTCTCTTTCTCCGGCGCGTTGCGGAAGAAATTCAAATCCACTTTGCCCGAGCCTGCTGCGCCCTGCAAGCCCTTCGTGCGGTTCGGACCCGTGTTCTGTATGTTGCAGGTGAAGTAACCCGCTTCGCGGAACCAGTCGGCAACATGCTTCTTCGGCTGTGCCAATGGCCTCTTGTGCCAATTCCATGTCCGGTGCTGATGCGCGCCGATGTTGGTCTGGTAGCAGCCGGACATTAACGCCGAACGGCTGGCGGAGCAGACCGGCGCGGTAGTGTACGCATGATTGAAGCGGATGCTCTGCGACGCAAATTTATCGAGGTTCGGCGTGCGCACCTCCGGTTCGCCATAGCAGGCAAGGTTGGGTCCAATGTCCTCAAGAATGACGTAGAGGATGTTGGGTCTTTCCGTGGAGCGGTTCGCTTGTGAGGCGGCCAGCGTGCCGGCAGTCAGGGACTGCGTCAATAGGGATCTGCGCGAGATGCTCATGGGGCTGGAATCATTATCTCCAATTCCCTCTGCGCCGTCATAGCGGCGTCGACTATACTACGGATGGCTGGCCGCTACTTCAGAAGGTGGAGGTTCGCTTTGGATTCCCGACTCATCTCACGCCGCCAGGTGCTCAACAGCGCCGCGGCCTTCACGATCATCCCCGCGCACCTGGCGCGTGGCTACGCTGCCAACTCACGGCTGAACGTTGGTGTCATCGGCCTGGCCGGTATGGGAGGCGTGGATGCGAAGACGCTACGCGATCTTGGCGAGAACATCGTCGCGATCTGCGACGTGGATTCAACCGTCCTGGACCGGCGCGTGAAGGAACATCCCGCGGCTGTCAGACACACCGACTTCCGCAAGATGATCGAGAAGGAGAAGCTCGATGGCGTGGTGGTTGCGACGCCCGATCACAACCACGCCTACATCAGCGTGTATGCGATGAGGCACGGGCTGCACGTGTATTGTCAGAAGCCGCTGTGCAAGTCTATTCACGAAGCGCGCATCATGGCGCGTGTTGCGGCCGAGACAAAAGTCATCACACAGATGGGCACGCAGACCAGTGCGGAGCCGACCGTGCTGCGCACTGTGGAACTGATTCAATCTGGCGTGATCGGCGACATCAAAGAGATCCACATGACCACGGACAGGCCCATCTGGCCGCAGGGTCATGACAGGTTACCGGGCGAAGATCCAGTGCCGTCCACGCTCGATTGGGACCTATGGCTCGGCACCGCCGCGATGCGTCCGTATCAGGCGAGGTGGCCCGAGGGACACGCGGTCTACAGTCCGGAGCGGAAGCGCCAACTTGCTGCGCGCGGAACCGTTTATCATCCCTTCGTCTGGCGCGGCTGCACGGAGTTCGGCAGCGGCGCTTTGGGCGATATTGCGCCGCACAGCATGAATGTCATCTTCATGGCGTTGAATCCCGGTGCGCCGGTAGCTGTGGAAGTGGTGGAGACATCGGGCATGAAGAAGGACATGTTCCCGGATTGGTCCACGCTCCGCTTTGACTTCGCGCCGCGCGGCAACAAGCCCAAGCTGTCTGTTTATTGGTATGACGGCAATCAACCCTTGCCGGCGCATTTGCAACAACGCCAGGAAGCGTCGAATGGGCCATTGCGAGGAGGACAAGGAGGTACGGTGTGGATCGGCACCAAGGGCAGTTATCCCGCAGGCCGCGGACCTTTCGCCGGCGATAAGAAAGAGATGCCGCCACCTCCACCGGCGCGCGACTGGGGACGCGAAGAGGTCCATAAAGATTGGGTGACCGCTATCAAAGCGGGTAAGCAGGCGCCATGTAACTTTGGCTATGCGGGGCCATTCACGGAGGCCTACCAGTTGGGTAATGTCGCGCTGCGCACGGGGCACCGCATCGAATGGGATGCGAAGAAATTCCGCGTCACCAACTGTCGCGAGGCGAACCAGTATCTGCGCCGCGAGTACCGCCGAGGCTGGGACTTGAAGGAGATCGCGGGCAAGGCCTGGGACCCCAGTCGCAAGGGGTAGTGATTTGTAGTATTGTAGCTGCTGTCCTGGTTGACAATTGGAGAAATCACATGACAGCACGCTACCTGCTCAAGTGTCCGGCCACGCTTTTGCTTTGCGCCTGTATGGCGTTTGGACAGGCGACCACTGGAGGTATCTTCGGTTCGGTCACCGATTCGAACGGAGGCGCCGTTGCTCAAGCGGCGATTCAGTTGGTGAGCCTCACCACCGGCGCCCAGCGCAGTTTCCAGACTGGACCCTCGGGCGAGTTTGTGCTTGATGGTCTCGAGCCTGGAGAGTACACCATCAGTGTCAAGGCATCGGGCTTCAAGTCGCTTCAGCGAAAAGGTATTCAACTGAGTCCCTCCGAGCGTCTTGCGCTAGGCAACTTTATGCTGGAAGTCGGCAGCATGGATCAGCAGGTGACCGTCACTGCAGAGCTTGCCACGGTACAGACCGCGAGTGGAGAACGCTCCTCTTCTGTGTCTGCAATTCAGAATGAGGAACTGCCTGTCTACGGCCGTACGGTGACCTCGTTGATATCGATTGCACCCGGTGTTGTCGATCCGGTGGGCGCGGAGACCCGCACGCTGGCCGGCACCAACGCGACGAACTTCAACGTATCTGGTAGCCGCGCATCGGCGAATAACTTCACCGTCGATGGCATCACGATGACCGCTGTTGGCGGAGCCGCCAACGGTACTTTCATGCCGAGCATGGAAGCGATCTCCGAGGTCAAGATCCTCACCAGTAACTATCAGGCCGAGTATGGCCGGCTTTCAGGCAGCGATGTGCAGATGGTTACTAAGTCCGGCACCAAACAGTTCCATGGCATGGCCATGTACTATGGCCGCAATGAGGCGCTGAATGCCAATAACTTCTTCAGCAATGCGCAGGGAATTCTAAGGCCGGTGAATCGCTTCAATGCGGTCACCTATAACATTGGCGGTCCCATCTGGGTGCCGGAGAAGTTATCTGCGCTGCGAAATAAGATGTTCTTCTTCTGGAATCAGGAGTTCCTGCCGCAAAGCCTTACCGGCGCTCTTCAGTACACCACGATGCCAACGGATTTGCAGCGAGTGGGTAACTTTTCGCAGACACTCACCGGTGGCAAACTGGTCCCGGTGATCGATCCGAACAACGGCATTGCGTTTCCTGGCAATATCATTCCCACCACCCGTATCGATCCCAATGGCCAGGCCCTGCTGAAGTTTTTCCCGCTGCCGAATGCTACCGGCTCCACCACTTACAACTACATCGCACAGCCTGCGACGAAATCGCCGGTGAAGCTTGCCACGCTGAAGCTGGATTTCAATGCGCGCGTCTCGGATGTGTTTTCCGCTACGCTGACCGGCGACTGGGGCACGGCCACCGGCCCTTCGAATGGCGCGGGAGTCACCGGACTCACCGGCAGCTTTCCAGTGATCAAAAGCATGGTGACTGAAACAGACGGCCGCATGATCTCCGGACACTGGACGCATGTCTTTTCGCCCACCACCCTCAACGAAGTGATGTTCGGTTACGCCCAGGATTACGGCCCGTCGGACTTGTTCACCGGAGACAATCTGACCAGCATTCAGCGCAACACTGTTGGCTTCAATGCAGGCCAGTTGAATCCAGCCAGCAATCCGTTGAACCTCATTCCCGGCATGTCGTTCGCCGGCATCACCAGTCCGCCGAATACCTCCTACGATGGCCGCTTTCCCTACGATCTTACGCGCTACGTTACGGACATCAGCAACAAGTTCACGCACATTCGTGGTTCCCACACGTTGAAGGCAGGCATTACCTACGAGCGCATGCGCCAGTACGATGGCAACTGGGCGACCAATTTCAACGGCCTGTTCGATTTCGGCACCAATGCAAATAATCCGCTCAACACCGGGCATCCTTACTCCAATGCTATTCTGGGCGTCTTCAACACTTATACAGAGGCGACCTCGCATCCTTACTCGTTGATCTACTCGAACGGAACGGATGCCTTCGTCAGTGACACCTGGCGTGTGACGAAGAAGCTCACTCTTGATTACGGCATGCGCATCAGCTGGTATCAGCCCTTCTATAACTACAAGAGCCTGATGGCCGGCTTCGTGCCGTCACTCTATGATCCAGCTCAGGCGGTGAAACTCATCCGGCCCGCGATTGTCGGTGGCAAGAGTGTTGGTGTGAGCCCGGTGAACGGGCAGGTGTATCCGTCCGCGCTGGTGGGCTTCATCGCACCTGGCAGTGGAAATCTCACGAACGGCATGGTGGTCGCTGCGGATACTCCGGGCTATCCGAAATCGCTGGTGAACAACATGGGACCGCTGTTTGCGCCTCGGCTTGGATTTGCCTACGATCCGTTTGGCGACGGCAAGACTGCGATCCGCGGTGGCTTCGGTATCTTCTACAATCGCCCGCTTGGAACGAACTCGGCAGCGGAGTACTCTTATCCGCTGGTGCAAACGCCGCTGGTGGAATATGCGACTCTCTCCACCTTCAAATCCACGCAGGGCTTTATTTCCCCGCCATCGGTGATCGCGTACCAGAAAAATATGAAGTCGCCCGAGGTGATGAACATGAGCATGTCGATCCAACGCCGGGTCGGATTTGGAACGGTGATTGACGTGGCCTATGTCGGCTCGCTCGGACGCCATCTTTCGTGGGCGCAGAACCTGGAGCCCGTGCCTGTCGGCGCGCAGTTCAATCCAGCGAATTCGAATCCAGCTGCTCCGAGCACTCCGTTACCGAATGCGTTCCTCGTCCCCATCCAGGGTTATAGTGCTATCTCTTATAACGCGACCGATGCTACTTCGAACTATCATTCACTTCAGGCCAGCGGTAATCGACGCTTTGCACGCGGGGTGCAGTTCGGCGCGGCGTTCACCTGGTCAAAGGCCATGGGCTGGGTCGATTCCGATTTCGCGGCAGTAAACAACGCTGTGCCAACGAACCTGTTCCGTGCCTGGAATTACGGATTTGCGAGTTTCGACCGGACCAAGATTCTGAAGATGAACTGGGTGTGGGAACTACCGAAGCTGCGCAACGGCATTTGGGCACTGCGCGCCGTGATCAACGACTGGCGGCTCTCCGGCGTGGCGACGATGTCGAGCGGTGCGCCGCTGGCGATCAACTTCACTCAAACAAACACCACAAATATCACGGGCACTCCCAGCTTTTCGCCGCGCGTTGCCGTCGTCGGCAACCCGAATGAACTGGGCAGTGGGTATGGGCATTTGCAGGCGATCAATCCGGCGGCGTTTGCGGCCCCCGCGGTTGGCACCCTCGGCACACCGACGAAGTTCCTGGTGCGCGGGCCCGGTCCGCACAACTTCGACATCTCGGTGGTGCGGATTTTCCCCATTCGCGAAAAGCTGCGCCTGGAATTCCGAGCGGAGATGTACAATGCGCTGAATCATACGCAGTTCAGTGCGCTAAATCAGACTGCGCAGTTCAGCGCGGCGGGCGTGCAGACCAACGCGCAGTTCGGACAGTTCACCGCGGCGCGCAACCCGCGTATCATGCAGTGGGCGATGCGCCTTCGGTTCTGATTATTTTGTGACGAGGTGCTCGCGGAAGAAGCCGGTGATCAGTTCGCGGAAGTCGCCATACTTTGAGTTGATTAGGAACGTGTGCGGCGCACCCTCGACGCGTTTGTAACTGTAGGGCGCTTTGCGCTCTTTCAGAAGGGTCTCGAACTCATCGCTCCAGGCGATGGGTACCGTCTTATCCGCGGTGCCATGCATCATCAGCATGGGGACGCTGTTCGCGTTGACATACGTGGCAGGGGAGGCGGCCTTGTAGGTCTCTGCACTGGCGAGCCCCTTCAGCATGTTTCTGCCGGTATGTTTCTCATCCATGACCGGCACGCCGTAGAGGTTCACTACCGCCTGCACCTTCGTTGAATACTCGCCGTACGGACCGGGAGGGTCGAGTTTGGGATCGCCGCCCGTATAGGCGACCATCATCGAAAGGTGCCCGCCTGCCGAGCCGCCAATTACGCCGACGCGGGCAGGATTGATGTTGTACTTCGCTGCGAACTTCCGCAAAAACCTGACCGCGGTTTTGCAGTCATAGAGATTCTGTGGCCAGGAGGGCGTTTCGCCCACGGTTAGCTGGTAGTCGATACTCGCCGCGACGAAGCCTGCTTTGGCGAACACGTCGCCCATCTGCTGCTCGCGCTGCGCATCGCGTTTGCCGCCGGACCAGCCTCCGCCATGGATCACCAGGATCGCCGGATAGCCGGTGGCGCTGCGCGCAGCCGGTTGATAGATGTCCATCAACTCAGTGCGGCCCTCGCCAAGGTAGGCGATATTCTTTTCGATCTTTACTTCTTGCGCCGCAAGCGGCACGGCCAGCGCCAGCACTAGTTTCCACATGCTGCTATTTTCCCACTACCAGCTTCCACTCCGCGGGCTTGCCTGGTGTAAAGTGAACTTCGCAGGCCTTGCCATCCTCAAATACGATGCGGGCAGCGGCTGGATCGTTGCCGAGCGGTTCGACGGCGCGCACGGAATCCTTCGCTCCCGGCCGCGTGGGCGCCATGACATAGATGAGATGCGTCGTCTTGCCGCGAGCCAGATAGATCGCCACCGGTGCGGGCCGCACGCTGCTGATGTTTTTTTCGATGAGCCAGCCCTGCACCGGTTCCTGTTGGCCTTCCACGATCTTCACGCTCAGGCGGGAATCGGATCGGGCCATCAGCGTGAGATTCGCCTCACCTTTGTTCTGCGTGCGCACGCGCAGCCCGTCTGTCTTTATCGGGCAATCGAAATGGAACAGCGGTTCATAGGTGTGCTCTTTGCCATCCACCGCCGTCATGCGATCAAGCATCACCCAAAAATCGGGCTTGATGAACAACACCGCGCGCGTGTGCTGTATGCCTTTGCCGACGCTGCCGCCGAAGGCTTCGTCATAGGTAGCCTCTATGTATTCGGAGTCCTTACCGGTCTGCCACACATGCGGCAGAGGCTCCTTAACGACATACGCATTGCGGTCGCGCGCGCCGCGCCTGCGCTGAGGTTCGCCATCGACCAGCACTACGTTGTGGCTCGGCGAATCGATGAAGTACGAACGCCACTTCGATCGCTCGTAAGTGTAGACGCCAGGGTCGACCAGAAAACTCTTTCCGTAGGCTTCGAGCATGATTTCGAGTTTGTCTTCATGCTGGTGGCCGTAGCCGAACGGTCCGCCGTCAAACCACAGCCAGCGTGCGTTGGCGTCCCAACCGGAGCGCTGCACGTAATAGCCGGCATAGGGGAAGGCGTGGCTCACCTCCGCGGGGTGCTTGCCTTTGGCTCCGTCGGTGGCGTACCACAGGAAATCCAGGCGATGTGGGAACAACTCAGCGGCTTCGCGCAGAGCCGACCGCACGTCCATATAGCCACCATCCTGCACCCCGGGCAGTTTGCGCGAGGGCGTTGCGCCGTAGACATCGAAGTCGTACATCTTCTCGATCTTCTTGAGAAAGTCAGCGGGCAGCGCCACATTGTTGAGCTTCGCGATCCTATACACCTGCAGGAAATTCAGCAGGCTGACGTGGTGATAGCCGCTGGCGAGTTCGATCTGGACGCCATCGGGATACACCTGATTGTCCAGTTCCGCGTAAATCCATTTCGCAGCGGTGTCGCGCCAGCTTTCCGCGTCTTTGAACTCAGGGAAGAGGACGCCGGTGTGATAGAGGCCATTGCCCTCCATTGCCAGCCAGTTGCCGGTGGTGTGGAAGGCCATCAGGTGCCGCGCGTGGTCGACGTAGGCCCCCAGGAAAGCGAGCAACGCGTCGTCGGTCATGGCCGGGGATTTCAGAAAGCGGAACCACAGTTCAGGCCAGATCTGTGCGCCGCGGATGCCGGTTTCGATAGTGCGCCATGCCGAGCGCGGCACGTTCGCGGCGTTGGCAGGCATCGGGCAATCGCGCACCCACGCCGTCATCTGGGCGACAAATTCGCGGGCGTACTTTTCATCGCCCGTGTCGCCGTATGCGCGCGAGAGTGCGATCCATTCGGCGTGGCGGTTCAGTTGCCAGGTCCATTCGTTATTGGGCGCGCGGCCGTCTTCGGCGGTCTTGTCGAAGCTCCAGTCGATGTGCGGGCCGAACTGGTGCGCGATGCCGATGCTGTTGAACTGGTGGCGCAGGGCGCGCTCGGCGGCCTCGGTCTGGGGGCGGGACGACTTGCCGGGAAGGTTGTAGATGGCGCGAGTCCGATGGCGGAAATATTCGGCCAGATCGTGCGGCGTTTTGATGTCACGCAATTCGGGACGGCTGCGGTCCAGGGAATTCAGCAGGTCGGAAACAGAAAGGGCCTGCCCGGCGGATGCGCAGGCAAGCCCTGTGAGGATAGCAAGAAGAATACGAGACATGATACTCCGATGTCTATCGTATCATTTGAAAACAGGTCAGGCGAAACCGCCTGACCCACCAAGCGGTATGAATTATCTCTTTGAGAGTGCAGCCAGGACTTTGTCCGTAACGTCCTGCACCAGGCGTTCCATGTCGCCTTTGCTTAAGGACGGAGCGCTGGAACTGGCTGCAGCGTTGACGCCCAGGTATTGCGGCGGCGTGATCGCGATGGAGTTCGGACCGTCGGGCAGGTCGCACAACTGGCACTCCTGCATCTCGTGGCGCGGGTCAGGCAGGCCGAGCTTCTTCTTGATTGCCAGAAGATCTGCTGCCTTTTCGTCACTGATAAACGTCGGGCCTCCGATCATCGCTGCATTCATGAGCGTCCAGCAGTAAGTGTCGAGCACTTCGGCATACCACTCGGCGTGGGTCACGGTGTCGCCCCAGCAGATGATGCCGTGGTTTGCGAGCAGTACACTGTTGTGCGTTTTGACGAACGGGACAACGGTGCGCGCGAATTCAGGGGAGCCTGGTGTTTCGTAGGGCGAGAAGGCCACCTTACCGATGAATACTTCATACTCCGGAATGATGCAGGTGGGCGGCACCTTGCCGCTGATCGCATAAGCGGTGGCATGCGGCGGATGGCAGTGCACGCAGGCCTTCGCCTCCGGCACTTCCTTGTAGATTTCCAAATGGAGCAGAATTTCGCTGGTTCGCGGGCGCGAGCCGGCCAGTTGCTTGCCGGTCAGGTCGACCATGCACAGTTGATCGGGCGTGAGATCGTACTTGCTGCACAGCGTAGGCGTGCAGATGATCTCATTGGGGCCGATGCGGTAAGAGATATTTCCGCCGTTGCCATCCACGTAAGAGCGCATCCATAACTTCTTGCCGACGGCGCAGATCTCTTCCTTCACCGCGCGCGCTTCGGGCGAATCGAACAGCGCCGCGATGCGCGGATCGCTCGGCGGCACGCCGCCAGTGGCCGGTCCAGAGCCATAGGCGCCCGAACCGCCAGCACTGCTTGCGCCCGCGGAACCGCTGCGGCGCGTGCTGACGCGATTGGTCTGCAACGCTTCCTTGGCCGAAGGGGTGAGGATAGCGCCCTCAGCCGTGACGATTTCCTTGGCGCCCTTGGCGACTGCGGCATCGATGTCGCTCAGGGTGATGACTTTCAGGTCCGATAGGTCGATGGTCATTATCTGATATCCATTAAAGCACCCGGAGCGCCCCGCCGCCAATGACGTAGCGGCGCTCGCGAGTGAAGGTCAGGGGAGTGGTCACGCCCTCCCCCGTCGGCGTTGCGATGCTGTGGCTCAAGTAGCTCGGCGCGTTCAGGGACGCGAAACACGGGCCGTTGTGCACAAAGAGCGTTGTATTCATGGCGCGGGCCATGCGGGTTGCGGTATCCACGTCGCGGGTGTGGATGATTGCGGTGTGTCGATAGCCATGTTCGGCCCGGACCGAAGCGGCGATCGCTTCGTCCACGTTCGGAACGCGGACCACAGGCACGAAGGGCATCATCTGCTCTTCCTGCACGAAGGGATGGTCTTCCTTCGTTTCGCCGAACAGCAGATCGGTGCCAGGAGGCGCCGTGATTCCAGCGGCCTGCGCCAGTACGTTGACGTCCTTGCCAACATACTCCTTCTTCACGTGCGCGCCGCAGCCTGTCGCTGGGTCATCGAAGCGGAAGACGGTCTTGGAGAGCCGATCGATGGCCGAAGCATCGAGTTGCACGGCGCCGGCGCGGCGCATGGCTGCCATGAAGGCATCGGCCACGCTGGCCACGACGAAGATCTCTTTCTCGCCGATGCACAAAAGGTTGTTATCGAAGCTTGCGCCGGCGATGATGGCCTTTGCGGCGGCATCGAAGTCCGCGGTTTCATCGATCACAACAGGCGGGTTGCCCGGCCCTGCGGCGATCACGCGCTTGCCGGATTTCGCGGCAGCCTTAACGACGGCCGGTCCGCCGGTGACGCAGAGAAGAGAGACGCCAGGATGCACGAAGATTTCGCCAGCTGTCTGGATGGTTGCTTCGGTAGTTGTAGTGAGCGCGTTGGCGATTCCGAACTCGCGTTCGATCTCGCGGTTGAAGGCCTTCAATGCCATCTGCGCAACCTTCGCGCCTGCCGGGTGAGGACTGAATACTGCCGAGTTGCCTGCTGCAAGAATGTTGATCGCGTTGGTGGCCATGGTGGGCACCGAATGCGTGGCCGGAAGCACCATGCCGATGACGCCCCACGGCGCATGCTCGATCAGGCACAATCCGGCGGCGTCCGTTCTCGCCTCGCTACTCATCGCCTCTGCGCCTACGGTCAGGCGGACGTTTTTCAGCTTGGTGATCTTGTGATCGAGCCGGCCGAGCTTGGTCTCTTCGAGTTCGATGCGGCCCCATTCGGAGGCGTTGTCATTGCACAGCCGGCGGATGATGCCGCACAGCTTCGAGCGGTCTTCAAGTCCCAGAGCAGCGACGCGCGGCTGGGCCTTTTCCGCGGCTTTGACGGCCGCGTCGACGGTAGTGAATACGCCGCTGTCACCGCCGGACGTGCTGCCTGCAACCGGCAGTGCGCCGCGCTTGTCTTCCAGGCGCGCCACCACTTCGCGGGCGATCTCAGCGATCAACTGCTGGTATTCGGGACTCATTTCGGCAGAACTTTCTTCACGTCGTCATGAGGACGCGCAATGAGGTGGATGCTCTTCACTTCGCCGACCGCGCGGGCTGCGACGGCACCGGCATCGACAGCGGCGCGAACCGCCGCCACTTCGCCTTCCACGATCACCGTGCAGATACCGCTGCCGACCTTGCGCCAACCCTTGTAGTGCACATTGGCCGTCTTCAGCATCGCGTCCGTCGCAAACACCAGCGGGACCATTCCCTTGGTTTCGATCATTCCAATTGCCAGGCTCATATGGTTCTCCTTTGCGCTCTATTAACGGACAATTCCATCGGTGATGCCTTCATGAGGGCGGGGGATTACGTGGCTTGCGACCAGTTCGCCAACCTGGCGGCATGCGGCAACGCCGGCGTCAACGGCAGCGCGGACCGCACCCACATCGCCACGGACGATGGTGGTGACGAAGCCGCCGCCGGGCAGCGGGTTGCCGATGATTTCGATGATCGAACCGTCGGGGCGGATGCGATCCATGCGGTGCGGCTCGTACCGGCAGGCCTGGGCGACCCGCTGGCGCGCGCGTCTCGCCGCCGAGCCGGGGGACCCGGCCGCGCGCCGGGCGGCGATGGACCGGGTCAACCCGGCCTTCATCCCGCGCAACCATCGGGTCGAGGCGGTGATCGAGGCGGCGGTCGCGCGGAAGCTGCCGGCGGAGGGGGTGTGCCGGATGGCGGCGGATATCGCGCGATTCGGCAACGACTCCACGGTGATCGGGGTCCGCCTGGGTTCGACGCTGACGCGTATCGATACGATAAGGGGCGCGGAGCTTATGGAGGTGTGCGGGCG
>Ga0118677_10001904_pt1 | contig 43167 bp, 37 predicted proteins | sample AliMusrvi5mmetaG_FD_86154 | JGI IMG/M metagenome (GOLD analysis project Ga0118677, IMG submission 86154)
CACTGCTTGACTACAAACGCAAGTGCTTCCTCGGAACTGATTGCTACTGCGATTCTGGAAGATGCGACAAACTTTGCAGACGGCTCACTTCACGATGATGCCGCTATAATTGTGATTAAGAGGGTAAGCGATCAGTAGTAGGAGCAGCCCGAACCAAACCAGGCTGCCCCAAACAATAACCACGATATTTCCAGCTACCGAATGTTTGTAGCATACCGACTTCGATAGATTTTCATAAAGTTAGCCCATTCCAGCAACACCTTGTCTATCGGAGCCACTGTGAACTGCCTTAGGTCAAACAAACGAGAAAGACACTCCTTGCCGTGATCCGTATATCTCTGGAGTAACTCCGGGTCTTGCAAAGGTGGCACCACGTACATTGCATACAAATCCCTGAAAGGTGTGCTTTTCAATAAATCTCTCGTGATTTCGAACATATCTGGAATTCCGTCCGTTAAGATGAGCATCTGTTTTAGCGGTTCAGATCTGGACTTCAAAGACTCTTGGGCTGACATTAATGTTGGTATTACCGAAGTACCTCCCGCAGCTCTTATTCCTGCAATCCTGGCATAGATCTGTGGACCGTGTTCATCGAATGATTTTATTTGCGCTGCACCTTCAAGAACCCAGATGTCCAGGGGAATGTCCAGTTCATCACACGCCCTGGCTATTCCAATGGCGGCAAGCTTTAGTGATGGCAATAAATTCATCATTGACCCGCTTCGATCTAAGACGCAGCTCAGGCACATGGGGGGAATATCGATCCCCACATTCTTCTTCCGTGCAAAAGGGGCTTCAGGATTTCTAACAAAGTATCTGGCCGTGAAGCGACCTGAATATTTATCTGCAGCAGTTGAAGCCCTCGGTACAGGAAGCTTCAGTTCCTTAACAATCTGATGTACAAGTGGCTTCGCCTCATTGAGTATATCCAGATAAGGAGCAGGTTTGATATTGAATACATCATTCTCAAAGGCTAGTTTGGCTTCAATAACCTTGGTCATCTCGGGATCGTCAAGATCAGTTGTTTTATCCAGGCCATCGCTAATGCTACTTTGAAGGTCACCAACCAAGTCCTCCAGTGTTACATCGTCATTAGTATCATCGCCAGAATCTGCTATACCTGAGCCTGCTCCAGCACCAAAAGTTGAGTCAGTCTGCATGTTTTCGTCGCTATCAGATCCGTGGGGTTGCCCAGTTTTGCTATTGTCCTGAGAATTCGCATCTGTTCCGGAAGCGTCTATTACCTCCTCTAAATCCTCTCCGCTGCAGGTATCCGCAGCATCAGGGTTAGCATCACCAGCTTCATTGTTACCCTGTGATTGACCAGGCGACTTGCGTTTTTGTTTTGGCTTATCACTGGTATCAGGCTGTTTCTCTGGCTTAGTTCGGGGATTAGGTTTTGTCTGACCCTGACCTTCCAGCGTATCTTTGAGGTCATCCATCTGCTCAGGAAATGCTTGCCCTGACTTACTGGCTGCCCGTTGGGACATACCGGTGAGTTTACAGATGTCCGCCGCTATTTTGGCAACTTCCAGACTATCAGCAGCATATAACGAGTCCCTTGCCATATCAATCATCTTAGCCAATATCTTCTGATTCTTGGGGTCAGGGAGTGCGGGTAGAACGCCACCGAATCTCCATACGAACAACAGTTTCAACCAGCTCATTTTGTCCGCTATGCCAAAGTCTTCAAATGGACTCTGATCCTGTCGGCAGATTGTAGAGAGGAACTTGAACAACTGCCTATTGACGCAGCTTTCTTGTGAACCAATGCCCTCAATCCGGGCATCCTCTAGTATGTTTGTCACGCACCGGTGGATATCATCTGATGGTAGGGCATCCGGATTAGAGTAGAGAGCGTGCAAAACCTCGTGACCCAATAAGGCTCTGGTTACAAGGTAGTTGGTGCGAGCTCTCAATCTCTCGTCCGATGTTCTAATCTTGTGATCGAATGCTAATGGGTTTATTCTGATGAGTTTTGAAGTTATGTTGCAGGCAGCTGTCTCCAAACTCGTATCGAGTAAGACTTTATACGGTAGCCCCCGGGTCAACGCCTGGGACCTGCCTTCAAGTCTATCGGTTACTGTGTGCCAATCAAACCAGTTCAAAATCAGGCTCCTTTCACTATGTTCTGATAGTTTTCTGTTATATTGTCCGAGAGAATGGCTACGCCGGATGGGTCATAGGCAGCTGTGAGAGATCGTTCCAGGCAGACTGCATGGATTATGTCTTCAGCCGTTGACTTTAGCAGGTCTACGTTGAGTATTGATCCGGCTGTTATGAGCTCCGTTATCTCAGAAGCCCATTTCCCAAGGGTATCTGTATCAATGGGTGCCCGAAGTCCGGAGAGCTGGTATCGGGTATCCTGAGCAACCTTGCACAGAACAGTGACTACATCCGGGTTTAGTGATGGGTTACGCTGTTTGATGAGCTTCAACTCCTCAGCATAATCCAGGTAGTCCACGGACACTTTGCTGTGGAACCTCCGGAGAAGTGCCAAGTCCATATCGTAGGTAGTATGTAACTGCCCGATATTCTGAGCGCCGATGATCATAAAGTATCCTGCAGGACAAGTGACAACTTCGCCATTGCAGGGAATCTCAAGGCTATGCTCATTGGTATCCTTGGATACGTTCATCGCAGTCACAAGAAGATTGAGATATTTGGGCTGCAACCGGTTAATCTCATCGATAAACAACACAGCAGGTGGAATCTTTTCCGGCTCCCAGACTCCAATGGCTTTTTCGTCTTCCTTGATTTGCAGGTTATACTGCTCCCTTCCCTGTTTCAAAGCCCTGGTCAGAGGACCATAGACCATCGACATTCCACCAATGGGGTTTATCGAGCCAATAAAATCCAAATCTTCCAGGTATTCGGCACCCTTCATAATCGTTAATGGCGCTCCCGAATTCTGGCAGGCCTCCTCAATAGCTAACGTTTTGCCGGTTGCGGTCGGTCCGCTGATCAATGTATGTTTAGCCCCGGCAATATATCGCGTCAACTTATCCCTTAGCGGTCCAACATACCTGCCTGTGCTCTCCGGCATCTGAGAAGCCATAGCCGCATTACCCAGTGTGGAACTCCTGAACCTGATCGCATCTACAGCATTGCGGAAAGAACATTCCAACAGCTTGTCATCGTCAACAAGCGTATACAGCTCAAGAGGCGGGAACGCAGTGGAGATGCATAGCTTACTAAGCCTGGAATCAGACTCCGCCAATATCCTCTCAAGATAATATGACACTGCATCAGAGAATCTGCATAGATGCCTCTCTTTATCAGCAGCAGAGTCACTGGTGTATGCACTTACTAATGGTGGCAGTTCTGCAACAACGCCGGGATAGACGTGCTTATTAGCCAGCATCCAGACAATTATTGTCCTGGCTAATATCTGATTAAAGGCACGAACCCTCATTGCTGGTCCACAAACGGTAAGTGATGCATCATCGGCACAGGCCATACTCACACTGCCATCCATACGCATCTTGACCATCAGTAAATCAGATGCTGGTGATGCCAATTTATCAATCTGAGTGTTTTTATTCACTAGAAGATTGTGGGTTGCGCTTGCTATGACACCGTTGAGAGTGGCTGAATATTGACTATCTTTGAACCTTACGTCGGAGATAGTGCCATCGATGTCCAGGAGAGTATCCCCGCTCATTAAGGTCGGATATATACTTGACTCCACAGGAACTCCGTTCGCAATAAATAGTTCGGTCAAGTTGAAAGTCTTTGCAATCTGCATATTTCTCATACATTCACCAGAGATTTGGCTTCGATCAGGATATTGCAACCGTATGAATGAAGTCTGCCATCTTCGCCAGTGTCGCCACCAGTTACCTCAAGGATTCTGGCGATGTATTCGAGACCCTCTTCCATACCACGGCAGAGAGAGCTGGCTAATCCACAACGAACTTGTTGAAAACACCCGCAGCTATGCACGTACACGTTATGCTTGTTGAATCGGAACTGGGTATTGCAGGCGCTGCATTTTGTCCACTTGACCTTATCCTGCCCCTCCATCTGAATGATGGTATTGTATTTGTCTGCCAGGAAGAGAAGTCCGCATCCGGGACAAGCGACAGTCCGGCTCTTGCTGACAATGCTGCCTTCGATGATGGCTCCGCACTCTTTGCCATTGGCAAGGGTTCCCAGGCACATTCTGTCAGAGTTTTGTATATGGCCGATAACAGCCGGAGTGCCATCCCTGAATATGACAGATGCCACTATGGCTTCAGGATCGTACATATTTGAAGGCTCCCTGGTTAATATAATATCCTCAAGGTTCTCTGCCTTCACACGAGCAAGTAGAGCCTGTCGATTGTTGAAAGTTGTGCCGACAAGCTTGCTAATTGTCTTTTTGAGTGGTTCATATTCCATTGGATTCTAACCTCTACTTTCATTAAGAGGAGTTATGCATCTTATTATGGGCAAGTTACTGCCTGTTTGAGGACTACACGCAAAAATGACCCAGAAGACAGAGCTTCTGAGCCATTAGATAGTTGCTAAACGAAAAAGCAGTGTTATTTTATGCTGGGAGCGCCGGAGATATCCAGCCTGAACTTGTCTGCAAATGCAAAAAACTCCTCCATATCCATATTCCGGATACAAGTCTACTTGCCATAGAAATGAATGCGTACTGGGGTAGTACCGACATCCCGGAAGCGTATGAGCATGAGGCTTTCGTGAATTGGTACCTTGTAATTATTATCCGTTCCCAGAGTCACAAGGTTTTCTAGCGGGACTAGCACACTGTCTTTCACAGTCCACCAGGCATCATTAGGCACAACTACACACATACCCGAAACTGTTTCTTCAGCAATAGACATGCTTTCCCTCCGACAAGAATTCCTGCAATTCACTCATTAGTATATCCTGAATCTTCTCAGGACTGCTAACTAACAGTATTCTATTTCATTGTTGGTTGCTTTCGTAACATAAATCAGACCTACATTAATAAAGGGGCATTTTCAGCCCCCCTATTAGCTGTTGACCTATTCCTCGAAGGGGTCGAAGTCAGTTTCCGGCGGCGTTGCTACTGCTGCAGGAGCTGTTCCACCATTACGACCTGGTTGTGGCTGATAACTGCCGGTATTCCCAGTCTCAGGAGTTGTGGTCATCCGTTCTGCAGGGATTACTATGCTGTCGACCACAATCTTGACCTGCTTGCCGGAGCGAGTCTGACCAGCCTGGTCTTTTGGGGTGTAGATGTTCAGTTTGCCTTGAACCTGGAGGAACCCGCCCGTCTTTGTGGACTGGATAATCGGCAACTGTCTCTCGAAAATTACCAGGTCGATATACGTGGGAAATTTATCACCAGAATCCTGGACAACCATGGAAGCATTCGCATACTGCTTGCCTCCCTGGCTTGTCTTTACTTCCGGAGCACTTGCCAAGCGTCCGGTTAAAACTACGATATTCATTGATATTTCCTTTCTGAGCTACTAATATTTGCAGCTGAATCGAAGTTTTGTGTTAATTCGCATGCCAATCGCATGGCAATCACAACATAATCACATGCTAATCGCATGGTCCCAAAAACACTCAATATTGACTTCGCAGAACCTATGTTCGAGCTTGAAATGTAGGCAAATGCCCCCCATGCGCTGCCTATGAATAAAATAGGGCAGGAAATACCTACCCCGATGTTTTCTAGTGCCTGAGTAGATCAGCATAATTCTGCTTTGTCTCTTTTGAACAGGAATTTAAGGCATCGATAATTTTTCGGTCTTTCGCTGCCTGGGCACGCTCCTGCCTTGTAGATTCAAGCAATATGAACTCAAAACTGGTCTGTTTTGGATTTTGGATGATTTTCCTCCGTGGCATAGTAATGCCTCCTTTCTTTGGATTTTGATTGGAATGACCCCACAAATGGTTATGAGATGGGATAAATTGAAGCATATTTGTGGAAAAGTGGTATGAAAAGTACACGTCTCCATGTTTTTTCATAACACATGCATGTGAATGAGAGATGCCAGGATGAGGAGGAGGCACCCCGGCAGTCTCTCAGGAATAAAATCTGGTGTTATCCTGCCTTTTGCTCTATTCCGTAAAGGTGAGCGAATTCAGTAGGATGTCCTCCATGTGTGCTAGTGATGCAGATGACTACGAAGCGGCGGTTACTCTTTATACTGACCTGGGATGAAGACACTCATCATGGCTAACAAACCCAGCAGTATACCCAAGGGGCCGCAGAACAAGAGTGGCATTCCACTTATGAACACTATTGACTTCAAACATCCCATGCCTATACCTGGTCTATTCTGTCGCATGATTTCCTGAGAAGCCAGGTTTGGGGAATGCGCTTGATTGCGTATGACCAACCATGAAGCCTGGCTCGCTTTAACAGCCTACGGATGAACTTGCCCATGCTGTCCCTCGGTTCTGTCTTCGGACTTTAGTATTTCTGATGCTTCTACTGCAACTCTACCGGCCTCGACTGCTGATGCTATTCCTACAGCTGCACCATTGATAATTTTTTGCACGAACGGTAGCGCCACGATTTCCTTTGTCAGGTAGACTACGGCCATTGCTTCTACGATCATGATTACCTCCAGTTAATATGCTCAGCCTTTTTTGGGTATGGAAAGGCCCCGAACCACGATAGCAGAACCACTATTGATTCTCTTCCCATGAAGAAAAAGCAGCGATGCTCCCCGTTTTATATAGGCGCAGACTAATTGTCGACTGATAAGTAGCCTGCGAAGAGCGGAGCCCATCTCCGTATTCCTGCCGGAAACCTGTGCAGCAACTAGTTAATACCTTTGTCAGTCTGGCCACAGCTCCAGCAGTGCATGCACAAATGATAGCCAGTTGGAACTTGCTCTCCGCATTCCATACATTTGTTGGAGTTGGTTGGAACATGACACTTGCGGGATGCCAAAACAAGGCGGATAACTAAGCCTGCAAGCAGACTGAGGATAATTATCAGTATGACCAGAAACATGTCACCAAACCTCCGATGTGAACGCTTTCCCTAATGGACTTGGAATCTGCACTTCTGGAACATCCTGAATGAATGGATCCGGCACAGGTGAATTGGCAAGGTTTTCCTCGACCCACTTATGGTTCTCACGATCAATCTGTATGGCCTTGACTGCTGAGTAAATCAACAGGCATGTGCATATAGCGCAGTCGATCCCGCCCCAAACAGTCAAAACTTTTGTGAATTTTTTCAACATATCAATCCTCCAAGCCAGGTTCACTGGCATATATTCTTGGGATGATTCCCATAAAGAAAAAGGGACCCAGCGCAAGTAATACACTAGGTCCAAAAGCTGCAATAGACAAATGGGCTTTATATCCATACAGGTAGCAGGTAACACAAATCTAGTGGAGCGTAGCGCCGAAGGCGCGGAGCGGCTGCTAGTAATGTATGCGAAAGGTGGAGGCCCGAAGGGCCAGCAAGAGAGTTGAGGGGACCATATTTCAGATCCCCTTTACATTGGTTTATTTTATTCCAGCAACTTGTTCTCTTGCATCCAGCGTGTACACCTTATCAGATAGTTCTGCCTTTGTAGCAACCGGTCCTCTCTCTACACACTGAAGCAATGCCGCGATTTCTGCTGCAAGCGATGGAGGAACATCAGAGTGCAGGGTCTGAAGGCAGTTTGTTAAGCCATGAGCTCTCATTGTCATGGCTCCCATCATTCCTGAAACCACTCCACCTGATGATGTGGTAGTGGCGTATGCTTCTTCATCGAATAACTCCTGGCTGTGGACTGAAGCATTAATCGACGGGATTTGAGTATGCATCCCAAGGGCAATCACACCTGCCGGAAACTTTCCAAGCACCGTTGATTTATCAGGTGACAGTATTTCCAATGTAAGATCATCATTGGCATATAGACCAGATTCAATGCAGACCTTTGTTATCTGCTCCGGAGTCAGGTCAGCAGGGACTTTCATGCGCTTGCCGGTCTTCACGAAGTTAAGGCGTGCTACTCCCTCAAGACACATCCTGAAATGGGTCTGCCGGAGTTGCTGATGAGACTCGCTTCCCATCTGGAACACCACCTCAGCACGGATTAGCTGACCATTAGCAAACTTTATCCAAGGCATATTATCAGCTGGTGTGAGCTTGCCGACACCTTTGATATCAGATTCTATAGCCTGAAACTTCATGCCGTCTTCCAACGGGTATATCTTGTATTCACCTGTTTGAGGCTGAAAGACTTTCGCCTGGAATGTATCAGACAGAGAATCCGATACCCAGATTGCATCCATTAGATCAATTGGAAGTGAAACTGCCCATACTTCAGCAGTAGGTCCCTGTGGTCTACCCTCCAGAGAGAAGCTGACTGGATGAGACCCAACAAACTCAATCAGGTTACTACAGGCGTTCATCACAGGGCTTCGTTTCTCTGGAGCATACTGCGGCAGGACAAATTGTTCGGTTGCGTATGTTCGTCCAGGTCTGGTCTTAGCATAAAACATCATTCCTGGAGAGCCTGAACTTGTGTCCACCATTCGGTTTATGAACCCTTGTTTAACCAGGAACTCAGCAGCCAGTGTCCGTCTCATTTCATCGAGTTTGAGTGGATTATTGGTTGCGGATTTTATTCCAGCTGCTCTCATCTCAGCTAGAGAAGCTTCCGATATCTCTGGGATCTTGTTGTCCAGGACTACTATTTTGGCTTGAGAAGCTGCTGTAGCGTAAGATACTACGTCCCCATTTTGCACTTCATATGCAGTCAGTAAGTATCGTAATACTGAGTTAGTCAGGTCGGCTAATACTGGTTCTGCTGCCGATATATCCTCCATGCCCTTCAGCTCGTTCACATTGAACTTGAAATTGGTATCTAATAACACCCCAAGCACTTCACCCCAAGAACTGAGCATTCGCGGTTGCCCCGGAACAATCTTCATATCTCTCCATTTAATGTGAAAAGGCACAAAAACAGTTCTTCGCAGGATTATCTTGCGATTGTCCATCTCAATCACCAGTCCATTGTTAGTAACCTGCATCTCGATAGTAGCTATACCACCCACAGTGTCGCATTCAACACGCAATACCCTTGTAGTCATATCATGCAAGTCAGGAGATGTTTGGTCTGACAACTGTCCCTTATGCCCCAATGAGGTGATCCGAATCTCTTCCATTGAATCGGACAACTCGATGAACCGCAACTCAAACTCAGGGTTACTGGCTCCATGCGGCGTTCTTGTTTTCGGAAACACCATGGGATCGCCTTTACCCTTGATAAACGGTGTCTTAACGAATCCATACAGAGCATCTACAAAATACTTGGCGAACTCGCCTACTTCTCCACCATCATCCTGGTAATGCTTTACCAGGGCTTCAAATGCCCGCCTGTCACCCATCAGGGAAGCCCAGGCTTTGTTATACCTCGCTATTTTGCGAACACTGATACCTTTCAAAGCAGCAACTATTTGTGTCACTGAATCCAGGTTGAAGCCGGACTCTAGCAGTTCCATAGCTGATTCTGAGTCAAATGGTCGGTTTCCACACAGAATATTGTGGAAGCACAAAGCATCTCTTTGAGTGTCCTTTTTGAGATCCATACATGTTTCTGTGGCCCGTTCTCCGGCGTGTCGTATGTCCTCCCAACTCACATCGGCAAAGTCCTGATACATCACCAGCTTTGCAACGCACAGGCTCATTATCGAATTGGTGCTTGAGCCGATTGAAATTTTCTGCATTACTTTGGATGCAAATACATCCAGATCGGTTCTTGGTTTGAATGCTGCCGGGTCTTCGTCTTTCCAAGTGTACGCAATTCCTGTTGGGCTTGGATACTCCGGAATATCTCGCCAGTATTCCGAGAACCAGGTTTGGAGTTCAGCCATGCATCGCTGCATTTGTGCCTTAAGTTCCGGGTAGTTCTTTCTGTTCCGGAACAGAGAATAGTAGGCTTCTTGGTAAGCTGTAATTACGTAGGTATCGCCATCGGCGTCACCCCCGAGCAGGCTAGGCACGTCTTTCGTCCTCAGTTGAGAGTCCATAAGACTGCCCACTGGTAAACCGATGCAATGGTCTCCAATGTCAGTGGTTATGACCACAATTAGAGGTAAAGTGTTGGTCTCCGGGAATCTTCGAAGCTGGATTATTGTTCCGGCTTTGACTCCCAGCATTCGGGCTGTTCTCTGGCTTATCCCTATCTCCCAGGAACGCAGAATCGATTTTCCGCAAAGCTGTGCAAGAGGCACTGCCACTAAACAGGCTGAAGAGGTGCATTCTGAATCCCGGCTATTGGCTGCCATGTGGCATTTCCATAGGGCTTTTTGGAACGCTGTGCGAGAGAACAGTGATGTGCTAAAGATCGCTGCGTTCCTATTGGCATCTGAAGCTTCTTCCTTGTATGCCTTCAATGACAGGAACAGGCGTCCAAAGTTTCTTTGTAGATCAGTGTAAATTGAAACTGGATCTGAATCGTCTTTGGGTGTGGACAGGCGAACTTTTCTCAAGAGTCCCGGCAGAAACGCCTTAGACATGGTGCCTCCCAATGATTCTGGGATGCTCAAACGTAACCGCTCCGATGTAGAGCTTGTTATGTCCTTCATGATTCGTTGCAGTTCTAACATTTGGTTTCCTCCTAAAAATAGATACAAAAAATACCCCGAAGCTCAATTGAGTTACAGGGTGAGATAGTCAGCTAGCCGGTACGTAGAAAAGCCACCAGATTGGACAACCTGATGACCTTGAGTGAGTCCTTAGTTGATACTTATCTATCGCCGCGACAGCTCCCATAGCAGTCGGTAAGTCCCAACAATTCCGTCGGTGTGCTCCAGACAGCTAGAACAAACAAATACTTTGTCAGGGTCGCCAAAGCAGGCATCTCCACAAATACTGCAAAAGACTATGCTGACGTCATGGCACTCTTCGCATAAAGTCTGTCCTGAGACACGAACAGTTTCCAAGGTTAGTTCATAGCATCGATCACATACCCGAGAAGTTGTTTTCATCTGAATCCTCCGTTTGTCTGCTGCATACTTGAATCTCCCGCCTATTAGATGGTTCGGGCAATGCAGCAACATCCTCTCTGAAAGGGCCTGGGTACCTAAATATGACCAGCCCCTATACCCTCTGCTGACACATGGTCCTGCTATTCAGATGCTCGCAGACTTTCCGTGAGTGCAATAATAAGTGGGGATGATTCATATAAAAACCGAACCGATCTGCCGATGTTTTCCATGGGGTCGTAAGAATGCGAATTTCAAAAATAAAAAATTACAAATCCCCATGTGCATGGAAATTCTGTATGTGCTGGGATTTATGAGCTGACTTTATCTTATGCTTGGGAAATAACATGGCTGTTCCGGCGAGTGTAGTATCTATGTGGGAGGCGCAAAAAAATTAGAGGTAGTCAAATCAATCTGACTGGTTTCTTTGACTCAGCTGTTCCGGTATGCGATATTTGGGCTCATTATTCTACTTATTACAATATTTTTTGGTTTCTTTCATACATAGAATGTAGAAAAATGACCCTAATACTAATAATACGATTACAGATGGTAAAAAAACAGCAGTCTTTAGAGCTAAAATGTTAATAACGGCTATCGATATTATTATAGCCATCGTAACTCGTGCCCACTCAAATCCGCGCCTCAGGAAATGACACAGAACAAGTGTACCAAAGCATAGAGCGAGTATAAACAGACCTATCACAACTATCGGTATATATTGGGTGGTCAACACGTTAGGTTTACCGGATGAAGGTGAGGATGACAGTCCATATACTATATAGTAAAGCGCTCCAAGCGACAAAATAGCTGATAACGTTTCAGCTATCACTATCATAACAGTCAGTGCTGTCGGACGTATTGTCACCGTAGGAAGGATGGGAGTGCACTCTTCACTGATGGACCCATTTTCATCATGGACAGCGGATGGCTTGATTGGGCTCTCAGGAGAGGGGATTGTAATCGCGGTTCCGCAAGAACACATTTCTGTCTGCCCGACCCGGCTGTCAGGAACATCAAGTGACTTACCACATTGAGGACAAACAATATGTATAGACATATATCTCACACTCCGAACTGTTAGCACTCATCATTATGGAAGCAACTTACCAGGAAGTATATCACAATATACACGAATAAAAACCTTCCGTTGGATTGAAGTATCTTGATATATAAGTGCTTTCAACAAAGTTGGCACTATTACGGGTTTTATTTGTTAGTTTTCATTATCAGGAACTATGCCATTGGAATCGTTGTCGTAAAATCTAAACTCAAGTAGTTCATGAATACCACTTCCACCGGTATGGAACGAACGTAGTATTATAACCTTTACAGGACATCTACTACTTCCACCAAAAATGGGCTACCAGTTCCACTGACCTACATATATGCATCCGCTGCTATCTAATGTGCACTTCCACCAGTTTTAGGAATATGGTAGGCGTCGAGTTGATTGGACTATTTAGCACTTCCACCATTATCAAATAGACGACGGGCATCATAACATTCAAAGACATTGACCACTTCCACCATATCTGAACTATCACTTCCACTGGCGCACACTGAAGCATCATCAACAATTCCCTGACATCTATTTGCACTTCCACCAGACTCATACAGACTGTGGGCATTGTAACTATCAGAGTATATTGGCACTTCCACCGGAATAAAATGAAGACTTTACTAAAGGTTCAGGTATCCATATGCACTTCCACTGCCATATGAGTATAATATGTTAAGTCAAAAAAGCACTTCCACCGTTTCTAGGGAGGAACAACCATGCCAAAAACAATCACCATTATCTGTCAGTTCTGTGGTAACCCGGTAACTAAAGAACTCAAAGAATACACGCGCAAGATTAAAAACGGTCGAGGGTTATTCTGCAACCAGTCTTGTGGTGCAAAGTTTAACAATAACCAGCGTAAAGAAGAGAAAGAAGCAACACTTCCACCGCCACCACCAATGACTGAAGCAGACGCTGTAAAGAGGTATATGCGGTTAAGGCAAGTTATCATGATGCGGGATGAGCATGGGGCATACATGCCTTTAGATTGGGTCAGTGAGCAAGTAAGAAAACTATACCCGGAATTATCTGTGTCACTGGAGAGTAAAACAATAGATGAGTGGCGGGAATTGTGCAATCAGGAATATTATTGGAACGTATCCATACCTTCACAGACAGTCACCGTTGAGGAAGTATTGCTTAAGGAACTGAACCTGGCGCGTGAAAACTATGACATGTGGGGTTAGCGTTGGGTTTATTACTTATTTCTGTGAACAGGGAAGCCATGGATATATTGGTATGGCTTCCTGAACTCTTGCTTAGTAGGATAATGATGTTTTCAGACACGTTCAATTTGCCCTCTGTAATGCCCATTAAAAGGCCTTTAGGTGTGGACAGATACTTTGGGTCATTCCTCTATCCATCAGCCTACTACGGGGAGATACTTACGCGTGTATTGCAACAACTTGACCCACCTTGGTTACTAGAGGTAAACTATGTATATTCCATCCCTTGGAGCTTCATACAATGTTGAGCATTCCGGCGGATTCATATGCCCGAGGTCAGCAATCCTAAAGCTAAATACTGTAGTTATGAGGTCAGAGCTGCCGATCTCCCAGCGCATTGCATTCATAAAACTCTATTACCTCATGTTTTGCACTGAATAGCCCAAACTTTAAGCTAATCTATCTTATTACGCGCGTAATCGTCCAGATTTAATTAGTAGAACAGCTTTGCAGTACATATCGACCATGGTTTTAGATCACCATTAAACCTCGCCATACTTCGCAGTTCCAACGATCTTCGGACATTCTTACCTTATAAATGTTTATCAAGCCAGTCCATAACACACAATTTGGCTGCAGCAGTATACAAGCCTGACTCATGCATACCGATATAAAACCTCGTGCAGTTCCACCATGAATGCTTACTGTGCAGTCACCATGTTAAAGCATGTTTTCACATGATCAGTAAGCTTTGCAATAGATAGAAATCTCTGTTTACCATGGACCTTTGGCATGTAGAGGTATATCGTATAGAACTACCACTACGAGGCTGCCGTAATTTCAGCATTGCATACTGAAAATACTTGGCTTAATACCAGTCCATGCTGAGTTATTTCATAATTGCATAGATAACTAAAGGTATCCAACCAGGGGGGCCAGATTACGCTTATGCAACTTTGTGCTCATTTTGAAAGCTAACTCAGCATAAACCGTTAAATTCAACATGTTTATACACTATGAATTGTAGACACCAACTCCACTAACAACCACAGGACCAGACCGCTAAACAGTTCCACTATATTAAGTAAGGATGCAGATAATGCATCGCTGTTGAGTGAAATCATCAGCTTCTTAAAACGAAAGCTCCGCAAAAAAGTGCCTGCCTATAATAACTTCAAAGGCAGGATTACCGGTCACATATGCAACCGGTATTTGGTGCGGGGGAGAGTTTTGGATTGATCCCCAAGACTCAGGACGAAAGAGTGTGGCCCACCTCTACGCTTCATTAGTCTGTTCCCCCAAACCAGAATCTTCTTGACCTAAAAATGGTGGAACGGTGGAACTGATGTCTACAACTCAATATCAGCGCAACAAACAGACTTATCTAAAATACTGCAAGCTTTACAATGAAATACAGGTTCCGGCAAACTTCAAAGAATATTGCCAGACCATACTCGGGTTGGATCAACAGCAGAGTCGTGCCCTGGTTTTCTTTCTCCAAGAACTTGAGGCACACAAGTCCAAAGCTAACTTTCTTGCATACCAGCTCAAAGGTGCTGCCGGACTGAGTTTCAAAGACGATATATACGACTTCATCTATGAACTGAAAGATGCTGTCCCGGATTTCCATAGCTGGTTCACTACACACCGATTCGATACCCAGACCAACACGGGTATCCCATACTCCCTGAAGTTTTACTTGAATGATGAGCAGACAGCACTATTATTTGCCCTGCTCAACAACCCCAATGATATACAGGTCCTGCTTACAGATAATCCAGTTAGTGCATGTATCAGGACGAACAAACCCCGAAGTCCCAAAACGCAGTCCGTTGCTGCAAACACATTATATGAATCTCCAGCCAGTAATGTGAAATACAATACCCAGCCCTTAATGGATTATCTGAACTCCTCTAGAGCCTGTCGGGCTATAAATGCACTGGCAAAGACTAATAATGTTGAACTACTGCCTACCGACCTGTTATTTCACGGAACCCCCAGCACAGATAGACCATCCAGTGATGGCCGCATACTTAACGACAAAAAGCTGCGTGCTCAATTATATACAGGTTGCTACTATATTGACATCTGCAACTCAAACCTGAGCATTGTCGCTATGGATGGTGGGCTTCCTTTACTCACGACAGTTATTAAGGAGAATTGTGACAAAGAAGACGGGGTTTGGAAATATTATACAAACTACCTGGGTATCGAGTTTAATGATAACAATAAGTCCGCTATTAAGCACGGGATCATCTATCCTGAAATCTTCGGTATGTGGGATGAAAACATAAAGAAGGCTGAGCATGGCAATAGACTACTGAATGAACCGACAGTCAGGGAACTTAAAATATATCGGGATGAGTCCCTGGAGTATTTCGAAGCCGGTGGTGAGAGGACTACGATATTTGGTGAGTTCCTGAAGATAAATCCTGAATCTCCAATCAGCATCCAAAAGCAAGCCCGGACCCTACATTGTAAGTATATAGTAGCCATCGAGCAATACATAATCCAAAAGGTTATTCTGGAATATGTGGTCAGTCATAAAGATATTGTCATTCCAAAAGGATACCTGGGCGATGGTTTTTATCTTAAAGGTTCAGGACACAAAGGCAACTTGGAACGCTACGCCAATATAGTTGCTGAAAAGATAGTGGGTGAAGCATCTAAACTTGGTATAACGCTGAGATGCAAAGCTGTAGAAGTCAAACCCGTAAAAGTGGAAGAAGCCGCAATAGATTCAACTCAGCCTATCGAAGTCGTATATGAGAATGCTGCACCCATTGCACTGGAAGTTCAGCAGAAAATGCTTCCTCGTCCGGAGTTACTACAGGAAGAGCATCAGAACAGTAATATTGCTTTTATACAAATGCCTTATTCAGATCGGGTTATAGCGGTGGAAGTGAGATGAAAAAGTTATCAACGACGTTACATTATGCCTGTAACCTAAATTCAGGTTATTTGTTTTATCGCGTATCTGTAGCAGAGCAAACAGTTAATGATCCCGATGTATTTGCAGATATAATTGATACAGATACCGGAATGTATTACGGAGAAGAACGTGGAATATAGTGTCCCCGCCGCAAGCAGCGGGGATCTACATGTATTTACTTACAGGGTTTCCAGGAAACAATCAGCAGGAAGAGCTGGACAGAATGCACTTATTGGATGCTTTACTTTCTCTAGCCACTCTTTTACTGAAATACCACTTTGGTCTACTGCTGCCATGAGAACACGAGCTGCAGCTTTTGCATCCGCCAATGCATCGTGATGGTTGAACTCATAGCCAATTTCCTTGCACAGTTTGTCCAACCTATAACCTTTGGAATCCAGTTCTGTCCAGACTCTTCGAGCAACCATTGTAGAATCAAGCCATATACCAGTGGGTAGGCGTAGATCATACCGCTCGCAGGTTTTAGATATAGCACTCTGGTCGAAAGAACCGTGGCTGACTATTATTGAGTCATCCAGCATAGAGAAGAGATCCTCTGCCAGAGTCGGAAAGTCAGGAGCATTGTCCACAGTTTTCTGATTAATGCCGTGGATAGAGACGTTGATCCTATTGAAATAGGTCTGCGGGTTGACGTAAGAGCTCCACTCATAGGAGATATCCCCATCTTCATACCTCACTATACCGATCTGACAGATGGAAGCCCGATTGCTGTTCGACGTTTCAACATCGATTACTGTAAAAGTCATTACTAGCCTCTGTTAAATATATTCGAAGATCCTGCAGTATCAGATACCAAATATCTCCGTTGAATATATTATATGGATGCCAGTCTGAACAACTGTATACATAGTTCTTACACGCGTATATATGTACTGTTACAGTTTGTTTTTCTTGATAATCTGCTTCCGCCACAGTGACTATATTTCCAATGTGACAGTTAATACCTCCAGGTATAATCAAGGGCCATATAGACCATCCTGGATGCAATCATGGGCTCTTTCATATTTGTTTCAACCAGCAAATTGAACTCAATAGACTATTCAACCTTGATCATTTGGGTAGCCGAATAAAACAGCAGATAGGTAAAGACAAATCCCTGTTATATAAATCTTAGAAAACATAAAGCCCAAATATAAGTATAAAACCTTAGTTTTGTTAATGGAAACTGTTTACGCGCGTAATCTATAATAGCATTCGTATAATATTTTTAGAACAAAAGTCTACCCAAGCAGGCATAGTTCAACTTCTGCAAATAGAAAGGAATCTAAGAAAGATGAAGACTCAAACCTCAGTAACACTTGCCGGGGAAGTAACAAACGAACATAAGGAGAGAACAGAAATGCTAGCAAAGAACAGTATCCAGAATACCGGAAAGAAGAACGATCTAGTGAAAATCGAAATCTTGAACATTAACGGAGATATTATCATCTCTGGAGAGTATCCAGGCTTGAAAGCCGCAGTTGAAGCCAACAGATATGACCTGATTGGCGCGAATCTCAGCGGAGCTATTCTGAGAGATGCCAACTTGGAAGTGTGCGACTTAAGATATGCCAATCTATCCAATGCACATTTGGAAAACAGCGTATTGATTATGGCTAGGTTGCAGAATGCCAATTTGTCCAACGCATCGATGAATGGTTGCTGCTTGGATACTGCCCAGTTGCAAGGTGCCAATCTGTCCGGCTCTGACCTAACAGGTGCAATGATTGAGAGTGCCAACATTACTGGCACTAACATTGCAAATGCCATACTGCCCTATATCATTATAAGAAACAGATCGCAGGTATGCATCGTCTCAGGAGCTTATCTAAACATCAGCTGCGCTGTAGAGGCAAATAAGGGTGAGTTGTCTGGTGCTTATCTCAAAGGTGAATCTCTGTTTGAAGCTCGTTTGGAGCATGCCAACTTGTATTATGCAGATCTCGAGAATGCTTACCTTGAAGAAGCTAATCTGAGTTATGCCAACCTTGAATGCGCGAATCTGCAAGGTGCACATTTGAGAGGCGCTAACCTTGAAGGCGCAAATCTCAAAGGAGCCAAACTTAAGGGCGCGGATCTGACAGGCACCATACTTGACGCCAGTTAGTTCACAATTGAAGAGCTATACACTGGAGCATTGTTTCAGTGTTAGATGGATACTAAAAGGGGTTGATGGTTATTGTTCCTTCGACCCCACCTGTTGGTAGTAAAAGTTTTGGGTAAAAAGCATTAGCAGCAGCAGTAATCGCATTGTGTTCTTCTGTAAATAGTTGAAGTATGAAAGGAAGAGAAACAAACGTTGGGGAGCCATTGTTCAAGTAAAGATGGTGTCGGCGAAGGAAAAGCGGTTAGAGAATATATGATAGCGCATTTGGATCGTTACGAGTTTATGATGGGCTGAAATATTTGGCCACCCATTGATTCGGTCGCCGGAATAATAAAAAAATGCTGCAACAAATGCGAAGTCTGTCTTTGTAACAGCTAAACTGCGTAAATCTCTGAACCCGTAAAAACATCAAGGATCCTGGACTTCGGTTCGGGATTTTTTTTGTGACAGGTAATGCTAGTATTGTTCAGTTAAGCCTCTGAAACAGCAAAACCCCCGGGAAAGTTCCCGGAGGTTTTGTCATATCACCACTATGTGTAGCTTTGTTTGTAGTAAACTACTTCCGCAGTTCCCTGTAATAATCAGGCTTGTAGCGGCATATTAAGCCCATCTTCCAAAGTGGCAGTTGAAGCTCGGAATATTCATCCCTGCCCCACATAGAATGTAGTCGCATAAATCGTGCCAATCAATTCTACTATCGTTAAAGCAGGTATGTTTTACAGTTCCATCTATGCCTAATTATTCTGCATAACGTAAAAATACTCCAGCAATAGACTCCCAGTGTCTTCGTCGTATTATAGAATATAAAGATTTCCATGGTTCCACGAATCTGTATTACGTATTCCAAAAACAAGTTTAATAAAGTCGCTCAGATTTACACAAGCATCTGGTCATATAATCTTGGAAATATGCGAAGAATAGTATAAGATACAAGGTGATATCATTAATGGATATTGATTGGAGAGTAATGATGCATAAACGGACTGTTCTGACCCTTCAAGTGATTTTCTCGGTGATTTCAATTCTACTCACATGTGTCTTACCAATCCAATGCAAAACAAAACCTTGGCCAACATATAGAGGTGCTTGGTTCAGAATCGGCTATCCTCCAAACTACACTGTCCAACCGTCTCTCAAGGGAGCTACATCGGGAGACAGAGGTTATGATAGCGTATTCTTTATCTCTCCCGACAAGAAAGTAGAGTTTTATGTCTTCTCCCCTCAATGGTCCGGAGAACCTACTGATGTTGCAGTCAATTCAAACACGGAAAATCTGGTCTCCACCAGGACTGTCCAACAAAAAGGTAAAAAGGCACCCATCACCATCACTAAGATATCTGCAAAACAAGGAGCATATAAGCGCCTTCTAATTGACATAAAAAACGGGTCGACACACAAGGTATTCGGTGTTAAGTGCCCTTACTCAGAATCTTTTGGGCGGTATATCAAGCATCTTAATCGGTTCCGGAAAAGTTTGGTGCAATTTGTTTATATACAAGATAAGGGTATAGTCATTAAAAAAGGTATAGAGACAAACCAGTCTGTTGCCATTCTTGATTCTGTTAAATTGGACTCTGAAGAAGAAACACCTTCCACTGTTCTTCCCGTAAATCCTCTAGTGAAGCTGGGTGTTGTAAAACAGAACAATCCCAAAAATGGTGTCTATGCTATAAAAATACCACTAAAAGCAATTCAATATCTCTCATCGAAGCTTTGCTCTAAAATAACAGCTGATAAGGACTTTGGAAAACAAAAGGTTGTTGCTGTTGTTGACTTTGAACTAATAGCAAGACGCGAATCATTAAAGTTGGACCGAGGAGTATGCAGCAATGTACGTGAGGATCTTGCAACGGCTATGGGAGAATCTCAGGATATCAAAGTGGTAGAGAGAGGACAGATTGCGTCGGCTCTAAAGAATCTCAAGATTGAACAGAGTGGGCTGGTTGACATTAGCTCTGCCAAGAAACTCGGCAGGATTGTCAGTGCTGACTTCGTTTTACTGGGAAGTATTTCTGATAGAGGAAATAGTGTGGTCATAAATGCGAGAATAATCAACGCGGAATCTGGCCAAGTTAAGTATTCTACATCAATCAAGCTGGCGAAGGACTAAAACACATTATTCTAAACCAATGCTTTATACCAATCGTAAATATTAAAGCAAAGTCTGTTTCGAATATACACGCAGCTATCTCCCAATAAGAGCCGGATTTTGTGTAATTGTTCGTCATACCAGATTACCCAAAAATGCCTTCTGCTGTCCTGAAAGACCAATCTGTACCATAGTTACCACTACTCATGATTTACATCTAACACTCTATCGGTCATTACATAGCACATTCACAATCGCTCCAGGGCTTGATTCTGACGCAGTAACGTAATCGAACACATATTCTCTCGTCCGGGACTGTCTGCCCTCTCTGACGAAGACGCTACAAATACATCAGCATATTCAGTGCGAGCAAGTTGTCGTTTACTTTATCGGAAGTCATCTATATCAATGCATTCCAGGGCATACTTTTTTACACCACCAATGTAAAATCATAGGATAATATCTCTCCAATATACTTCTATATTGTCATGCCTAAAATCTTTGAGGTAGTGAATCCAAATCTGCCTGTGACCCACACATCCATCAGAAAAACTAAGTCCTACCACCTTGTGTGGTTGTTGTAATTGCTACATGATGATCTGTAAGAAGGACAAATGTCGGCACTTGTCGTAATCTTTATTCGAGGTGATCTATATGCCATTACTTACAATCGCTGAAGCTTCTGTAAAGTTGAATAAATCTGAGAGAACTATCCACCGGATGATAAAGTCAGGAAAGCTCACTACAATTGAGTCTGAGGGAAAGCTGCTTATTGATTTTCCCGAGGAACACAATCCCTTTGCTTCTGAAGTCCTGCAACAAGAGCATTGGATGAAGCTGGAAAGTATCTACCTGCAGACTATCGGACGTCTTGAAGCTGAGAATTACAGGCTTTTGGACATACTGGACAGACTCCTGCCTCCTAAAGAAGAGAGTAATAACTCTGATAAATCATAGCCGGTTCTAACCAGCATCTGTCGCTGTGCGCATACTTCGTCTGCTTTGGTATGAAAGTATAAGAAGGGCTGCATACGTGGCAGTAATGAATAAGCCAAAGCATACACCCTAACAGATTGTCCTGGTTATCCACTCAGATTACAATGCTCCAGAGTGCCTGGCAGTAAAGTTGATTTATGCGAAAGACAGTGTATTGCCAGACTCATGCCGGCTTTTCTACTTGCTCCTATAAATTTGTATAAAAAAGACTTACAGTTGTATGAGGTAATCCATCGGCTTTAATGCAGAGCCACTCAGAAAGCACTCCAGCTGCCTTAATACGGGCCTTATACCCACCAAGATTACTAATTACTGAATCACTCTGTGGGAGTCCGTTTTCGTTCATTTTTCGGCAATGTTATGGTGTGCCGAACAGATAGTGTCCATCACTGTAAAAAGCCATCTCAGGAAGTATCCCATAGCTGAGCCTGCGTTCCAGTTCATGCATTCAGACTTCATATATAGCCTTAGAAAACCTCTTGCAGCACTTCCACTTCTGCTTACCATCGTGCATGTAAACTATCTACCAAGCCTTGTTCTTCTTGACTAAGCTTGCCAAGTTGTCCAGTTACGCCGTCATAAAGACAAGCTCATCACACATCCTACGCAGCAATCATGACGGCATACTAAATATTTTTGTCGGCATTTTTGTCAAATCTATACCATTACCAGAAAATATGGAGTATAATTTCTTTAAGTATTAATTTTAGGAGAGATTATGAAAAAAGCAGTTCTAGTAAAGTGCCCAGGAAAAACCAAAGATATTGAGACATGGTTTGCATCTGATATCGATGATAGGTTTTGTATTCACCGTAAGATGCGTTATTTGACAAAAAGTTTTACTCTGGATTTGAAGGGTTTAGTGCCTGTGTTTACAGCATTCCTGACAGGAGTACTGCCTTGTCCAGACTTGACCTTTGACTCTGAGGTAGTGGCCACATCTTTTGAACAAATAGTCTCTGTGCAGACGAGAGTTTCGGTGTGTTTTACGGAGAGTCAAATAAGATTCTCCTCTCCCCTGCTGCTAGGTCCTGATGCAAGGGCTACGAGGAATGAATTCTGGGCGGATAGTATTCTTCGGGTAAACTGTGGCATACAGAAGGATTTTGTTGAGCGAATTCTAAAGGCTGTATTAAAACACAACATGGTCCCAGACTTAATGGAGACAAACAAGCTGTGAGCAAAGAACGCCTAGAGTATGTATATCCATAAATGTACAGACTATGAGCTGGGATTGAGTCGGAGATTTTGTCCGTTCTTCACTCCATCTGTTTCATACGATCAGTTATTTATTGGTATTTCTGATTACAACAGCTAAAAAAGTTACTTGATTTATGCTCCAATTCCGCGTCTAATAATATAACGGGATATCAAGGAGCAAGATACTCTATGGATACCTGGATTAGTCATCTAGAGCAATTGGGTTTCGGCTGGTGATTACATATTCGAATACACAATAGGACCGATATAAATGTGTTCGGTATTACATTGACCCACCCGCCAATGCTCTGTTAGGATGAATTACGGACTGAGAGGAGAACTGAAGTAAATGCAAGAATTCAGAAAAAAAACCTACACTATCGAAGAGGCTGCTGCTATGCTCGGGATCGGCAAGACCCTGGCATACACTCTGGTTCGCGCCGGAAAACTACCAGCTATCAAGTGCGGTGGTAGATGGATCATTCCAATGAGCAGGTTCGATAAGTGGCTCGATGGTGAAAGGGAGTGCGGCTGATGAACGGCAGCATCACTAAGCGAGGCGAGAACAGCTGGAGAATCCGTATTTTCCAGGGATATGACACTGATGGTAAACAGCAGTTCATATCGAAGACTGTCCGGGGACTCAAAAAGGACGCCCAGGCGGAAGCTCGGAAAATCCTTGATGAGTTGGGTAAGGGGCTGTACAAACAGCCCCAGAAACTCACCTTAGGCCAGTATATGCAAACCTATTTGGACACGACTGGTAATTTGTCTCTGGCTGAACAGACACTGCATAGGTATAATGAGATAGTACAGAAGCACCTCGTTCCCAATTTGGGAGATATCGAACTGCAAAAACTGACCGCTAACGACATCAGAACTTACTATGCTGAAGCAATAAAAAGTGGGCGTAGGAATGGAAATGGTGGATTAAGCAAACGTACAGTGCTACAGCATCATCATGTTCTGCACAAGATCCTAGAACAAGCTGTAGAAGATGATATCATTGCATCTAATCCAGCTATAAAGAAACTGGCTCCTAAATTGGATGCTGATTGCAAGATGCATGTCATCACCCCTCAAGAGGCTGAAGTAATGCTTAAAATTGCAAGCACCTGTAAGTATCTTGATTGCATAAATTTTGCTCTGCAAACTGGTATGCGCCGGGGTGAAATCCTTGCAGTAAAATGGGGGGACTTGGATATGCAGCGGAGTGTCCTCAGTGTATCAAAGAGTCTTACTCAGATTAATGGAGAAATCTCTGAAAAGACAACCAAGACTAGGTCTGGTAGACGTACAATCGATCTTATGACAACTACTATAGACCTACTCAAGAAGATTAAAGCTGAGCAAGCCCAGAATAGGCTATTCTTAGGGGACGCATATAACAACAATGATTATGTGTTCTGCGAAGCAAATGGTGACTGCTTGCACCCGGAAAGCTTAACAAGATCCTTTATGCATTATGCGGGGAAAGCTGGTTTGGACCTAACTTTTCACGATCTTAGACATTGTCACGCTTCTTGGTTACTAGCTGCTGGTGTCCATTCTAAGATTGTTTCAGAGCGGCTTGGTCATTGCTCTATACAAATCACGATGGATTTATATAGTCACTTACTGCCATCAATACAAGCAGCAGGGATCGCAAAGCTCGAGAGTATGTTGGGTAACTGCAAGGAGATTGCTGCAGGTGTAGCATAAGAAAGGAAAATATTATGGATGGTAACAAGGCACTCAACAGGGTGCCTTTTTTATTGCCTCTCATTTCACAATCCGCTTGACCATTTACTGGATAATAGCAGCATCGACCGCTTATCGCCGCCTGATATCATACTTTACTTGACCATTTCTTGACCATTTAAGGGGATTAAAGCAAAAAACAGCTCCTCCTGAAAGTTAGAAGAAGCTGTTTTACGCTCAAATATGTATGGTGGGCGAGGGGGGAGTCGAACCCCCATGGGTTGCCCCGGAGGATTTTAAGAAGTATGACATAGTCATAAACGTCTTCTTTGCGCCACATATAGTGCTGTTTTACACTCGATTTTTGATTAGCAAACTCCTATATCTGTTGCTTATTATCGTTGAATTCGCCTTGTTGCAGACAAAACATGATCAGAAACATGATCAGACATTGAAATGTTTCACAGAGCGGAAGTCGTTTCTGCTTTCCATCTCCCCTACCCTTACTCAGCATTTTTCTTACTATACCGTTTTCACGTTATCCAAAAAGCCTTGAGCGACAATATTATTTGCCCATTCAGATGTATATGACACAGTGGATTTCATGTTGTCTAAGACTGATATAATCTGTTCGTCACTACCAAATTCTACGGGTTCCTCATATTTGGTTTGATCTACGAAGAAAACCGGATACCAGTATCTATCAATCATTAAGAAGACGGCATCAGTGTCTGGAATATATTTTCCATTCGATTCAGAATAATCAGATACAGCAAGAAGATTAGACTCGACCTTCTTTATGCATAACCGATGATGTAACTCGTTATCGATTTGCAAGTGACCTTCATTACCGCTTAAATCCACTCCTGCGTTGGTTGCGAGTTCTGTAATTACCTTTTCCATTCTTATACAAGGTCTTATGCGCATTAGATCTGATTTTGCAGATTCAGTAATGTTCATTCCAATATCCTTTGGAAGTATTTGGTTTACACTATTATACTCAAACATTCGGATTTTGCATCAATAATTTCAGAGTATCTTTTTCCATATGCAGACATATGGGGCTTCGCCCCTGTTTATCTATTCAGCATCTTCATTCTCTACCGGCTTGACTGCATCGAAATACACTTGAGCTATGCTGTATTCTCCTATCGCTGTTGTATTGAGTAAGAGCCACACTGAGTCATTCTGGTTGATCTAACAGTTCCTGCACTCGTTTCACCGCAGCCCTAAGTTCATCTTCCAGTTCTGTTGGGAGGTTGCCAGACTTCAGCCTGTCCATTATATCGTGCTTGGTCTTTTCAAGTTTTTCCCTTTCGGTATCCAGCATGCTAACCGCCTCATTATTTGTGATTACTCTCACACTCTAACTGAACTTGAGATAATTATAAACGTCGTGGCATAGACTATTTCATATTACATTAGGGTCAGTCCTTATCATAATGTCGATCCAATAGCCATTTCAAAGAATGTTTGCTATAGTGTCAGTAGTTAAACTAAAAATCTACTGACACCATATGATCTTCACTTAATCAAGAGACACCATCTTGTCGATACCTAAAGACCAGTAGAAGTATTCAACCAACCTATTCAATATAGGACTATCCCCGTTCTCAGAGAGTAGTTGTGCGGATTCAGTATACGATACTTGCACATATGGTAGACTAATCACAACGGTATCATCATAGTTACTGGATTTGAGCTTTTGCTCTTTTATTCCACTAATTGTCAACACCGAATAGACATTTCCGGCGTAATGGCATTGCTCCAAAACTTTAGCAAATAGTTTCATTCGTTCTTGTAACCAACTGAAAAACTTGTCGTCTATGGTTAGCACTATATTCTGTGGTATGACATCAATTCTGCTCCAGCGCATAAATCCTGAATTGGTGAGTAGAAAGGTCTTTGAACCACCATTGAACTCATTCTTTGATATGATACTATCATTTGGTGCAGGTTTGACATCATTACTCAAACCGTTACCACGCATGTTATTCAAGTGTTTCATTGTGTCACGCATATTAAGCCGGAGGGTATCTTGTGGTTCCACTACTATTGAAGCAAGGATTGTTCCGATTGGGTGATCTTCAAGACCATCACGAATAACTGGTAGATCTGAGTCTCGTGAAAGCAAGAGATTGTTTTTTTCACCAGGCAATATGCCTACTACCTCCCAACCTGCTTGCCCCAGAGCATTTAGTGTAGATAAATCATCAGACGACGGAACCTGTTTGTATTGATATTTCACAGTATTTGTCTCCATTCGGTATAGGCATTAACTTTATATAATCCTGCCTTCATTGCTAAAACGTCGGATAAATAACTCAAGAAGCATATGCGCCATGGAAGATTGTTGTTGTGAATTAACAGGGAATTCCGACAACTCAGGCACCGCTGGTACTGAGATTATTCTGTCATTAGTTCCCATATACATATTAACTCGGTTTTGTCCGGGTGAATGTTTGCCAAATGATTTCATACCCATATTGAGAATGGAACCTGCGACAAATATTCTGTTTCTATAATTAAGTATCGACTGATATACATATCCAGCAAAACCCGCCAGATTGTATAAGATTTCATGTGTAGCGTCTTGATCGACCAATAAAGCACTGATCGTTCTATCTAAATAGTCTTGGCGTTCCGGGAATGTTTTTCCCATCATAATCTGTCCGGCTCTGTCCATTATAAGTATTGCAGAGACCTCAGATTGTATGGTCTTCTGAGTAATAATAATATGAGTCTCATCCACGTATTTGTTATATCCGACTGCGGATTCAAAATACTTGGATTTGCCAAGCAATAATTCTTTGATGAGTTCATTGGCAAATTCCTCACTTCCTATTTCAGTAACAGATAGGTTGATATCTGCCATTACTGGTATACATGATAAGCATGTTATAGTTTCGCCAGAATATTGAGGCAATTTCATAAGAAACGTTTCAAATCGTTCACACGCTTCATTTGCAGATATTTGTCTGACATTTCTGCTTCTCTCGTGGTTACTTAAAGCCCTTATAATCTGATCCCTAAGATCCACGGCATTTGTAAAAGTAGCTCGGAATACCCCTGTATTGTAATCTCCTACCTTTACTCCAAACTGTTTTTGCCTGTCTTCTTTATCTTCTAGAGATATGAATGCAAGAATAGGTTTTGAATTCCGGACTGCTTCATCATATTCCTGCTCTGTTGGTGATGTATTACTGGCTCCGGTCCATCCGTATCTCTCACCTAGAATTAGTATATATACATCAGATTCTCTAACCTCAGCTAGACAAGCTGACTCTGGAGGATCAGGACGCGCACCAAAATCCTCAGCCATAACTGGATGATGGCTCAGTAATTCAACTGCTGACTTAGCTGATTGCCTGTAGCTTTCAAAACCCTTCATAACTGAACTAATGAATACTTTCACTGTTGTCCTCCGTATACATCCACCAACATGGGCATGGTCATTCTCTTTGGTTCTGGTATTAGTTCTTCTCTTTCTGGATCAATGCGAACTCTTCTGGGGATAGTTTATACCATGTCTTGTCAAATGGGAAGGTAGTGGTAAGAATTCATTTTTGGGCAACTATTAAATAGTAGAATATGGCATAACCCACAACAGGTTACGAAAGGTTTGTAATGACTAATACAATTTCTTTATATATATTCGATATATCAGCAGAACGTTTAACCTTGATTGGCGAAGGAATAATCAAACGATATCCAACCTCTAACATGCAATCTGTGGAGTGCCAAGTCATCTCCACACCAGAAATGCATAGAGGTGATTATTGGGATAATGGGAAATCACATATGCTTGCCTTATTGTCAAGCGATTTATATTTAGCAGGCAAATTCACAATGATTGAGAAAGACATCTTGTATCACACAGAACATGGAACTGTCTTCTGTTACACATTGCAAGGAAGTGAACTCGATATGATCTAGTGCACATTACATTGCCAATGTATCCTGATCCAAATATAAACTGATTTCCACATGCAACGGAATAGCATATCTGCATCCAAATCACCACAATTACAAAGGAGGTAATCGTGATCATTTTCGTCAAGCCACAATCAATATGTGCAGAACGTATCCGGACGATCACACTGTTAACTTCATGGTTTGGTGTTAATATCCTGAGTCTGCAAAAAACTACGGATCTCAGTAACATGTCTATCACTACTATTACCAGACTTTGTCCGTTATACTTAACCACGACTCTTGAGAATCAGGAGATATTCAATCCAATCATCTCGCAGCGAAACTTCATATCCTCACATAGTCCACGGCATTATCGTCCAGGTTATCCTGCTCCCTATCATATCTCTCAGTTGTCCGTGGATCCGCGTGTCCGGCAGCATACTGAACTTTATGAAGGGCAGCACCGCCTTTCAGAGCTAATGTGATGAAGCATACGCGAGTGCTATGTGGAGTAATATTGGATGTTATTCCAGCCTCCTTTGCTCTGCGCCTGATTATGTGCCATATACCATTTACACTTAGAGCATTAGCTCCCACAGTGACGTAAGATGCCTTCAAACCTCTCCCTGTTTTCCTCACCTCTGAAAAGAGTGGATGATCTCCATTTTCCATGCCAGCAGCAGATAGCCATTCGTCTAGTGCTCTTACAACGTCCACTGGCAACTTTGCCATGCGTGTTTTGTTTCCTTTACCTATTACAGTCAGAACCTTATGCCCATCCCTTACAGTCAAGTTTGCTGTCCGACTCAGAGCTATCTCTTGTCTGCGCAGTCCAGTCCGTAACATCAGCATCCATAAAGCCAAGTCCCTTTTACCGATCAGAGTATTAGTATCGATGGAATCCAAAATCTTCCTGGCTTCATCTCTGGATATTCCAGCTGTTGGGGAGTAATTGTTGTCCTGCCTAATTCCCTTAACCTTAGCTGCTGGATTGACCTCAATTATTCGTCGTTCCTGTGCCTCGGAAAATAACTGTCTGATTGAACTAAGTTTGCGATTGATTGTCGCTGGTTTATAACCATCTTCCAGAAGTTGGTTGCGATAAGCCACAACCAGATCTTTGCTAACCTGCCACAACTTGTCCTCTCCCCCGATGAACATTAGGAATGCTCTGATATCACCGGCATAAGCACGGGAAGTGTGCTTTGATAATTGACCACTGATTACTGCTTCACTGGCAGACTTGGGGAGTGTGATGGCTCTGTTTTCTGTTGTTATTGGAACGAGTTTCATGTCTTCACCTGTTAACGATAATGGTTATTATCATTAGTACTTTCACGCTCAAAATGATTGGATATTTGTATGGTTTTATGGATCTGAAAATCAGGATGGATTAGTAATTCAGGCAGAATATGTAGGGGCTTTTCGCCCCTATGTTCTTTCAGTGATTGGCAAGGATGATGGTTTTACATCCCGAGGATTACTTCCTATTGGGAATATCAACTATCCCCATCAACTTTTCATGTGGAATGCAAACCACATAATCACTACAAATGCTACAATCCAACTGAAGCATCCACCACAGCACGTATCATGACTGTTTCCCATCTCAGTTCCTCCGTGAATATTAGCTAACGTTTGTATACTCACACATCTCAGTTCTGCAGTAGTATATATAATGTAAGTGCAGTGCTTGTCCGGGGGCTTTCGCCCCCTCTTCAATCAGTGTCTTCATTCTCTACTGATTTCACTGCTTCCAGATAACCTTGAGATGAAATAATATCAGCCCAAGTGTTTGTGAATGATATCATCGACCTAATGTTCTCCAATATTCCTACAATCTGCCCGTCGTTATCGTATTCCATGGACTCCTGATATGTGAGTTGATTTTGGAAGCTAATGGGATACCAGTAGGAGTCCAATATGAAGAACACCATGTCGGGATCAGGGACTAAGTCTCCATTCATCTCAAAATAGTGAGATACGGAGATAACATTAGCACCAATTTTCTCAATACAAAGTCGTTCAAATGGCTCGTTGTCAATTCGCATGCTCCCGTCATTGGAATTCATATCCATACCAGCAGCTTCAGCATACTCAGTTATCACTCTTGCTATTGCCAGACATGGTCTAATGCTTAGCAGTGCTTTTTTTGCCTCTTCAGTAATTGTCATTTTGTGCCTCCGTGAAAATTAGCTAACATTCATATACTTGGAAAGGATAATTCTGCAGTAGATTTTCCGTTCACTATGGATGTGTGGAGTTCAACAACCATGTCAAAGTTCGCGGGAGCATCAGTGGGACATCGAGAAGCCCCCTATTTTATTCAGGGACTTCTACTTCACCGAGTATTAGGCGACCGTTTTCAACTGATCTCGTTTCTCCATAAGGATTACCCCAAGGTGATTTGCATGCTCCTTATTGCTGCATCTCTTGCAATTACAAACGCCCCAATAATTGTCATGCCAATGGTTGCCTTCAATCAGTGTTGCATCTTCTGTGGCAATCAGTTTCTCAGATAAGGTTTCATCTTGGAATTTTAGATCAACTAATGTTCTCATGACTCCCAGTCGAACCTCATTCCAATTCTCTTTCATTTTCACTTTCTTCCCCATACGCTTTACAATGACAGGATTTCCAGTTGCAGCAATTTTTGCCTTATCTTCAATTTTGTCGGTCTTTGCTGCTTGGAACGCATGTTCCAATGTCGGATAAGTTATGCCGTCCAGTGTGATAGCGGTTTTGGAGAAATTACTGAGCCAACCGAATGGCTTTCGGAACGAGTCGATTATTAGCATGTCTGATACTCCTTTGTTTTGAAAATTAGCTCATGAGATTTTGTGGGTGATACATGCTTATACTTCGATGATGCATTTCTGCAGTAGATTGTGGGGGATGGAGGGGTGTTGAGGAATTGTTTCTACTGTTGCATGTGCGGTTCTGAAGCAGTAAATATACTTTGAAATAACGTAGGCATCGGTAGGTGCTAATAATCGTGGCACAGAATAGCAATCATGGGCTAATATTCAGATGAGCTAATGATCCTATAGGAGGAATACAAATGTCAGAAACCAAAAACACAAAATACGCATGTGCCACAATGCAGGAGCTTAGGCAACGCAAGATGCTTACCCAGGAAGAAGTCGCTCGTGGATTAGCGACAGGAGTTATCCAACCAGTAATGAAATACGGCGTACATATGTATTGTTACAGTCCGGAAGAGATCAGAAATCTTTACGGCGACACAAAGTTATGAGATAACTTCAAACAGAACCCTTGGCACTAATGGGCTGGGTATTCGTTGATGCCGTTATAATCATATGTATTGCAAACTCATATTCAGGAACATTATTAGTCATAGCTACACGCTTGATATATGTGTTTTTTTCTCAGAATACACCCTCTCCGGAGGGTTAAACGGTTCCCCCGGCATCACTGACTCTGTGATTCGACTAAAAGAAGGCTCAGTGGTTGAAGGGGGTGTCATTTTCTAGTGATAAGCTGAGGTTCCATTTAATGTGTATACGCAGCGACTCCACATTTACAGCCAAATTCACTTGCGTGGGATCAGCATACCTCATCAGCGTTCTAAGATTGTGGTTTTTCATCCTTTCAATTTGTGCTTTTATCCAATCCCTAAGAAGCAATTCTACTGCACTCTCTGCCGTTATATTGGCGGATCATAGGATGTTCGTGATTCCAGAGCATGTTTATCATAGTGCAGTAATCATAGCAATGTTAGTTCATCCTATAATATTACGCGAAAAAATTTGAATCATGTCCGGCAGACAACTAATGTTCGTGATGACAATAGCACATCATCTGCAGGAATACGCAGGCCAACTGCCTAAGTAAGCCCTATGATGTCAACAGTTCATCCTGAAATTGTTATCAGCAAATGTGAACACTTACTACATCTCTGCAAATACTCATCAATGACTGCTATAATACGCATAGTGACTCAGTCGAGCTGCTGAAAATGCGGAAATACCAAGTGTCTTATGGGAGTTTGTTTGGTTTCTGTTCAAGATGTTGCTTCGTGGTTTGGTGTAGTGCAGGATATTCTCAAACGAGCCTTCGAGGGTAAGATTGTTCCACAGGATCCAGTTGATGAGCCAGCTAGTATGATGCTAGACAAGTTCATTATCGAGAAGACCCCAAGGAAACGAAATAGGGAGGTATGCATTGGCTGAACAATTTTCTGATATTCCTTCAGGCATGATGCCGATTTTTGCAACTGATATGTCTAATGCACCAATAGAGCTGTATTCTGGTCCTATAACCATCCATACTGATAATAAAACCACTGCTAATGACGCTCGTATTTATTTCACATGGCTTCCCGAACCTGAAATAGTTGCTGATGTTATTCCGGACAGTGAACTCGATTTTAAATTATTCGGGTTTGACAACACTATCAGCCTCAAGATTGACAAACTGAATATTGAAACAAATGCCATTGGTACATTCTTAACTATTGGCAATGAATCATCAATGGTTCTTCATCTACATCCTTGTGTTATGAACACAGCTTCTGAGTGTTCAAATATGATGTTTCAAGTCGTGAACTTTACCAATTATATGGGCACAGCAATATCATTTACACAGAATAGCTATTCAAGAGGCAGAATGGAGTTATCAACCGATGGGTGGCAGATTATACTTGACCAGACTCCTAATTGCAGCGATCTCGAAAAGCAACTCAAAAAAGATGGTGGTTATGCGATTACACATACGGGCAGAATAGAACGAGTCGATGGTTCGAGCTTTTCGATTGCTGATGGCCATCGCATAATTGACAGAATCAGATTGTTTCTTTCATTTTGTAGAGGTAGGTTTGTTGGCATTCCTTTTATACGCGGAATTGATTCAAGCGGTAATCATGTGTATGAAGAGTGGTTACCTGCAATCGTCAGTCCCTGGAAAGGCGTCCGTTCATGGCTTCCTGAGCACAATATTGGAGATGTCACGAAAGCTTTTTGTCATTTCAATTATCTGTGTAATAATCAAGATTGGTATGATAGTATTCTAGCAGCTATCCACTGGTATATATTTGCAAATGAAAATCTTACAAGGCTTGAAGGTTCAATTGCACTTGCACAAATTGCTATGGAGCGATTATCGTGGATGAAAATGGTGATTGATCAATGCGCCATATCGCAAGATGGATTTAATCGGTTATGTGCATCAGATAATTTCAACATACTTTTCAATCATCTAGGTATTCCGCGCGGTATACCATCAGAGCTTCATAAGCTTTGTGCTTATTGTAAGAGTTCTCACATTAGTAGTCTATCAGAGTGTATCACACAATTCAGGAATGATATAGTCCATCCTCCAAAGAAGAATAAAACATCACCTGATAAAGATACATTATATGAAGCTTACAATGCATCTATTTGGGCATTAGAATTGGTTATACTTGCATTGATACAATATCGTGGTCAGTATGTCAGTCGTGTCAATCCCAAAATTATATGGACAGGTCAGAGTGAATTAGTTCCTTGGGTTGTAACCCAGTTACCTGGTTAGTATTTGTTTTATTGCTTCAATTTACCCGCGAGTGTCCATAGAGGTAGGGGCAAGCCATACGGCTCACGCCGCCCTAACCGAACCGTAAGTGCGGTTTTCCCGCATACGGTTCTCCACGCAACAGTCGCCAGAAAGCATTCACAGACAGTTGGATGCAGGCTTGCGAAGGGTATACAAGTCAGTCTATAATGAACAAAATGCGATTGATGAGCATTTACAGCAATTTTCTTCTATTGTGGTAGGAATATTTGGATACCATTGGTGTTCATTAATGAGGCATCTATCGGATGTTGCAAATACTTTGAGAAGATGCCAATGGATGTTTACCAGCGGAAAAAAGACCTCATTTGAGATCATTCAAGTGATCCTTACGTCATCAATGCAATAAATTCTATTGCTATGATTGTGCAATAATTACAGTAAATTAACCGGCATAACGGTAATAGGTATTATATGAGGAAGTCAAGGAATACGTAGATCCGTTGGCTCGGATAATGTTTGAGGCTTTACTTAAACAAGATAAATCATCATTATTCTATGAATAATGTAATGTTTCTACGCTAGAGTCAACTATCTGTATATCTACTTGCTCTGAAATATTATGATGGATATTAATGTATTTGGTATATCCAGATATGCTCATCCGTTGGTATTAATGCTCTCATTATTAAAAATGACGTAGTTTTCTAAATCCCAGTATATGCCCTGCAATGCTCCATGAAATTGATAAACTGTGTTCCTGCTGAAGATGTATTACATACTGCTATTTCTCCTTCTAGTACATCCAGTCCATAGTTACATGATTTCGAAGCAATCGCGAAATATGTAATGTCTGCTTTGCCGAAAAGACTCACCGCAACAGCAATAGGTGCATCTGTACCTAGACTAAAAACAGCCGCGGCATGTTGATTGCTTTGGATATGCGGAATAAATGCATCTACGTCAGCAGGACTAAATGCAATGAAGAAAACATCAGCATCCATTGCGTCATCATCTTTTTCAGCAAACAATAATTTACGCCACTCTGTTATCAATGGGTCTGACAAAAAGTCATCTCCTAGATATTTGTATACCGCGGCATATGCAATCTTGCTCATTGAACGTGCCCACCTCACCAGATTGGGAGATTCTCCAATAAATGTTAGCTTTCCAGGGTCTTCCGGACTTTCCCATTCGATATATTTGTTCTTTTTTTTCTTATTAATGCCAATATCTTTCATCAACTTCTCTTTCTGGCGTTCATTGCCATATATGATGACTCCATGGTTTCCACTTGGATTGAAGTCAACCGACTGGTTGACTTGCACGATACGATCTTCACCACTTGAAAAAGAAACAACCGCAGGTTTATTTATTTCTTGAATATTTCCCGTAAGCTTGAATTCAAGCGCCCCTGACCGCGATTTAATATTATGTACCATACGCCTTGATGCTATAGCTGGTGCATTCACTAGTGGAGCATCGAGGCGTGATCCAAGATCAGAGTTTGCCTTTTCATCAGTTTTGAACGAATAGTCTAGTTTGCCACCTATTGCACGTGGAAATATGTGTTCATTATTTATTGATGCCAATTCATTGAGCGGTTTCAATGTATATGGGCAAATTTCATGAGTACATTTGTTAATCATTTCACATTCCTATTTTCGACGGTAAAGGACATTAGGAGACAACTATATTAGCAAGTATATTGGAAGCACATTGCGACAGATACCTTAACTGCTTGCACATCTTGCCCCACCCAGTCCCCAATCCTCTCAATCATTTTTTCAGGTGTGATTCGCAGAATTTCGGATGCACGGTCTCGGGTTATTAGTTCCTGTTCTATTGCCTGCCTCATTAGTCTGCTCAGGCGGTCTTTCCTGGTAACTTGCCGGAGTGCAGGTACTACAATAATTAGTATTGACTGTTACATTCAATAGATTTGCAACATCCGCTGTTGTAAGTGTTTTGGAAGTCGTTTGGTCTATCGTCCTTTGCCTCCACTTTGGTCAAGTATACTGCTGATTGTGGTTCCTTTGAAAGTGCTGAGCCATGACCAATTAACCATCTACATCAGGCTCCCCATATAGTTGCACCAGAGCTATTCAATATGTCAACAATAGGAATACCCATGCCCACACAGACATCTCAGTTTAGGTCACTCAATCTCCAATGAGACCAAAAAAGAAGGGAATTCACACCTGTAAGTGAAACATTAACCTTGAACGCAGATTTGCGGAAACGGCTGTGGAGACATAGTATACGCTTCCCCTTTTCTTCCTGCAATTCTCGCTCCTGCAATACCTCCAAGGAGATCATTTATTTTGGCTGTTAATAACACTGGTGAACTTGAGAAGCATCTTTGGGATGCTGCAGATAATATGCGGGCTAACTCTAAGCTTAAATCGTCCGAGTATGCAATTCCGGTACTGGGGCTTATATTCCTTCGGTATGCGGATCACAAGTTTGCTGAAGCTCAGAAGAGTATGCAGACTTTGGGAACCAGCAGCAGGAGGAATATTGGTAAAGCTGACTATCAGGCCAGTGGTGTGCTGTATTTGAGTGAAAGTGCGCGGTATGGCGGACTCCTGAATCTACCTGAGGCAGAGAATATCGGTAAAGCTGTCAATAACGCTATGAAGGCTATTGAAGCTGACAATGAGGAGTTGAGTGGTGTTCTACCCACATCCTATGATCGGCTGGATAATGACATCCTAGTATCGCTGCTAAAGACCTTCTCCCAGATTGAGATGGACTCCCAGGGTGATGTTTTCGGAAAAATATACGAGTATTTCCTCGGAAAGTTTGCTATGGCTGAAGGGCAGCGGGGTGGTGAGTTCTTTACTCCTCCCTCTCTTGTTCGACTGATTGTTGAAGTGATAGAGCCTTTCCATGGGCGTATACTCGATCCTGCCTGCGGATCAGGTGGTATGTTTGTGCAGAGCGCCAGGTTTGTTGAGTCCCGCAAAGGCAACCCCAGCAGTGAGATCATGGTATATGGTCAGGAGAAAGTTGCTGAGACAGTCAGACTGTGCCGAATGAACCTTGCAGTCCACGGACTCTCCGGTGATATCCGGCAGACCAACACTTACTATGAAAACATACACGACTGCAGGGGCAGGTTCGACTTCGTTATGGCTAATCCTCCGTTCAACGTCAATGGTGTAGACAAAGAGAAGATCAAGGACGATCCCCGCTATCCATTCGGAATACCTAATACGGATAATGCCAACTACATCTGGATCCAGGAGTTCTACAGTGCGCTAAGCGATACAGGACGTGCAGGATTTGTGATGGCGAACTCAGCAGCGGATGCCAGAGGCAGCGAGATGGAAATTCGTAGACAGATCATAGAGGACAGGACAGTCGATGTCATGATAGCCATCGGCTCCAATTTCTTCTATACAGTCACCCTACCATGCACTCTCTGGTTCTTCGACAAAGGCAAGAGGAACTCGGATCGTAAAGATAAGGTTCTCTTCATAGATGCCAGGCATATATTCACTCAGGTAGATCGAGCCCACCGAGAGTTCACAGACCAACAGATGGAGTTCATTGGTAACATAGCCAGGCTCTACAGAGGAGAGGAATCGGATAACCTGCAAGACAGTGCGGAAATGCTGGCTGAACAGTTCCCTGAGGGCAAATATACGGATGTTGCAGGATTGTGCAAGGTAGCATCCGTCTCAGACATAGAAGCACAGGGCTGGAGCTTGAATCCTGGACGGTATGTTGGAGTAGCTGACAGACCGGCTGATGATTTCGACTTTGCTGAGAAGCTTGAGGAGTTGAATGAGGAATTGGAGACTCTGAATCTGGAAGCAAGAGAATTGGAAGAACGGATTGCGGAGAATGTGACCAAATTACTCGAGGGAGTAGCATGACAATAAGTTGGACTACTAATACGCTAGAGAAGATATGTATTCGTATTACCGATGGATCACATTACAGTCCAAAATCAATAGACAACGGATCACATATGGCATCAGTCAAAGATCTAACGCCATATGGTATACACTTGGAATCCTGTAGGCATATATCTCAAAATGATTATGAAAATCTGGTGAGACAAGGATGTCGTCCAGAAGTGGGTGATGTTCTTATAGCAAAAGATGGGGCTACTGCATTAGATACTGTATGCGAGATAAAATTACCAGTTGATACAGTGTTACTTTCGTCTATAGCCATTTTAAGGCCTAACCCAGATATTGTGCATTCGACATTTCTTAGATACTGGCTTGATTCAGCCACAAACCGTACTTATATGAAAAATGCTTTCACTACAGGCGCGGCTATTCCTAGAGTAGTTCTTAAGGATTTCAAACGAGTGGAATTGCAAATTCCTCCTCTCCCTACTCAGCGCAAGATAGCCGCTATCCTTTCGGCCTATGATGACCTGATCGAGAACAACACCCGCCGAATAAAGATTCTGGAAGAGATGGCGCAGACGATATACAGAGAGTGGTTCGTCAACTTCCGCTTCCCTGAACACGAAAAAGTCAAAATGGTTGAGTCCGAACTGGGGATGATACCGGAAGGGTGGGAAGTGAAAAAGATAGGCGATGTTGTAGCATATCTTAATAGAGGGGTACCTCCTAAGTACGATGATAAATCACACTCATTGGTGATTAACCAGAAATGCATACGTAGTGGAACTGTTGATATTAAACATGCTAGGAGACATACAACCAGAGTCGCTAAAGAGAAAATGGTACAGTTTGGAGATGTCCTAATCAATTCTACAGGAGTAGGAACACTTGGAAGAGTGGCACAGTTTTATGATCATATAATAGATTGCACAATCGATACCCATGTCACATTAGCAAGACCGTCTGATTGCGTTTCCATCGATTATTTTGGATTTTGTCTTCTTGACATGCAGAACATATTTGATCATATGGGTGCCGGAACGACTAACCAGACAGAATTGAGCCGGACCAATATAGCATGTTCCCCAATTATCATACCACGAAAAGGTCTGCAGGATCGTTTCGGGACATTAGTCAGCCCATTAAGGACATTATCCACATTACTGCGGAAGCATAATGAAAATCTACGTCACACACGAGATATGCTTCTCCCCAAACTGATTTCTGGTGAGGTGGATGTAACCGAGTTGGATATTAATGTTAAGGAGTTTGAAATATGAGCGAAACAGTATTCACCAAAGTTGATTATGACCTGGGTTCGTTGATTAAGTATATTAGCCTTGGCGAAATTGGTCTACCAGATATACAACGACCTTTTGTTTGGAAGAATGCCAAGGTTCGTGATTTATTCGATTCCATGTATAAAGGTTTTCCCGTTGGCTATTTATTATTCTGGCAAAACGGATCGGCTGATACTTCGAAGACCATAGGTACAGATAAAAAGCAGAAACCACCTCGTCTGGTGATTGTTGATGGACAACAACGGTTAACTTCATTATATGCAGTTATTAAGAACATAGCTGTTTTACGGGAAAACTTCGAAAGTGAACAAATCCAGATTGCCTTCAATCCTCTAGAAGAGAAGTTTGAAGTGGCTGATGCTGCTATACGTCATGATAAGGCTTTTATCCCCGATATCTCACTGCTTTGGAATGATGACACCGACCTATTTGAGGTAGTAGACAAATACCTCAAAGGACTACGGGCTTCTCGCGACGTCACAGATGACGAACGAAAGTTAATACAGAAAACCATTAGTAAGTTGCAGGGGTTGCTCAGTTTTCCGTTAACTGCTCTTGAACTAGCATCAGATATTGACGAAGAAGCGGTGTCGGATGTGTTTGTACGTATCAACAGCAAAGGTACACCACTAAATCAAGCCGATTTTATCTTAACCTTGATGTCCGTGTTTTGGGACGAAGGACGTGCTGACTTGGAAGGCTTTTGTCGCCAATCACGGATTCCGTCGAAAGGCAAAGCTTCGCCATTTAACCATTTTATAGAACCATTTCCTGACCAATTATTACGGGTCGGTGTGGGCGTGGCATTTAAACGCGCTCGATTACAGTATGTCTACTCCATTTTGCGCGGTAAGGACTTAGAAACTGAGAAATTTAGCACCGAGCGTCGGGAGCAGCAATTTGAGCTGCTCAAAGATGCTCAGAAACGGGTTCTGAACCTGCAATACTGGCATGACTTCCTGAATTGCATTCGTCTGGCAGGATATCGCAGCAGTAAGATGATTAGCTCAAAAAACAATCTGCTGTTTTCTTATATACTCTACTTGATCGGGCGCACCGAATACAAGGTTAATGAGAATGATCTACGCCGGGTTATCGCTCGCTGGTTTTTCATGTCCAGTGTTACACGGCGATTTACAGATTCGCCAGAATCGGCTATGGAATTTGATCTGGCTAGATTGCGTGATGTCGAGACGGCTGAAAGTTTTCTTAAGACACTCAGTCATATTTGCGATATCACGTTAACTCACGATTATTGGGGTTTGTCACTACCCAATGACTTGGCTACTTCCTCTCCGCTCAGTCCATCATTTTTTGCTTACCAAGCAGCACTGGTATTACTTGATTCTCGGGCTCTGTTCTCTAAACTCAAAGTAGCTGATCTTCTTGACCCGTCAACGCAAGCCATCCGTGCAGCTGCGGAGAGGCATCATATTTTCCCCAAGGGTCATTTGAGCAAGCTGGGTATTTCAGGCACAAGAGATACCAATCAAATTGCTAATTACGCATTGGTGGAATGGGGTGATAATACTGACATTTCCGATCAAGCACCAATGGATTACCTACCCGCTATCAAAACTCGGTTCAGCCAGGTGGAACTTGAACGCATGTACCATTTACATGCTCTACCATTAAATTGGGAACAATTGGATTATCGAGATTTTCTAGAGAAACGACGCGAACTGATGGCGCAGGTAATTGCAGAGGGTTATGCAACCCTGATAACTGGTCAAATCAAGGACGATGCTGCTATGGAGGAGTATGATCTATCGAAGATGGTCATTAATGGTGAATCCGAAGCAGTGGAATTCAAGTCTACATTACGCACTAATCTGCATACAGGCAGCAAGGATCCTCGTATGGAACTAGCCATACTCAAGACTCTAGCTGGTTTTTTAAATACTAACGGAGGAACGCTGGTTGTAGGAGTGTCTGATGACGGCAGTCCAGTTGGTATCCACTTGGATGATTTTGCAAATGAAGATACGATGAGTTTGCACCTAGTTAATATTGTTAAATCCCGTATGGGAATAACAGCAATGACAACACTGCATATCCATTTTGACGATCATGACGATTATCGAGTTATGGTAGTAAAGTGTTTAAAGGCTCAATCACCGATATTTGTGAAAGATGGCGATGCTGAGCATTTCTATATTCGTACAGGGCCATCTACGACTGAGCTAAGCCCCAGCCAGACTCAAGACTACATCAAGCAGAGATTTATTTAACAAGTATTGTCGATTAACACATAAATATTAAACAGGTAGTCAGTGCATGCAAGTAGAACAAGCAGTCCAAGCATTCAGAATTATAAAGATACTTGCATCTGTTTGGATAGGCAGTTAACTCCGGAACGCCATTCCTCTGAAAGACGAATTAACCTGACTACACGCCAATGCGGAGATTGGCGTTCCTGAAATTGGGGTGATTATGGATTATTCCGAAGATGCATTAGTAGAACAACCCGCGATAGCTCTTTTTAATGAATTGGGATGGGAAACTGCCAATTGCTTTAATGAAACTTTCGGCAAGCATGGCATGATGGGCAGAGAAAATACTGCTGATGTTGTGCTGGTATCGAAACTGCGTCCTGCTCTGCATGTTCTGAATCCTGATCTCCCCAAAGAAGCTGTTGACCTTGCTATTGATGATATAACCCGTAACCGCAGCGCCATGAATCCTGTTCAAGCCAACCGTGAGGTATATGATCTGCTCAGAGACGGGGTAAAAGTCAGCTACCAGGAAGACGGAGAGGATGTCTTTGAGACTGTAAAGATCATAGACTGGAATGATCCCTCCAACAATGATTTCCTGCTGGTAAGCCAGTTCTGGATGTCCGGGGATATGTATAAACGCCGGGCTGACCTTGTTGGTTTCGTCAATGGTATACCTCTGCTGCTGGTAGAACTCAAGAAGTCCCACAGCAAGCTGGAAAACGCCTTCAAAGGCAATATACGAGACTACAAAGATACCATTCCTCAGCTCTTTTGGTATAACTCGTTTATCATGCTCTCGAATGGAAGCCGGACAAAGATCGGTAGTACTACTGCTAAGTGGGAGCATTATGGAGACTGGAAACGGGTAGATGATGAAACCGAAAAAGGGGTTGTAACCCTGGAAACAGCTATCAGGGGCACCTGCAGCAAGGCTAAGTTCCTTGACCTGGTTGAGAATTTCGTGCTATACAATGATACTGGAGGTAGTGTCTGGAAGCTGGTTGCCAGAAACCACCAGTTCCTTGGGGTCAATAATGCTATCAACGCAGTAAAGCATATACAGGAGAACAAGGGACGGATCGGCGTATTCTGGCACACACAGGGCAGCGGTAAGAGCTTTTCGATGGTATTGTTCTCCCAGAAGATACTCCGGAAGTTGCCAGGCAACTGGACTTTCCTGATTATCACAGACCGCAATGAGCTGGACACACAGATATATGGGACGTTCGCTAATACCGGGGCTGTAACTGAAAAAGAGCATACAGTCAGAGCCAACAATGGAGAACACTTGAAAATGCTTCTCCGGGAAGACCACCGGTATCTGTTCACTCTGATTCAGAAGTTCCATACTCGAGATGGCGAAGCTTACCCGACGCTCTCCCAACGCTCGGATATTATTGTTATTACCGATGAAGCACATAGATCGCAATATGACGAGTTCGCCAAGAATATGCGCCAGGCTCTTCCCAACGCTGCATTCATCGGCTTTACTGGAACTCCGCTTATGACCGGGGAGGAAAAGACAAAGGAAGTCTTCGGCAGCTATATCAGTGTCTATAACTTCAAACAATCAATAGACGACGGCGCAACTGTGCCTCTCTACTATGAAAACCGCATCCCCGAACTGCAACTGACTAATGAGGAATTGAACGATGACCTTTACCGGGTAATTGATGATGCAGAACTCGATGAAGACCAGGAAGCAAAGCTTGAGCGTGAGATAGAGCGGCAGTATCACCTGATAACCCGTAATGATCGCCTGGAGAAAATTGCAAGGGATATGGTGGAGCACTTCATGGGACGCGGGTATCGCGGTAAGGCAATGTTTGTGGCTATCGATAAACTGACTGCTGTAAAGATGTTTGAGAAAGTCCGGCATCACTGGAAGATTTACCTTGAAAAGATGGAGAAAAAACGTTCCACATGCACTCCATATGAGATAGAAACACTGGATGACCAGATACGATATATGCATGAGACGGACATGGCAGTGGTTATTTCCCAGTCTCAGAATGAGCTTTCTTTCTTCGCAGACAAAGGGATTAATTTCGAACCTCATCGCAAGCGGTTGATTAAAGAGGATCTCGAAAAGAAGTTCAAGGATGCCAATGACCCATTCAGGCTGGTATTTGTATGCGCTATGTGGATGACAGGATTTGATGTTCCAAGCTGCTCTACAATATATCTCGATAA
>Ga0118677_10001905_pt1 | contig 43143 bp, 39 predicted proteins | sample AliMusrvi5mmetaG_FD_86154 | JGI IMG/M metagenome (GOLD analysis project Ga0118677, IMG submission 86154)
TGTTTCATTTGTTTATTTTTTAATTTTTTAGATAACTATTTCAATCTTAAATTGCTTCTTTAGCCTACGCTTAGTCAGGGCTTCACTCAAAGTGAAACCCTGACTAGTCCTACTTTCATCTGCTTAACTCCAAACTCCCAGTTCTCTCCCCTGTTCGGCTTTGGCTCCGCCTAAGTCGGTCGATAAAATCAGCCTCTATCCTCTTTAAACTTTATCTTATCACCTCAACACTTCCATGCTTTTCCTCTATCTTCCCATCTCCAAAAGTAGCTGAAACCACATAAAAATAAACACCCTGCAGTACATCCTTCCCGTTGTACTTACCATCCCAGCCTGTGTTTATATCATTCCATTCATAGAGTTTCTGTCCCCATCGGTTAAAAATTTTGCCATACATGCTTTTAACATTTAGTCCCTGTACTTTAAAAACATCGTTTTTACCATCGCTGTTGGGGGTGAAGGCGTTGGGGATTGTTAAAGAATTTCTGATTGTATCCTCACACGATATTACTGTTATAGTAACGCTATCAATTGTTTCATCGAACTTAAAATCCTTTTGCTTTAAATAATACGTAGTTGTCATTAAAGGGCTTGTCAATGGGTTAGCAACTGAGGTATCATTTAAGCCTGTAGAAGGGTGCCAGCTATAATAATATTCAGGTTTAGGCGCAGAACCTATTTGCACGCTATCACCTTTGCAAATTATTACATTTTTCCCTGCTTCTGCAATATATACAGAAGCATCACATTGATAAACAGAAACGTCATCTATATAATAATAACTAATCCCACCATTCCATCCTGTTGAGTCAACAAAAACAGTATCGGAAGCAGGGTTGTTATTAAAATTACCAATGGTAATATACTGCTCTCCTCCATTTGCTACAAAAGAACCCGAAATTTTTTTCCAACCCGTTTTATTCGTTAATGGGTTCATATCATTGTTAATAATTTGAGGTGAGAGTCCAATCGTTGTATCAGAATTACTATTGATAGAATTTATTGAAAGATAGGCGCCAAGATTATTTACACCATAAGTTGATTTTTCAGCTAAACTCACATAAAATTCAACGCAATAACGTGTATTCATTAATAAACTGTCTTTAAGCTGAACCTGAATATATTCTCTTGCCAAAACCCATGCGTAATAGCAATAAATACCACTATAACCAATGCCCGTATGTGCATTTTCATTGCCAAAAGAATTATTAGGAACAGACATATGTTGTGATGTATCACAAGCATTAAAAAAATCCGGACTCCCTATTGAAGGATTATGCCACGGGAAGGCAAAATATAATTGACCAAAACCACCTGTAGTCCAGGGGCATTGAGAGTATTCTTCAAAACTTGGATTTGGCACTAAATTTTGCCCAACAGTTATAGAAGTATTAATAAAAATAAAAAATACAATTAATAGTTTTTTCATAAAAGAAAAAAGCATCCCGAAGATTCGGGATGCTTTAATTTTAGAGGTTATTTAATAATAACTAATTTATCTGATTTAACTATTTGTTTATCAACAAAAATTTTATAATAGTAAATTCCTGCTGAAATATTTGACAAGTTCACTTCCAATTTATTCTCACCTTCCTTTAAGCTCAAAGTTATGATTTTTTTTCCAATTTCATTATAAATATTTACTTCACCAGTAGAGCCTGTTGGTAAGGTTGCTATTACATTCAGTTTGTCCTGTGCAGGATTCGGGTAAACGCTTATTGGAAGCACAGGAATAGTATCTTTTGGTGTATATGACAGCTTTTTATTCGATGTCATTGGTGCAATATATTCACAGGTATTAAAATATACTGATGTTTCGCCACAAGCTTTCAGATAAGTACGGGCATTAAAAACAGCAGGACCATACGTGTAAGGACACTTTTTAGCAAGTTCAATTAATGTGTCTTTTTGGGCACTTGTTAAAATATATTTATTGCCTGACACCAAATTACTTGAATATAAATCAAAAAATTCTTTCAGGCTTCCTGCCATTATTCCGTTTGTGCTTATGCTGTTGCTTATGTTTTGTGCCTGATTATAATTTCCACTCTCAATAAGGTTATTTACCTGAATTAATTTCCCTATTTCGGTGTTCTGTGCTGTTTGCATAAAACTGCTTACAGCCCCTGTTGTTGGAAGGTTGTGCAAGTTAATTTCTTTGTACAAGAAGTATTTGCTCAACCATTTGTCTTCGTTGCTCAATGTAGAATTTGCCGAAAATATATCAGAATATAAATTACTTATTTCGGTTTGAGTGGGTAAAGATGCCATACCATTAGGTCCATTTGTTTTACAAATAGGGCACATAATCGTTGATTGACCACCTGTATGAGTTGGTGTTATTGGAATACCATAATAAGTTAAATTAATTAATGGATCATATGTCCCTCCTGATTGTACAAAAAAAGGATATTGAGTTCCGTCAGAGTTTATAGTATAGGTGTATGCATATCCAATAAGACTCCATTGATTATCGTTCGGATTGCCTGCTGAACCTTGCTGGCCAATTCTTCCTCCATTTGCTCCGTCAGACATTAAAGTAAAGCCAATCAAAGTATTGCTCATGATGTTTTTTACAATACTAGTTGCCGGTGTATTCATTATGCCACCACACGTTAATGCCAGTCCAACATTTGAAACATTATTACACAACATGCTGGTACCCGGGCAAATATTAGAAAAAATACCAATAACGCGAGTGTCGTTATTACCACCAGTTTGGCTAGCAATAATATTTTTCGAAATAATTGGTGTATGGCAATTGGTTGTTAAAATACCTTGCGAGAAAAAAGTAGTTTGCGTAGGATACGGTAACCTTAGCGTAATATTATTGCAAAATATGTTAGGAGAAATGAAATTATCTACGCTTACTGCATCACGGTAAGTGTTAAAAGTGTTGAAAGATATTTCAACAGGAGATGTAATTTGTGAATTTAAGCCAGCCCAAATGGCTTGTCCCCAGCCATTAGCAGTGGTCGTATTATATGTAAACGTGTTTGAAATAATATTTACAGATTTATTATCAACGGTAAAAATCCCGTTTTCACAATCCTGAAATAAATTATCTTTATAATAGCCTGTAACAGGATAATTGCCAACAGTAAGTTTAGCCAAATAAGCAGAAGGTGAAGTACTTAGGGCATCAGTGTAAATAGCATAATAAGCTTTTGGTACAGGGTCAGTATAAGTTACATTTCCTTTAATGTTTGAAAATGTATTATTATACACTTTCACATAGCTGTCCATGGCTCTTATACCAATAATAAAATTTGAGCCACCGCTACCTTCTTCAGGTAAATTGAATATGTTTCTATTAGTAGTAGTGCTATCACCAATAAAAAGGGAATTAACAGAATCAACTTCTATACCTACATACGTACCTCTGGTATCCCAAGGGGGTAACAAAACACGGGTGTTATTTATAGTTGTATTGGTAATATGCCCTAAATGAGGGCCATTAAAAGGGCCATTAAAATTATGGACTACAATGTTTTTAAAATTATTGGTTAGTAAAGAATTATCCATTATAGTGTATCTACCGCCTGAGCTAGAAACAATAGCATTAAGTGCATCTTCAACCGTAGAACCATCTATAGACACAAGCCCAACAGCGCCATGCCCATTGGAAACATAAATACCATCCCACAAAATACCTCTACATGCCTGAAGATGAGTACCCCTAACAATTTCTAACCAACAACCCGGGTCAACAATTATTTTTGCATAAGGGCCTAAATAAACCTGATCCCAGGACCAGGTAACATGTGCATTGCTTGTTATATTTAAAGTGCCATTGATTACAATAGTTTGTAAAGGAGGAACAGATATAGAAGTATTTATAATAGCATCATTATATGTGTAAGGAGTAGATGTGGTACAACACTGATAAACATCAAAACGAGCTGTTCCTATGCATGATATGCCATTTGCTATATGGGTTGCTCTGACGGTAATAGTTCCACTAGTTTGAGTTCCCCAATTAATAGTAAAAGGATTTGAATTAAAAGTCGTAAAATTTATTCCATCTAAAGACCAAGCCCAATTAGTGTAGCTGCTGAAATTAGAAACAGTGTATGTGCATATTGTTCCACAAGTGTTATTATGCCCTGTAATTGTAAAAGTAGGCGTAGACGTTACAGCAATGACTACATTGTCAGAACCGGTGCAACCATAGGCATCTGTAACAGTAACGGTATAAGTAGTTGTAACAGTTGGTGTGGCTACAGGGTTATAAATATTTGGATTATTAAGTCCTGTTGTTGGGCTCCACACATAACCCACTCCTCCAGTAGCATTTAATTGTGTACTTGTCCCACTGCAAATAGCAACATCACTACCAGCATTTGCATTAATAGGATTTCCTACTATAGTTAATGTAATGGTCTGTTGACAACTACTTGGTACCAGATTAGAAATTGTAACTGTGTATTGCCCGGGGCCTGGGAAAGTATGATTAACAACGACATTACTTGGATATCCTGAGGGATGATATTCAGTTGGTGATCCGTCACCAAAATCCCATAGGAAATAACTCACATCGTGATATGCATCTATGCAACCCCATTCTGCACCTACGCTTTGCATTGGGGCGTAATCAACTACACCTCCACTATAGTATGTTTCATAACCTTGTGCTGATTGAGGATTCCCTCCGCAATCATGCCCAGTATAATATAAAAATGGTTGTAATGAATGACAATTGAACTGATATGTTAAACATGGAGATATTCTGGTCGCAGTAATTGTAGTATTCTGTTCATTTTGAGAAAGGACCCAATAACTCAAAGAAAGTATTGGCCAATTTCCCATAAGATAGTGATTTCTAATAATAATTGAATGATGACCATGATTTAATCCATAACCTAATGTTACCAAAGTAGAATACGTTATTGTAGCTTCATCACAATCAGTAACCCCCATCTGCCCACCCTGTATCATTGTAAAATTATTTGTTGCTGGTGGAGTGTAGACTAAATGTGCATTGTCCATTTGATCAACCCATATATCCAAATCATGCATTTTCAATGGGTCAGAATTACCGTCACAGTAACGAAAATAATCATCAAAATCATAAAGTCTAATCTTTAAATCCGGTTGGGTTCCATAGCATATAACTTGAGGAGAAAGCGTAGCCCAAAACATGCCTGCATTTGAATAAAATGCTGTCAAAATAATAGCAAATGTAAAAAATAATTTTTTCATAAATTTTCTGTTTTAGTTAGAAATAAAAAAAAATAATTAATTAACAATAAAATGTAATTAGACCATGCTTTTTCCTATCGGAACATAGCTTGGTAAAGCTTTATTTCTTACCTTTGCAGCGCATTTGGTTTCGTTACTGAATGTATTACTTTCGCGAGTAGCCGGCTATAGGATCTGCAAGTCCATAGTCGGTTTTTTTTATCTATTTATCCTTTTTTTTCGTTTAAACAACTACAACAACAAATTAAAAACATGTAAATGTAAGATAACTAATTGTTTTTATTTGTAGGGCATTTGCTATTTCTTTTGTAGGGCATTTGCTATTTTTTTGTAGGTGTTTGCCCTACATTTTGATAGTTATAAAATGAAAACAATTAGGTAGTTATAAAAAATACGCGATTGTCAGTCTCAAATTCCAAGGAAAGAAAAATGCAATACTTGAAGCTTGAATTTTGGGGCTTTAGACTTGGGGCTTGGAATTTGGGACTTGGGGCTTTTTCTTTACTTTCTGATGTAGCAGAAATATTACATTAACAGCCATAATTGTGAGGAAAGGATACGCCGGAATGATATACCTCTCATCGGTTTGACGTAAGAAAATCGGGTGGATAATTATAATATAAAGAGCTATAAAAGACATTAAAACCTTTATATTAAAACGCCGTAAATCACAAATAATAAAGATTATACAACCCACAGATCCAAAAAAAACCAGCGTCCAGTAAAGCAGTGAATAAAACAATTTAATACATTTTTCGAAGAAGTTAAGTTCATTAAATGGTTTAAGAAACCAGAAATGTGACCCCGACTGGAACACAAATCTGATGAGCATTTTAGTGGGTGCATACAGATAATAAACAACAGGTTTTTCATCTTTAATAGATGCCGCATATTTATTAAGCTTTCCGGCTATGGTGAGCTGATAGGTTTTTCGGTTTTCTGAACCCAATGCGGAATCGTGCGATAATTTCACTAATTCTTTAACAGCCACCAGACTATCATAATTAAACTTTGACGTATAAATATAATCAGGAAATTTAATGTCGTTTATCTCTTTTTCGCTCTTTTTGAACAACTCTTTGTGGTACTCAAACCAAAAAATTTCTGCACTGTGTTCATAAGAGTCATCTCCGCCCCAGGAGCATATAAAATCCTTGATGGCCACAAAATCTTTATTGGACCATGGATAGCGAATAGTTTTTGTAAGAATAACGAATTGTTTGTTATAATAATAATTTCTGGCTACCCACATGCTTTCAGCAACTATAAAAGGAAACATAAAAAGCAGCAATGCAATAATTCTTTTACGAAAGCTAACAGTTTTATCTCTTAACAGAAAAGAAACCAAGTAAAGAAACTCAAAAACTATGAGCAAGAGAAAAACCGGCCTCAGGAATATACCCCAGCATAAAAAGGCGCCTGATGCAAACAGCCATATGTTCTTCCGGGTTTCATGAAATTTTATCAGGAAGTAAACATTCAGAATTAATGTGCTTACCGATAAACTTTCTGTAACCAGAAGCGCATCGAAATAAGAAGGATAACTGCTCAATGCATAAATAAAAAAGGTGGCAAAAAAGTATTTCTCAGATTTAAAAACATACAGAGCAATTAACGCCAGGCAATAAACGGAAACGACCGCTAAAATCAATTGCAAAATCACCAACAGATTCATGGCCAACAGTTGATTGAAAAACAAACGGAACAACAAAAAAGCAGCCCCATAACCCGGCATCCTGAAGTCGGGACTAAAAGTACCATTCTGAACAAGGTTATTTATAGGCTCCAGATATGAAGCTGTGTCTCCGGTAGTATGCCCAATAACAGCCGTATTAAAATCCAACAACGATTTATCGTACTGATGTAAAAAATAAATAAAAAAAGCAAGCTTTATCAAAAGCGCCAGGCCAAGCCAGAACCATTTGTTGGCTGTTTGAGGATAATATTTTGCAACAGTGGGTTTCATAATATGATGCCTTATTGTGGCCATTTAACTCATTGCCAAATCCGAACGAAATATCAGACGTTCTGAATATTAATTTCAAAAGAAACTCATGCTAAGTTAACAATAAAAACATAATAAAAATCGCCACAGATTCACAGATTTAAATTCACCATGATGAATTTGAAAATCTGTGTAAATAAAGGTTGGAATAATCTGTGAATCTGTGGCATGAAATATATTTTAAAAACTTTAAATTGCTAATTTTAAATTAATTTTTTTTAATTATCGACAATAAAATTAAATTAAAATCCATTGCACCCCAAAAAGCCAATTATACATCTTTAACTAAAAAGTAAATCATTGATAAGATTTTAATATTATTTTTGCCCTCTTTTTTGCTTATTAATTGTAAAAATGAAGAAAACGTTTAAAACCGGCGGCCTTGTAATCAGTGATGCTATAGGCTTCTTTTATCCCCCTTTCCGCAAATACATGACTTTGCAGTTTTTTCAGTATGGGGTCATAGGGTCTGCAAACCTAGTTTTCGACTGGGTGCTGTATTTCATTATATATACTTTTGTTTTACAACATAAAGTGCTTGACCTTGGCTTTATTACTGTTAGTTCGCATATAGCAACCCTTGGTGTTAAGTTCCCCATAGTGTTATTGTCGGGGTTTTTATTGCAGAAATATGTCACTTTTTCTTATTCCGATCTGCGTGGACGCGTTCAGCTGTTTCGATATATGGTGGTGTTTATGATAAATCTTATCATTAACTATGTGGGATTAAAAATATTTGTTGATGGGTTTCATGTCTATCCCACACTCTCCAACATGATTGTTTCTGTTTTTACTGTTATAGTCAGTTATTTCTCTCAGAAGAGATATACCTTTAAAGCTTCTAAACCGCCGGTGGCCAAAATTTAAAGGATATTGTTTGCTTTCGAATCAAATTCTAAAATAAAAAATCAATTCTTTTTAAACAGCTCAAATAATCCACTCAGTGTACTCAAAGCCTGTTCCATTACTTTTTCGTCGGGTACGGGAATTTTAAAATAGGGTTTTCCTGTTGTCGTATCTTTTTCTATAAATGTTGAGGTTGAAATTTTACCTGTTTTTACATCGTTAAGCGTGTTGCCAAGTTTTTGCAAAAAACCTAAGCCCGTAACGAATAAATCGTTTATCAGTTCACTTTGAACCTTTTGTGGCTCAATGAATGGAATTGTTGTTTGAATGCCCTCTTGTTTAGTGGGGATTTCTATTGGTTCTGCTTCAACAACAGGTTCTTCGGAAATAAGGTCGGCTTTTTTGTTAACCTCCTCTTCATTGTTATTTTCTTCCGTAGTAAGGATTGGTTCAAGTTCTTCAACAGGTGCATCAGCAATTGTTTCAACAGTTCTCATAAATTGTTTGAACCTGTCTTCGCCCATGAATACGTTGTTATCGCCCCTATCGAAAACACCGCTGAATACCGATTGCTTAAAGCCTATCAAACCTAAAATACGTTCTTCAATAGTTCCTGAGGAAACGAAATTTATCACACTTACATGGTTCTTTTGTCCTAATCTATGAATGCGGGCAATTCTTTGTTCCAGAACGGCCGGGTTCCAGGGAATATCGAGGTTTATTACTGTGCTGGCACATTGCAGGTTTAAGCCTAAGCCACCGGCATCTGTAGAAAGGAAAACGCGGCTTTCGGGCTTGTTATGAAAATTATCGAGCAGGTCTTTTCTTTTATCGCTTGGCACACCTCCATGCAGGTATTCATAAGCTACGCCAATAGCGTCCAACTCTTTAGCCACAAGCCTTGTCATTCGTTCCCACTGGCTGAAAATGACGACTTTTTCTTCAACATTTTCAAAAATTTCTTCGAGAATAATCATCAATTCACCAATCTTTGTATCGTGCCTTGTCTTCTGGTCAAGAATATAGGTGCTGTCGCTTACCATGCGCATGCAGCTAAGAGAAATAAGCAACCGCTGCCTGTCTTGTTCCGATAAAAATTTATACTTCCGCCATTTATTAACCAATCTTGTAACAACGTCATAATAATCGGTATGAGCATCCATCTGCTCCTGTGTTACAGGCACAAAATAATTCTTATCTATCCTTTCGGGCAGCTGATGTAAAATTTCTTTTTTATTCCGCCTGATTAAAACGGGTTCTAATGTTTTACTTATTTCATTGAGGTTGGTATATCCTATGACTTTGCCATTATCATCTGTTTGCTGATGTTGGTTCAGGAAGCGGAATAACGGTCCGAGCCTGAAAATATCAATAAACTGAATTATAGAATGCAATTCTTCGAGTTTGTTTTCAAGAGGTGTCCCTGTCAATACAAAAGCATATTCCGAAGTCAGTAATTTTACATTTTGGGCTGTTTTTGTTTTCCAATTTTTAATACGTTGTGCTTCATCAAGGATGATAAGGTCCGGGGCGAATTTGTTGATTTGAGAAAGATCGTTTTTAATGACATTATAGCTTATTATTTTATAAAAATCTTCTTTGCCATATTGTTCCTGTCTTTTCTGATACATGCCTTCAATAACAAGCGCCTCCTTGCCGGTAAACTTTTTTATTTCCGATTTCCATTGATATTTAAGCGACGTAGGACAGATTACCAACACTTTTTCAACACCAAATTCTTTCGCCATAAGCTCAGCAGCACCAATAGCCTGAACGGTTTTCCCCAGACCCATTTCATCAGCAATAAGGCAGCGTCCGGCTTTGGCAGCGAACAGAATACCTTCCTCCTGATAGGGATACAATTTTGTATTGAGCAAAGAGGCAAAACGTTTTTCTGCATTTTTTTTACTGAATTTTATATCTATGAGCTTTTTTCGTATCTCAGAACTTCTTACATTAATAATAAAATCAACAGCATCCTGATAACAGCGAAACGCGGGGTCTAACCCTGTTGCGCTGGCAAGAAAATTTTCAAAATGTTCAAAACCGGAATCTTTTAGAAAATGGTCTTCGGTAAAATATGCTTCCGAAAGCGTTTTCATTTTATCGGCATTGGTTGTGCCTATCCTAAGATAGATTTTCCTTTCATTGCCATAGCGGAGGCTAATAGATGAATAATCAGGGACAAATCCAACTTTAAAATATTTTTTGTTAGTTCTTTTACTCTTTAATAAATGAAGTGTATATTCAATGTGCTTGCATGTTCCAAGAACGCTTACTTTAAAATCGGGGCATGAACAAAAATTAAGTCCGTTCTTTTCATCACGTATAGCAACTTTATATGTTCTTTTTGTCTGAGAATTATGAACATTGAAATCGGAAAAGACCGGATGCGTACCTATGTTTTCTACCCCAAAATTCTGTTCCAAAGCAAATTGTCTTCTTAAAGCAATCTGCCAATCCTCAAGTTTCATATTATCAGGCTTATACGAATACGGAACTTTGGGTTGCTGGGGTTCTTTTTTGGTTGTTTTTTTCTTTGGTGATGCTTTGGATTTCATTGGATTGTTTTTTTATGGGGGTTCAAAAATATTTATAATTCAAATATATTTAAAGGAATATTCATAAGAATGAAAAATAAATCCTGTAAATTTTTTAAAGTTTTGTACATTTAACGTTTCCATGTGGTTGCACCACGATGGAAAGTTAAATAAGACTTTCCAAAGTCCGACAGGACATGGAAACGTCAGAAAAAAGAAACACTAACTATAAAAAGTATTGAAAACATTAATTGAATACGGTAATTATTATCATATTTACAACCGGGGAAACAATTCTGATAACATTTTTGTTGAAGAAAAAGATTATTTACATTTTCTGGCAATCTACGATATTTATATAAGTTCGGTTGCAGAAACCTATGCGTGGTGTTTAATGAAAAATCACTTCCATCTTTTGTTACGTATTAAAAATGAGGATGAGATTGGTTTTTTAAATTCAGAATATGCAAATTCTGAAAATTCAGATTTAAAATGGAAAGCGTTTTTTCCTAAAAAGACTGATAAAATATTCTTTAAAAAACCGGTTCCTGTTCTTCAATTAAAACATCTTTTCAATGCTTATTCACGTTGGTTTAATATGCGACATCATCGTACTGGTTCGTTGTTTGAGAAAAACTTTGAGCGAAAACAGGTAGAAAGCCCAAATCATTTTACTAATTTGATTGCATACATTCATAACAATCCGGTAAAACATTGTTTCGTAGAAGATACAATTGATTATCCATGGACGTCGTACCTAACAATTAAATCAACTAAACCAACAACATTAATAAGTAGAAACAAAGTGATTGCTTATTTTGATACTATCGAAAATTTTATAAATTTTCATCAAAAATCAATGAATGAAAATGAAGAAAAAATTAAAGACTTGATTATAGAATAAAAACTAGCTTTTTTAACGTTTCCATGTGGTTGCACCACGATGGAAAGTTAAATGAGACTTTCCATCGTCCGACAGGACATGGAAACGTCAGAAAAAAGAAACACTAACTATAAAAAGTATTGAAAACATTAATTGTGTCGTATTAATTCTAATTCCTTTAGTCATTAAAAACGTATATTTGCCTGAGAATGATGTACAAAACATCATAAAGCTGATGTAAACTAAAAAAACGAACTATACATGATAGACAATACTGAGGACATTCAAAAGTTTTTAGATAGTATTCCAGACAAGTTTAACATTTTGGAAGAAGGGGTAGATATGCAAACACAAATAGAATACATCAATCATTCCCATTCTTTTGACAGGGGAGAGTTGACTGAAGAAGAAACTATCGGACTGGGTAAAATATTGTTATCCAATAATATTCCTATAGAAGGCAAGAAAAAGGCACTTGGCTTATTGGCGCATCTGGGAACTATTGCTGCATTCAGACAAATTGAAAAATATAATAACCACCCAGACAATGAGTTAAAACAATGGACTCTCTTGTCGTTACAAGAATGTAAAATGTTTCTTGAAGGTTCTTTACTTGATGAAAGCATGGGGTTTATATCAAGTGGTTTGGGTGGAATTGATAACAGACTAAGGTATTATTTTCTTGTGCTTCCGCTAACGAATCAACTGTTTACAAATCCACAAAAAGATATTATAAAAAACGAATTCATTCTTGTTTGCAAAGACCTGAACTCAATATTAGAAACTATTGACTTATCTAATGACGCTTTTGTTAGTATTACTCTCTTGATGCCCTTAGATATTGCTTTAGGAACAGTGATAGAAACAGGGATTAAAAAATGTAATGATTTAGGGACTTTTGTGTTTGAGTATTACTACGCAACAAATCAAAACATTCCTGACCTAAAAGAAATAGATAACATTATAAAAATTGTTAGAGAAGATTAAATTATATGCCCAACGAAAATTTCACATTATATAAAAGACTCCGAAGCTTTGGTTTTGCCTTTAATGGGTTAAAAATACTATTCAGAGAAGAACATAATGCCAGGATTCATCTGCTGGCAGCTGTAGTCGTTATCATTGCTGGATTCTGTTTTCATATTTCAATCCTTGAATGGATGGCTGTGGTACTTGCTATCGGCTTAGTAATTACAATGGAAATTATTAATTCTGCCATAGAAAACATGGCGGATTTTGTATCGCCGGAAAGGCATGAGAAGATAAAGAAAATAAAAGATCTGGCTGCTGCCGGGGTTTTGGTAAGTGCTATTACGGCGTTAATTATTGGTATGATAATTTTTGTGCCAAAAATATTGTATATTTGTTTTTAAAATAAACACTATGACTAACGTTTATAGAACAATAGTTCTGGTTTTTTTCTTTGTCACCAGCCAGATTATATTTGCCCAGACCAAACAGGAAAAGGCCCTGGAAAAAGGCAAAAACGCTATTAAGCTGGAAGATGTAGGGAAATTTAAAGACGCCGTTATCCTCCTTGAAGAAGCCCAGAACCTAGATCCCAAAAACATTGAATATCCCTATGAGCTAGGGTATAACTATTATGCTCAGAAAGACTATCAAAAAGCAGTTAAATATCTTGAGGGTTTGTTAAAGCATCCTGATGTGTATGATCAGGTTTTTCAGTTGCTGGGTAATTGTTATGATGATATGGGAAAATCTGACAAAGCTTTTGAGGTCTATGATGCCGGGTTAAAGAAATTTCCGAATTCCGGCAAACTATATCTTGAAAAAGGAAATGTTTACTGGCAAAAAAAAGAATTTGAAAAAGCGCTTCCCTTTTATGAAAAGGGTATTGAGGTGGACCCTAAATTCACTTCTAATTATTATCGGGCTACAATAATTTTTTGCAACTCTACAGAAGAAGTCTGGGGTATGATTTACGGCGAAATATTCATTAATCTGGAGCGTGACACCAAACGAACTGCTGAAATAAGCAAATTGCTTTACGACACTTACAAAAGCCAGATAAAAATTTTAAGCGACACCTCTACCTCTGTGAGTTTCAGCCAGAATGCGTCTGTAAATATCTCTGATAAAAAAAATGGCAACAAGATAAAACTGCCTTTTGGTACCGGCGTTTATGAAACAGCGTTAATGGTCTCTTTACTCAGAGCAAATTCCATTGACATCAACACCCTTAACACTATTAGAAGCAACTTCGTTGACAACTATTTCAAAAATGGAACAGATATAGAATACCCCAATGTATTGTTTTCTTTTCAGAAAAAAGTTAAAGATGCAGGCTTTATAGAGGCTTACAACTATTGGATACTGATGAATGGCGATGAAGATGGATTTAATAAATGGCAGGCGATCAATAAAGAAAAATGGAATAGCTTTGCTAAATGGTATATTGAAAACGGGATTATTTTAGACAACAACAATAAGTTTTTCAGAATGCAGTATTAATGTGTAGTTGGCGGGAGGCAGTAGCAGTGGCAGTAGCAGGAGGAAGGAGTATAATTAGTTTTTCGCAATTTGTAATCAGTATTCAGTAAAAATTTGTATTCAGTAACTTATTTAAGCGGCAGTGGCAGAAGGCCGTGGCAGTAGCAGGAATACCAATGTGCTTTAGGCAAATAAAAAACAGTCATAAACTTTAAAAAGTATTTAAAAAAGACACCTAATGAAAACAACAACAACACTTATCTTTTCAATTCTTTTTTCAATTACAGTCTGGGGTCAGACAGCATCTGAGACCATAAAAAAAGCCAATGACCTGGTGGCTGTTAAAAAATATGAATCAGCTTATACCTTGCTTGACAATTTTGACCCTAACAATAGAAATATAGATATCGTTTTGCTTAAAGAAGATATTGCTTTAAAATATTTTGTGTCGAGTATCATGCACCAGGCCTTTGCTTTCATTGATATTAAAGAGAATGAAGACATAAGAGATTACAGGGACAATGAAGGGAAATATGAGATGAAGATTTTTGAGATCAACAAGGTGCTCGACAGCCTGCTTTTAAAATATCCTGAAAACTGCAAACTACACAAAGGGCTTGGCGATTTTTATTACCAGATTCATCTGAAGTACAATGGCAAATGGCTCATGCCCGATAATGAACTTTATGACAGTATTAAAACAAACGACCAGAAAGCCATTGACGATAGCTGTGGTGACTATCTTACTTATTTTACCATGGGTTATCTTTTTATAGCCAAGGACAATTTCAAAGAAGGCATACCCTTTTTTATGAAATCTTTGGCATTAAAAAAAGACTTTGCCAGCTCGTACTATAATATTGCCTTTTCGTATCTCAATCTGAATGAGAAAGACAGTGTTTTAAAGTATGCCAGGCTTTCTTTCGATATTGATTCAGACAGGGTATTTAAAAGTGATGCTGCCCGAATGCTCGGCCAGGTATATTCTGACATGTTCGAAGGAGAAAAAGCTATTGCTAGTTATGAACTGGCAGACAGAACAGATTCAAACAACTACTATAATATCAAACCTTTACTCTTATTGTATGTAAAAAGAGGGAGTCCTAAGGTGTATGAAACCACTATTCGTTTTTTTAATCTGGACCCTACCAATCCAACCATATACAACGACCTTGCAGAAATCTATAACGGCAACAAAAGAGAAAATGACCTGATTGACTTCTATAAAAAACAAATGGCTGATTATCAAGACAATAAAAATGTTTTAGGCAATCTAAATTTCTTTTTGGGAAAGACTTATTTCAGCTTCGACAAAAAACTGGCAAAGGAATATTTTTTAAAAGCCAAAGATCTTTTTACACAGGTTTACGACAAAGACCATCCGGTTTTCAAAATAATAGAAGATGGCATAAAGGAAGCAGATAAACCCTAATAAAAGTATTATGATATACAATCAATGGTACGTTATTCTTGAATCGAAAGAATTAAAAAAACGCAAACCTCTCAGAATTAAGCGATTAAATGAAGATTTGGCTTTATGGCGTGATGAGAAAAATGACGTGTGCTGTATTGCTGATAGATGCTGTCATCGTGGGGCATCACTTTCGTGTGGCAAAATAGTAAATGGCAGTCTTGAGTGTCCTTTTCATGGTTTTATTTATGATAAAACGGGCAAAGTTCAGATAATTCCTGCCAATGGAAAGAACAAGCCGGCACCCGAAACCATGAAAGTAAAGGCCTATTGCACATTTGAGGCTTACGGCCTTATTTTTATATGGTGGGGAGATGACGATAAAAAAACGCCGGAACCTTTTTTCTTTAAAGAGCTGGCCTCGTTTTCCTACTCATCGTTTAAAGATTACTGGTCGGTACATTATTCCAGAGCTATTGAAAACCAGCTGGATGTAGTTCATCTGCCTTTTGTTCACAAAACAACGATAGGCAGAGGCAACAAAACACTTGTAAATGGCCCGGTGGTGGTCAGAGACAATGAGCTCATCACTTTTTATGTTTATAATATGGTGGATGATGGCAAAACCGCTCCCCTGAAACCTGATGAGATACCTGATTATGAAAAACTTTTTCACCTTCAGTTCCATTATCCCAATATATGGCAGAATTATATTTCAGATAAGATAAGAGCCTTTGCCGCTTTTATTCCTGTTGATGATGAAAACACCATTGTTTTCATCCGCTATTATCAGAGGATGGTTAATATCCCAATTTTGAAAGAGATTTTTAATTATATAGGGAAAATAACGAGCATTATCATCCTGAGACAGGACAAAAGAATTGTTATTACCCAGCTGCCTAAGAAAAGCAGTGTTAAAATGGATGAACGCCTCATTATAGGCGATAAGCCGATAATTGAATACCGAAAACACAGGCAGGAGTTGATGGATAATAACGCTAAATAATGGAAAATTGGAATGTTGGAATATGGGGAATATCCCTCTCTCCATCCTTCCATCTCTCCATTTCTCCAAAAGTAATATGTCATTTTATTTAAAATTTATTCATCCATGAGAAATATAATCATCATAACCCTCCTCATCTTTATTCAGACAGGTATTATATTCGGACAAAAGAGCAGTAATTCGAAAGTTATTGCAGCCAAAGAGTTGCGAAATGATATTGACACGCTGATAAAATACATTGAAGAAACCCATCCCAATGCGTTTTATAAATTTACAAAAGACCAGTTTATAAAGGAAGCTGATGGCATTAAGTCAATCATTACAAGGCCTTTGAGCATTTATGACTTTTATCTCCTGACGGCTCCATTGGTGGCAAAGCTTCAGGATGGGCATACATCAATCCAATTTCCACAGATGGAATATTTCAATGAAAATCCTATTTTGTTTCCCTATAATGTAAAATTATCTTCAGAAGAGCCTTTTATAACCATTGTCCGCCCTTTCCGTACCATGCCGGCCGACATTCCTGACAATGCAGAAGTGCTGACCATCAATGACTTTGATTCTAAAAAAATTGTTAAAGATATTATAAAGCTTAATTCCGGCGAGTCTGATAATTTCAGGGCTGATATGGGTGCCAATTTTTTTTATTTTTATCTGAATACCCTTTATGGTGGCCTTACCGACTATTTTACTGTGAAATATAAAACAGATGAAAAAACAGAGCGGAAAAAGATTAATGGCATAAAATACGACTCCCTGGTCAAAAGACAAAGCCAGGATACGACCAAAGCAGCAAAAATAAGCCATGACGATTATTCTCTGAAATTAATGCCTGAAACCAAAACGGCCATCATTGATTTTGAGAGTTTCAATGATATGCAAAAGTTTAAAATTTTTATTAATTCGGCATTTGAGCAAATACAGACGAACAAAATAGAAAACCTTATTATTGATATCAGAGAGAACAGAGGCGGCAATTCGGCCATTGGCGATGAGTTTTTCCAGTATATTTCTCCCGTGCCTTTCAACCAGTACCCAAAAGCCAAGATAAAGTACAGCGCCCTGCAAAAGGAAACGTATAGAATGCGGTATGAAAAGACAAAAGACCGGTCCTGGCGTGCTACCAGGAAAAAGCCCAATGGCCTGGTGGAAGATATAACCTCATCGTCCATTAAATTACGTAGAAACCCGTTGCGTTTTAAGGGCAAAGTATATCTGTTAACAGGCATCAGCACCTTTTCTTCGGCAGGAAGTTTTGCACAGTGTTTCAAGTATTATAAAATGGGAAAAATTATAGGAGAAGAAACTGGTGGATGGATCATACATTATGGCGATGTTATCAATGCTTCTCTTCCAAACAGCAAGCTGGGGCTTACCATTTCGCATAAGATGTGGTTTGAGGCCGGGGCACAGGAAAACGATTTCCATGGTACAGCTCCCGACATTAAAGTAGCTGCTGAAAAGGCGATGGAATATACGCTTGAGTTAATTAAGAAACAATGAAAGACAAAACAGGAAGAAAATGCTTCGCCGAGCCCTGCAGACAAAGAAGCAGAGATGAAACATTTATATTTTTATGTAAATAAATTTATTTACATGATGATATATTATTTTTAAAAAAATAATCATATATTTGTATATGGGTATTTTATCATAATAATAACCCGTATAAAATGCAAGTATTCAAATAATGGCCGTTTATAAATGAGGGCATGGTAATGAAAAAGTTATATAAACTTCTAAATTTCATAAAATGATAAATAAAATCCGGATTTCCTCATTAATACTAATGGGCTTTTTGCTTGTAATAAGTAGTTGTAAAAAGGATAAAGTTACCACCAACAATAATAACATTATTAATAATCCGGGCTGGACCACAGCCCAAAAAGCCTCTTATCACCGTGTACTTGCTTTGCAGGAACAGGCAGCTGTAAACTATGATGCATGGCGGCTGACCACTGATTCATTAACAGTCATTAACCATTTGCAACAATTTTTTGCCGCAGATACTTTAGTAACCTGGGCTGTAATAAGCAGCCAGGGCATATCGGTGCAATATAAAAATGGTATGCGCGGCGGTTTTTTCCTTTTTTCAAATGAAGTGAAATCTAAGAAGATGAAACCGAAAACTATCCAAGGGATTACCGCTTTCGCAAACAGACATCTTATAAATCATAAAAAAGCGGCTACTTTATGTACAAACTATTGGGATGCGGGGTTTAATGATGCTCCATTTACTTTTAAGGTTGATGAGCATTATTTGCCTAAAATTGGTGTAAATGATGTTAATCTGTGCTTGAATGATCAAGCCAATGTAAATTCCTTCGCATCACTTTCCGGCAAAGGATTTATTTACATTAGTTCTCATGGTGCAGCCTGGCCAACAGAACAAAATATACAATCTGTATATGTAGAGACCGGAGAAGTAGTCAATGATGCGACTACTGAAAAATACTTTACAGATGTTTATACCGATGATATTTTAGTCGGAATGTCAAATGTGAATGCTGCGGGAACCAAGAAAAACATATATTATTTATCTTCTGATTTTGTAAAAGAAAACAATGATTTCAGCAAGGATACCCTGCTCTTTTTTGGAGGATTCTGCTTCAGTGCTCTTGGAGGCTGGGCAGATATTCAACATTCTTTTGCCTCCGGAGGATATTTTGGTTTCGACTGGGCTGTTGCTTCTACCTGGTGTAATGGTTGGCTTGATGATCTGATGTATAATATGACAGATACATCGTTGGTACAATCTTTCACTGCAAAAAACTGGATGGACAATTCTTATTCAAAATTGTATTGGAGCGCAACGTTCCAAAAAAATGTTAGTATTAACTACTTTGGCGATCCAGACCTGACTTTGTGGAAAGGCGGACTTTTTATCGGAAGAGCCTATAAAGGTGGAAGAATTTTCTATATTGATGATACCGGTCAGCACGGATTGATAGGCGACACCATTCTTACAGCTGAATGGGTACCATGGGACTGCGATACTATTTGGAGTGTAACAGCTACCGGCTACGGAACAGGGATGGCAAATACCGCTGCCCTGGCTAATACATGCAATGCTAATGGTGCCGCTCACATCTGCAATAACCTTGGGCGAAACGGGTATAACGACTGGTACTTACCCTCTAAAGATGAACTCAACCTGCTTTATCTTCATAAGAATTTATTTAATCGCCCTAACGACATGTATTGGAGTTCCTCAGAATATCCTGATCTTATTAATTATCAGGCGTCTGGTATTTGGGCGCATAATTTTCAAACAGGTCAGCAACAAAAAACCAACATTCTAAGCACAATAATGGCACGCGCCATCCGCTCTTTTTAACTCGCTTTAATCTCAGAAGCATAATTATTAGGAAGAGATTAAATGTATATTTGTGAATAAAAGGAGGTTTTTTATTTGCAGGAAACCCTTTTACTCCACTATTGTGAAAACATAAAACAATAAAAATGAAGAAAATTACAGTTATTATCACAATTTTAATTACCCTCACAATTCAGGCTAAAGCCCAATGGCAACAAACAAACGGGCCCAGCAGCGGATTCATTCTAAGCCTTGATATTAATGGAAATAATATTATCGCCGGAACAGCAGAAGATGGGTTATATTATTCTGACAACAACGGTCAAAACTGGAGTTTAACAACAGATCTTCCCGATTTTGTCAGCATATTAAGTATGGTAAGAAATGGCAATGATGTTTTTGCAGCAGGCTCATCACAGGGGGTGTTACTTTCAACGGATAACGGGCATCACTGGGTTGAAAAGAGCAATGGTATAACAAGTGCCAACCTTACATCGCTTGCCGTGAGTGGCACAAAGCTCCTTGCCGGCGCCTGTAATTACGGCGGGCCATTTTTATCGCTGGATTATGGACAGAACTGGTCCAGTATAGATAATGGATTGGGAATGTATGTTATTAATGCAGTGGCTATCTGTGGCAATGATTTATACGTTGGATGCCTACAATATGGGATGTACAAATCAGATGATAATGGTGCAACCTGGAGTACTGCTAATAATGGACTGACGAATTTGGATATTTGGTCTATAGCAGTTATGGGAACAAATATTTTTGCAGGTACTTCCGATGGGGTATTTTTATCTGCAAATAATGGTGTCAGCTGGGCGGCAGTCAATAGCGGGTTACCTTCAAATAGTGGTGTCAGGACTTTGGCATTGAGAGGAACCGATCTTTTTGCCGGGGCAGGCACCGGCATTTATATGTCGGCCAATAACGGTGCAAGCTGGGCATTGCTGGGCAACGGATCTTATGTTCCTGGGGATGCTATTGCTGTAAGTAATAATAAGATCGTCACCGGAGGTTTTGGCGTATATCTGTCAACGGATAATGGCGCCAACTGGCACGAAACAGGGGTTCCTATTTCTTATGTCAGGTCGCTTATGTCGTGCCACACCGATGTTTTTGCTACATCCGATGATGAGGGTATATCTTATTTATCTGACAGTTGCCAAATCTGGAATTCATTAGGTTACACTTTTGGTCTGGGTTCTTATGTATTAGCTATTGATGATTCTACCCTTTATGCCGGTACTGATAGCACTGTATTTCGATCGACAGATTACGGACATACCTGGCTTAAAATGAATAACGGCCTTGACAATGAGTTAATAACTGGTCTTGGAGCTTCCGGAGGTATGGTGGTTGCCGGAACAGAGTACGATGGGATATTTGTATCCACTAATAATGGGCAAAGTTGGACAAAAGCCCCTGACTCTATTTCTATATATACGTATGTTGATTGTTTTGCGTTTAAAGGTTCCACTATTTACGCAGGCACCAATTGCATGGGCATATATAAGTCCACTGATAATGGGCTTCACTGGGCTCCAGCAAATAATGGCATGCCAACATACACTGCTGTTTTATCCATTAAAGTGAAAGGCAATTATATGTATGCAGCCACTCTGACAGATGGTGTATTTTCATCAGTTGATAATGGACAGACCTGGATAGCAGCAAGTAATGGGATGCCTGCAGGCACTACTATTTTTTCCTTATCTGCAAACGAATTCTATGTTTGCGTTGGGACAAATGCGGGTGTATATGTCTCAAATAACCATGGGCTAACATGGACGGCCGCAAGCACCGGACTACCTGTTGATGCTTATATTTATGCTGTAGAAATTAATGGCGCCTATGCTTATGCCGGCACAAATGGTAATGGCGTCTGGAAGCGACCATTATCCGAATTTGTTGGTATCGGTGATATATATAACACCGATTCATTTTCGTTATTTCCAAACCCTTCTAATGGCATTTTTACTATAAGCAGTCCTGTAAAAATCACTTTCCTTAAAGTCAGCAACGAACTTGGCGAAATTGTATATACTTCAACCAAAATAATTACAAATAATCAGTACGAAATTGATCTTTCTAAGGCTCCCAAAGGAGTCTATTTTATTACGGTGAATTATGATGAAAGGCAAAGCACAAAAAAGATTGTTGTGCAATAAATCTATTGGATGCGGATTTTACTAAGAATTAGTGTGTATTTGTGAATACAGTAGTTATATAATAAAACAATCTCTGTCAGATGGTAACGCAATAAGGATAGTGAGAGTTTGAACAATGCTTTTGGTAAGAAAACAAATAAATCATACCCAATAAATGAAGAACATGAAAAAAATTATTCTTCTCTTTGCGGCATTTGGATTTTTTTCAATCAAGAATCAGGCACAGACAGTGACTGATATTGATGGAAATATTTATAATACTGTAACTATTGGTACACAAATCTGGATGCATGAAAATCTGAAAGTGACCCATTATCTCAATGGTGTTTCAATACCCAATATTATTGATAGTATCCAATGGTGCAATCTGACAAATGGCGCATTATGCAACTATAATAATGACACAGGGAATATTTCAACTTATGGTTCTCTTTACAATTGGTATGCGGTAACTGATAGCCGTAATTTATGTCCGGGGGGATGGCATTTACCCTCAGAAACTGAATTGACAACTCTTATTAACTTTGTTGGGGTCATGGGTGCTAATGGAGGTAAAATGAAAGAGCTAGGATGTGCTCATTGGGCTTGTCCAAATGCATTAGCTGATGACAGTAGCGGTTTTACAGCTTTACCAGGAGGATATCGTAACGGCTATAATGGTTATGGGTTTTATAGTATGCTGACTTTTCATAGTGGTTGGTGGACAAGTACTTCGTACGACCCAACTAACGCTTGGATTCTAAACCTAAATTATGATAATGGAGCTGCTAACAATTACTTCCTTCCAAAAACATTTGGTTTTTATGTTCGATGCATAAAGGGAAACAGCAGCGACATTGAAAGAATTGATATTAATAAAAAAATTAAAATATATCCAAATCCAACTATAGACAGAGTGTCTATTGACTTTGCCGAAAGATATAATGTAAATATACAAATTTATAATATTTTTGGAGAGCTTGTTCTACAAAGAGAATTGAAAAGTGGCTCAAATGAAATTGATGTTAATCTGTTGTCTAAAGGTATTTTTATAATTAAGATTACGGGTGCTGATTGGACAATAAAAAGAAAATTAGTTAAGGAATAATATACTGGGCATAACTACAATCCTTTTATTGCTATTTGAAATGCCAAGGTTCAGGGGCATCAATATGTGACAGCAAATGCTTCGCCGGACGGGGTACATTTTGAACTCTTGTTGAAATTTAGGCAGTTGATGAAAAATTTATAGCAATTTTTAACATTTTTTAAAAGATATTATCCCCTGCTTATTTGTAGTTTTGTTATATCAAACAATTACGGATTTAAATATTCATTTATAAAAATAATAAAATGACAACACTCACACAAGCAATGAAAGACATGATAGCCACACAGCAATGTTTTGTAGGCACTGTAAATGCTGACGGCACACCTAATGTTGCGCCAAAACGTTCAACACGTGTATTATCAGATACTTCACTTATTTTTTCTGAAGGCACGGGTGGCGCAACTTACGAAAATGTAAAAAGAGGGTCGAAAGTTTCTATTGCCGTAGTCAACAGAGAAATATTAGATGGCTATCGGTTTGTAGGTGATACTGTTTTACACGAAAGTGGCGATTTGTACGAAGTGTCTGCTGCGATGGCTGTTAAAGTGGGCATGCCCAAACCCCGTGCAGTGGTGGTGGTTAATATAACAGAAATTCATTCGCTCAAGCCAGGCCCGATGGCAGGAAAAAAAATCTCTTAATACATTTAAACAAATATAATATGCCAGTAGTTCAAATCTCAATATTGCCACAATCAACAGAAAAGAAAGCAGAAATGGCTAAAGCAATAACTGATGACATTCACCGCATCACAGGAATAAGTAAAGAAGCTATAACAATTGGTTTTTACGAATTACCTGCCGTTAACTTTGCAACTAATGGTGAACTGCTTTCAGAACAATTCAAGCGCAGGAAGGTATAGTAGAATAATTCATTTTAAAGCTTTAGATAAAGTAAATTTGAGATACTCAGAAAGGTTATTGAACTATCATAATTTTACTTTGGATATTTTCGCCAACAAGCTCAATGGTATAAACGCCGTTGCTTAAATTACCTTTTTCAATAGAAAGCACATCAGAAGAAATATTTTTGTATGTTCTGATCAAATTCCCTGTAAGGTTATAAACAAAAACAGTATATGGTTTTTGTTCAGGATTGTCGAATTTCAGCGTTGCAGAGGCACCAAATGGGTTGGGATAAATACGTATATCAGACGCTTTGTTTGTTTCAAGATAGGTTGTATGGCTTATTATTGCAGGATTAGTTGACCCATGATTAGAAAAACCAGTGTTTGTCTGTTCAAAATTAATATCACAAGCAATGTTTGAATAGTTTGTAATCATAATAATATACCATTGGCCGGTTACAGCATTGGGTATATGACAATCCTCCTGCCACGAGGTGTTGTAACTGCAATCTAAAAGGTTTCCCGAAGGGTAGAAGGATGTGTTATCGGTATTGTTTGGACAAGAAGAACATGCCGCCGTTAACCCATTAACGCAAGGAGCTGTAAGCGATGTAAAAGGCCCCCAGCAGGCAAAATCAACATCCTGAGAAGGCGTTGTTGAGATGTGAATATTAATTGGACCCGATGTATCGACCTGCATATAATACCATGCAGGATTTGGTTGTGATAGTAAACAACCATAGTTTGGCCCTGTTTCAGCTGTGCCCGAATTTACACCCGCAGGATAAGAATAGGTAGTACCACACGCAAATGGCAAAGCGGTATTGCAATAATTATTTTGAGAAAAACTGTTTAAATAACATAAAGAAAATAAAAAAAAAATTGCTTTTTTCATGGCTTTGTTTTTTAAAAAATTAATATTTACAGTAAAGCTAATAAAAAATATCGAATTATAATAATTAATGATAAAAAATATTATTGATTTTATTGCCTATTTATTGTTCATATATTGTTTGGAAGCTGGTTTATATAGTTATTCATTCCTCACCAGCAAATACCAGTCGTTATCTAACGCCAGGATGCCATAATCATAACAAAAATTATAATGGGCATTTTCTTTTGTTGTATAGGTATGGGTGTGGTATTTGAAATCGTAGCCCTTAGTCAGGAGTTTATCTTTATGGACTTTTGTCTTGCCATTAGGGTTAAGTAAAGCCAGTATCCGTCTGTTTTTCAGCAGTATGTTATTGATCGTTTTTATAATCTTTATTTTGTCGGTGTTGAGCTTGTTATTATAAGCATTCCGACACTGGTCGTCACAGAATTTTTTATCCGAACGACCAATAATTTCCTCATTACACTCCAAACATTTGCGGTTTTCCATAAAAAAGCAATTTATTTAATAGATTATGTAAATATAGTAATTATTTGTAAATCAAAAACAAAAATGTTTATAAACGTTTACAAACGAATATTAAACGTAAGTAAGTAATTAATATCCGAATGAGGTTTGAGGGACGTTGTTACTTTGCCAAGAAAATTAGAGTGAGCTAAAGAGGCGTAGGAAGTTTGAAGTGCCTAAAGTTTGAAGTACTTAAAGTTAAAAGAGAAAAAAAACTAAAATGAATAATAAAGAATTTAGTAGTCAATTGGAAATACGGACAAAGAAGTTTGCAATAAACATTATTAAACTTTCCGCTTCTTTAGCTTATAGTTCTGAAAGCAAGGTTATTAAAAATCAAATCACTAAATCAGGTACGAGTATAGGAGCAAACTATAGAGAGGCTAACAGGGCACGAAGTATTGCTGATTTTTCAAATAAAATTAAAATATGTGAAAGTGAAGCTAATGAAACTTTATTTTGGCTGGAAATAATTGATGAAATGAATTGGTTTGAATTTGAAAAAATAAAATCAGTTTATAGAGAAGCCAAAGAAATACTAGCCATTTTCACATCCATTGGCAAAAGTCTTAAACTTTAGGCACTTCAAACTTCACACTTTAGGCACTTACAACGAACATTATTTAAAAAGTAAATTAATCAAACAACAAACAATAATTTAAAACAAACATCAACAAACATGAAAACAAACCTCAACAAAGTAGAATTAATCGGCTTCGCCGGTATGAACGCAGAAGTAAAAGAAATTAAAAAAGGTGTTAAAGTAGCTAATTTCCGTCTGGCAACCAGCGACGGCTATAAGAATAAAGCCGGCGAATGGGTGAACAGCACCACCTGGCACAACATTGTATTATGGAACGACAGTGCTGAAAAGGCAGCAGCAGAAGTCAAAAAAGGCTCCCGCATATCACTGACCGGCAAGATAAGCTACAGAAACTATGAAAACAAAGCAGGCGAAAAACGCAACACAGTAGAAATAGTTGCAAACAGCTTTGAAATACTGGCGTAAGGAAGTTAAAAGTGCCTAGAGAAAGCTATAGTGCCTAAAGTTAGAGGACTGGCACTTTTGCACTTCAGCAAGATCAGTGTTCATAGACTCATTAAAAAAACAAGAATAAAGAAACGTTATTAATATTTAAAGTTTCCCTCGTTAAAAAACGAATAATCAAATTTGAAAATGAACTTGTAACTTTAGGCACTTTAGCTCACCTTAGTTCACTTAAGGCACTTATAATCAAACATCATTTAAAAGCAAGTTAATCAACAAACATCATTTAAAAAAACATCAACAATCATTATGAAAACAAACCTCAACAAAGTAGAATTAATCGGCTTCGCCGGTATGGATATTAAAATACAGGAGTTTAAAAAGGGCAGTAAAGTAGCAAGATTCTCTTTAGGAACAAGTGAAGGGTTTAAGAACAAGCTGGGTGAGTGGGTAAACGCTACTGCATGGCATAGAATTGTACTATGGAATGAAAATGCCGATAAAGCTGAGAAGGCAGTAAAACGGGGCCTCCCAATTTCAATAACGGGTAGATTATGTTACCGCTTTTATGAATCGCAAAATGGGGAAAAAAGAATGATAGTAGAGATCTTAGCAGATAATTTGGAGATGGTGGCATAGGAGGTTAAAAGGGTCTTGAGTTATCGCAAAATCCTTCAAAAGAGATAATTGTTGAATTGGCTGAAAAATAAATCCTTGATTTGTTCTTTTTTGAAAGTTCTCAAATTCAACTTTCTTAACAGAATCTGTCTGACAAAAAGTGAAAATAAAAAAAGCGTCAAATAAAGAATCTACCTGTGTATAGTCTCTGTCATTACAAAACAAACTCCAGTCTTTAACTTTAAGCACTTTAGTTCACTTTAAGTTTCACACTGAGCTTTTGTCGAAGCGCACTTTAGGCACTTCCTAAAGCTTAAACCCAATATAGTACCCCATGCTGAACTTAACTTTAATAGGAATTCCTGTTAAGATAAACTCATCGTCAACTTTTTCATAATCGGTAAGGGTTTTATAATAATAGGCATAATTGTCTTTATACCCCAGGCCACAATACAGATCAACAAAGACCTTGTTGTTAATGATGTGCTGATAGCCCATAAGCAGGCTTACATTCTGATGGACAGTTCTGTAAAAGTCTTTGGTGAAGCCTCGTTGCCTGTACGAATAATTAAAAGTACTGAATGATGCATGAGGCCCTATATAAAACCCACAGGGATATTTATTTAGAGGAAGAATAAATTTATACTGCGCTTGAAAACGATATCCTGATATTTTAAGAGGCTGCGATGTCTGAACGACAGTCCCCTTTTTGCTGTGGCTGGAGTCTAATTTTTCGGAGAGGAAAATAAAAATATTTTTTGTGAGAAATGAAGCCCCAACAGAGACAGAATGTTTTTTGGATAATGAAAATTCATAACTCAATCCCAGTTCGCTGGTTATTACCGAGGGTCCCATCAGATAAGCCAAAAGATTTGTTTTGATGACTTCATAAGACATGACTTGTTTCAGATGAAGGAGTGAAGGAGCCGCAGTACTGTCTTTCTGGGCTTTAAGGATATTAAACGGACAAAAAGATAATAAACAGCAAACAAATGAACAAATAAATGTTTTCATCAATTTGTTTTATTTCTATCGCGAAAGTTCTATAGCACCATTTACGCTTATTGTTTCACCCTTAAGACCCATATAAGTGATGATGTAAAAATAAGTACCTGATGATATCTTTTCGCCTTTATACATGCCATCCCAACCATCGCGCCCCTCGTAAAGTATCTGTCCCCAACGGTTAAGAATTGTCAGGTCGTAATTTTTCATAAAAATATCATTTATACCATCTCCATTAGGTGTAAATCCATTGGGTATCGCTTTAATTCTTATCAGTATTGAATCGGAAAGATAAATACAACCATTGGCATCGGTAGCTTTAACTGAAACGGTATCATTACTCTGAAGCGTATTTGAAGTAAAAATATTGCTGATAGTGTTTTGTTTTACAGTAGTATTTACAAAATATTCATAATTCTGGTACTGAGAAGGCAAGGCCGTAAAAGTAACTGACTGGCCTAATACAATAGAGTTGCCACTCATATCACTTGTAAGCGTGAGAAACTGATAAGGGAAAACAACTATATGCACCTCTTTCCTGCCTCCGAGGTTTGAACAACCGCTGGCGCCTATAGCCTCAACCCAGACAGATGTGTTGTTGCTGAGATTATAAAGGGTAACACTATCTCCAGTAGCTAATAGCTGTCCGCCGGTTTCGCTATCCCACCAGTTAAATGTTACATTTAGTACGGCTGGTACACCAAGGTTAACACTATCAGTCTGGCACACCGCAATAGTATCGCTGATTAAAGGAGCTTGAGGAATCTCCTGTGAAACAACAAAAATAGAATCAGTAGTACCCACACCACAACCATTTGTAGGTAATACTTTTATGAATCCTGATGTGGCATATAACCAGTCAACAGTAATGGTATTGGTGTTTTGCCCACCTATAATTGATATTCCTAATGGCACCTCCCATATATAACCTGTGGCATTGTTTACCTGAATTATAAAATAGTTTGTCATATCGCCGTGGCAGACAAATAACGGCCCGTTGATATTGCCAGTAATAGAAGGTGGTAATTGGCTTACGGTAACATAAATTGACGTTGGTGTGCCATTTCCGCAAGAATTAAAGGGTGTCACTGTCACGGTACCAGTTGTAGCAGAGCCCCAGTCTAAAGAGATACTGTTTGTTCCGTTTCCTGAAACTAGGGTGGTATTAGAAGGCACATCCCACTGATATCCTGTAGCCCCTGCCACATAAGGAATCGTATATATCGCCGTCTGCCCTGCGCATACAGAATTGGGTCCGCTTATGCTTGATGGCTCATCAGGAGCACTGCTTGAGGTTATTGCTATGGATGTGGCATTGCCATTGCCACAACTGTTGTTGGGTGTTACACTTATAGTACCTGACACATTGGATGATGCCACAACATTAATGGTATTTGTTCCTTGCCCGGAAATAATAGAAATGCCATTGGGAACTACCCAAAGATAACCGGCGGCATTAGCCACTGTAGGGGTTGTATACGTTGCATTGGATCCTACACATAATGTGGCGGGGCCGGTAACTGTCGTTGCATTTCCAGGCATAGGCGCCATACTCACGGCTATTGACCCTGAGCCGCTGCATCCATTGCCGTCTGTTACATTTACTGAATAAAGACCTGCGGCGGTTGCTGTAATTGTTTGGGCATTAGAGTTGTTCTGCCATAGGTAGGTTGCATACATATTGCCGGCATCAAGAACCACACTGCCGCTTCCGCAAATAGAAGTAGGTCCGTTGGGAATGATGTTTACATTAATACTGCTGCCCACAGTTACTGTTACCGGTGTTCTGTAGTTGGCAATACAACTGGTTGTTCCGTTTACGCTGGCGACATAATAAGTCTTGCTGCTGGTAAGAACAGGCGTTGTATAAGACGCACTGCTGGCTTGTAACAGTGTCCCTCCTGTGGGAGCATTATACCAATTGAAATTAGTACTTCCGGTAGGAGAAACAACATGTAAAACAACTGAGTTGTTGTTGCAGATTGATGTGTTATTGAGTTGTGGTATAGGTTCTCCAATAATAAAAGCGTTAGGTGCCAGAGTAGCAGGAATAGCTGCTTTAATAGTACCATTATTACCTCCCGATGCCCCGGTAGTTGTCGTTAATATAAAATTCCACACTGCTGGAGGTGGCGTAGAGCCCCTTATAACTGAAAAAGCACATTCATTAACTCCTGACGGAAAATCCTGAGATAAGTTATAAGAGAAAAGCAGATTGCCCACAGGATTTCCTGCATTGCTGCCAATCCGGATATACCAGTTAGCCAGGTTGCCATTGGCCGACAGGTTATCTTCTATCAAGGAAATATTAGCTGCACTTCCCGATGAAGTTTGTTCATAAGTTACCGGGCGGTATTTCAAAGGTGTAACATTCATAGGCCCAATAGGAAAAAAATAATTTGAAGCTCCTGAAACTACCTCTCTGCGCAGCCTACCAACGACAAAACTGGTAGCAGAATATGTGGGAATGGCATTAGTGGCCGAATTACTTACATATAACTGATAATTTTCGGTAGTGTAAACAACTCCGTTTGTTAGCACCATTTCATTGGCTACATTAACATCAGAAAGCAAAAGAGCGCCTCCTCCTGAGTTGTCAACAGTAAATTTGTATAAGCTGCTGGTTCCTGTTTTAAGCAATTGTTGTGCGCTGCCGTTCAGTAGAAGTCTTCCCAAACCAGCATTATAAATTCCATTGTTAACTAAAAAATCTTTTTTCACCCAAAGTTGCCTGTCGCCATTAATCCACGTGCCGTTATTAACGGTAAAAGTTCCATTTACCCACAGGTGTCCCTGCGGATTTAAAGCATCGAGAGGATTAGCAATAGGAGACACTGTTCCTGTTGTTTTGTTGATGTATATATTATAGAAAGGGTTTGAAGACGCATTAATGTTGGAAATGGTCTGGTCGGGATGTGTGGGTTGGTTGGGGTCATAGGCCAACCAAAGCGTACTGGTACCACATATAAATGTGCCATTATTAGTCCAGGTGCCAAAAAGATATATTGTTTTGCTGGTGGCATTAAGGGTAGCTCCCGGGTCTATAACAACATGCTGCAGATAAAAACTGTACAGCCCTGAAAGAGTAGTATTCCCGCTAAAAGTAATTTTTACAAGATAATTATTATCGCTGTTGCGGTTAAAAACTCCATTGGCGACAAAATCACCCTTGATAATAGTATTTATAGGGTGAGCGGTAACACCCATCTGTAATGAATTGTTGGTGTTGCTTGTTGTTAAATTATAAAATTCGGGGATAGTCTCTCCATATATCTGCTGATGCACGTTCCCATCGAAATTTACAGTTCCGGTATTGGCGTTAAAAGTGCCCGGGTAAGTAGAGCTGCCTGTGTAAAAATCGCCTGTGAGTTCTAATGTGCCGGTATTTAGATTTAAAGTTCCATAAATTGAAATGTTGCCATAATCAGAACCATTGCCTTTTAGCTTTAGCGTATTGGAAGACAGGTTAAAAGTGCCTCCGGAACTGATACGCAATTTATAAACTGTGGCATTTGTATTTAACGTTATATTAGAGCCATTAACAATAACAACGGTGTCATTAATTCCCGGAATTACGCTGCCAACCCATGAGGAGGAACTATTCCAGTTTCCAGTAACTGCACTGCTTGTTATATTTGACGAATAAACCTTAAAAACAAAGATGAATAATACAAAACTAAATATAAACAGCTTTTTCATGGAGATTTAAATTTAATTGAACTTTTGGGGGTACAAAGGTACGATTTTTTTCTGAAAAGCAGGTAAAGAAAATTATTTGGAATCATTATTATAGAACACAGATAGCACAGATAATACGGATTAACTCAGATATTATTTCGTAAATATCCATACCTTCAGAACAATTCGAGCCCCATTCTTTTCCATATTATCTGCGTCATCCGTGTTCCATTCTTATACGCATTTTTCTTTCTGTCATTTGTGAATATTTTCCTTTTAAATTCCGGTGTTTTGCCAAAGTTTAGTAATAAACCAATTTCTTTTTCAGTCGCTTTCAAATAATTAATTAATTGACTTTTCTACGAATAACCCCATTTCAGTAAGTTCAAGAAACATTGAATTTTCATAGACTCTTTCTAAAAATCCATATCCCAAGGTATTATAAACCTTGTAATATGCCTTAATTATTTGTTCTGTTATTTCAGAGAATTGTAATTTCTCTTTCATTTTTTTGTTTTTTGTATCCGTATTTATCTGTTACATCCGCGTTATCTGCGTTCAATTCTTACCCGCGTTCAATTTCTTATTTTAAGTAATCGGCATCAATGATGTCTTTTATATTAGGGTAAGCTTCAGGAAGTCGTTTAAGCACCTCTTCTTTATCAAGCCAAAGGGCTTCTGTAATATTTTCTTTTTCCTGTGGGGTGGGCTTGGTAGTGTCTTTTGTATGCATCTGAAACCAGATGGATTTCTTTAAAAACCAGCAGTTTTTTTCGTAATAAATATGATAGGTAGGAGATAATTTTTTAGTAATTTCTAAACCGGCAATGCCACATTCTTCTTCAACCTCTCTTAGCGCAGTCTGTTGTATGTTTTCGCCTTTCTCTGTTTTTCCTTTGGGTAAATCCCATCTGTTGTTGCGTTTTATCATCAGAAGCTGATTGTCGGCATTGAGCACCATACCTCCTCCAGCTTTTATTAAACGGGTTTCGCTAAGCAAATTTTTAAATAATTTGCTTGTGTTTGCCGTTACAATAAATATTTTAGTAATTTTATCCTCCGATTTTAATTTTAAAAATAGTTTAATAAATGATGTTAGTTCTTTTTCTTTGATAATTATATCTGATTCAGAATCATTAAATTGACTTAATTTTTTGGGGGTAATTAAAAAAACAGGATTTTCGTTAAAATAAATTTTATACATGGCCAAGTTGGATAATAAAAATGAAACAGCTTATGAAGTAGCAGAATTTCTACTGCAAATTAAAGCAATAAAATTAGAAACTACAAAACCTTTTACCTGGGCATCAGGGTGGAAGTCTCCAATTTATTGCGATAACAGAAAAATTTTATCGTATCCCAAAACAAGAAATTATATCCGTCAGCAATTGGTTAGAGCTATAAACGATATTTATGGTACACCTGATATTATAGCAGGTGTTGCTACCGGTGGCATCGGGCATGGTGTTCTGGTGGCCCAGGAACTCGGCTTGCCTTTTTGTTATGTGAGGTCTGAAGAGAAAAAACACGGCCTTGAAAATAAAATAGAGGGTTATGTGGAATCAGGTCAGTCTGTTGTGGTTATTGAAGATCTGATTTCTACGGGCAAAAGCAGTCTCCGTGTAGTAGAAGCTTTGAGAGAGGCCGGCTTAAATGTTAAAGGAATGGTTGCTATTTTTTCTTATGGTTTCAAAGAAGCAGACGATATGTTTAAAAAAGCCCACTGTCCTTTAGTTTCATTGAGTAATTATGACAGCCTGATTCAAAAAGCCTCTGATGTGGGCTATATACAAGAGACTGACATTGAATTCCTTAAGGTCTGGCGTCAAGACCCGGCTAACTGGGGAAAGTAGCCAAAGTGGAAATATGGAGTAATGGAGGATGAGGCATCATGTGTTTTGCAATATTCCAACTTTCCAATTTTCCATTTCTCCATTTCTTCAAATACGGTTAATCATTATACTAAATTTTTTATCTGAATGACGACAATAGAAAGCACCAAAGAGCTGTTAAATGCTAAAGATGAGGTTATTTATGCCTTTTTAAGCAACCTTAATAATTTTGCCGAATTAGTACCCCAAGAGGTTGAAAACTGGAAATCTGACGAAACCACCTGCTCGTTCAGGGTGAGTGGCCTGGCAGATATTGCATTGAAAATTATTGAAAAAGACCCTTTTCAGAAAATTGTAATAAGCTCTGATGGCAATACTCCTGTGAGCTTTTCAATGGTTATGAATATCGCTGCTGAAACCAATGACCAGTCATTATTTCAAATCGTTTTTCTGGCCGACCTTAATTCATTTATGGCTATGATGGCCACAAAACCTTTAACAAATTTTGTTAATGTTTTAGCTCAGAAACTTCGCGAATACTACGAAAAATAAAAAAATATATGGATACTTTAGATGCTATTTTCAACCGCAGAAGCATACGCAAGTATAAACCAACTCCCGTTAAGCAAGACAATGTTCAGCTGATATTAAAAGCCGGAATGTATGCGCCAACAGCCAACAACACCCAATCGAGCCAGTTTATTGTTATTGATGAAAGAACTATGCTTGATGCTATAGCGAAAGTACATCCCTATGCAAAGATGCTCAGGGAGGCTCCTTTAGCCATAATAGTTTGTGGCGACAGAAGCCTGGAGAAAGAAGATTTTTATCTTTCTATTAATGGGTCAGCAGCTACGCAAAATATTTTACTCGCCGCCCATGCCCTGGGACTTGGTAGTGTTTGGCTGGGTGTTTATGGCAGACAGCAACGCATGAATGACATTGCACAACTTTTCAATTTACCCGAAAATATTGTTCCCATCAGTGCAGTGGCTATTGGTTATCCCAACGAAGAAAAAGTTACAGAAAACAGATATAAAGAAAATAAAATTCACTTAAATAAGTGGTAGGAAAGAAGTGCCTGGAGTTCCGATAACCATCGGAAGGAGTTTGGAGTACTTAGAGTTTGAAGACTGAAGATTGCCGACTGAGAATTGCCGACTGCCAACTTTTAGTTTTTTTAACTTGACTTTTTCATAAGATAGTAATATCTTTATCACGTTTTAATATAAATATTATGTCATTAATATAATTTTACTGATTTTTTTCTAATCATACAATAATAAAAAACCTATTTTATGAAAGAATTAATTCTTAGCCTGAAGACTATAAGCGAAATGACAAAGCTGTCTGTTCACGACAACAGGGAAACCGTTTTATTTAAAAATATAATTCATCCGCACGAAGAGCTTTGTAACTTTGAACGGGTTACTGACCAGCTTGACATGAGAAAAAAGGCTGTAATGACTGAATTAAATAAAGCGCAGATAGATTTTGACACCATTACACTTGTTGTTGCCAAAGGCGGTTTGCTAAAACCTTCAGCCAGTGGTGCTTATGTTGTAAATGAAAAGATGCTCAATGATCTTAAAGATGCCCGGACAGAACACGTATCTAATTTGGGCGGTCTTATTGCAGAAGCTATTGTAAGAGAAGCCGGCAATAAAATAAAGGCTTATATTGTTGACCCGGCCTTTGTTGATGAAATGGACGAAATAGCCAAAATATCAGGCATGCCCGAGTTGCCGCGTAGAAGCATTTTACATAACCTTAGCCAACGTTCAGTAGCCAGAAATTTTGCCAATTCAATAGGGAAAAGCTATGAATCGGTAAATGTTATTGTCGCCCACATGGGCATTGGCATTTCAGTAGGGGCTCACCGTATGGGTAAGATTGTAGATGTCAACAACGGTCTTAATGGCGATGGCCCTATGTCTCCATCAAGAAGTGGCGGAGTGCCTGCCGGTCAGCTGGTTGAGCTGTGCTTCTCAGGTAAATTTACTGAAAAAGAAATAATGAAGAAAATATACGAGAATGGCGGCATGAAAGCGTATCTTGGCACCAGCGACGCACAGGATGTTGAGAAATTAATAGCTGATGGTGATAAAAAAGCAGAAATTGTATATAAAGCTATTGCCTATCAGACAGCTAAAGAAATTGGCGCTCTAAGCACCGTTCTGAGAGGCAAAATCGACGGCATCTTACTCAGCGGCGGATTGGCCCACAGCAGGCTGATTATAAACGAAATTTCTGAGATGGTAAGTCACCTGAGCAAAATAAGAATTTATCCCGGCGAAAATGAAATGGAGGCCCTTGCTACCTATGGTCATATGATTTTAAGTAAGGAAATTGTAGTTAAGGAATATGTGTAAATTTCAATTTTGACCTATCCACAGTCCTATAATATATAGTAAATAGCAAATAGTAAATAGATGATATAAAATATGAATACAAATGCAAAAATACAAGGGTGCCCTCTACCTGCAGTATATTGCGATGCTCTGAGCCTGCAGAATAAGAATTAAGGGGAAAGGGGTTGCAATCCCCAATATTTTCTATTTAATATTTGCTATCTCCTATTTTCTATAATATATTTAAGTTTCTTTTATATGGAAAACAACACAAATACAGCCCGCCTTATCATTGATTTCTTCCATCGCACGCTCATGCACCACACGTTGTGGTTTTCTGAAGTGCAGCATCAGTTTGGACGCGAAAAAGCTCTTGAAATGATGGAAATAGCGTATAAACAAAGTTACGACTTGCAAATGAAACGCCTGTCGAAAGTGTTAAATTTTGAGATGAAAGAGGATATCCCTGCATCCCTTTTAAATAGGTCTACAGAATCACTCATGGCTCTTAAAGAAAGTGTTGCCTTAAATTGGCTGGCTAATGATGGTATCTGGTTTCAGGCTGTTGAAAATGCCTATGGTATGTCCGATGCTAAGCGTTGCAATGATTCTTGTTGGGCACAGTTTTCTCCTTTTGAAGCCTGGTCAGTAAAAAGACTGTTAAAATTACCCGAAAATTCAGGACTCGAAGGATTGAAAAAAGCGCTGCAATATCGCTTATATGCTACTATTAATAAACAGGAAATAATAGAAGAAACAGAAACCAGCTTCATCTTCCGCATGGTCGACTGCCGCGTGCAATCTGCCCGTAAGCGCAAAGGACTTGAAGACTATCCCTGCAAATCAGGTGGCCTGGTAGAATACAGAAGCTTTGCCGAAGCTATCGACAAGAACATCAAAACAGAATGTGTGGGCTGCCCACCCGATGAGCATCCGGAAGGATGGTTTTGCAGTTGGAAATTCTCTGTCTGATGGCCGTCATAGTTTCACTAAGGGCTGGCCTGTGTGCTGTAAGTGAAGCTATGACTAAAGGAGGGTGTAAGGTGTCTTTTTATTGTTGACGTCAAGTTTTTTGTGTCGTACCTACGGCACTTTCCTTAGCCTCGTTAGAGGCGATATATTTGTAGAATAAATAATAAAACATAAAACTAAGCCCCGTAGTGGGCGATATATTCTGAAAATATTATTATTAACGGTTTTCATTATAATTGATTAATTTATTAATCGGACAACAATGATTTTTTTCAGCAGATCCTAATTAAAAAAACAAAGAGCCTATTTGCCAGCTTTTCTTTCTAACCAAATAAATAATTAAAGAGTTCTTCGATTTTTGATACCGGGACTATTTTTATGTTGAAATTGTTTTCAGGGATTCCCTTAAGGTTGTATTTAGATATAAATATCGTCTGAAAACCTAATTTCTCGGCTTCTGAAATCCTTTGTTCAATGCGGTTGATGGGTCTTATTTCTCCTGATAAACCAACCTCGGCAGCAAAACATGTTTTATCGGGGATGGGGATGTCTTCTGAGGATGACAAGATGGCTGTGACAACGCCAAGGTCAATGGCAGGGTCATCTACTTTAATACCTCCGGTTATGTTAAGGAAAACATCTTTAACGCCCAGCCTGAATCCACATCGTTTTTCCAGAACAGCCAGAAGCATGTTCAGCCGACGTAAGTCAAAGCCGGTTGAAGACCTTTGTGGTGTGCCATAAGCAGCGGAGCTTACAAGAGCCTGCGATTCTATAAGCATAGGCCTGAGGCCTTCGATGGTAGCCGAAATAGTGACACCGCTCAAAGGCTCATCAAATTGTGATATCAATATCTCCGAAGGATTGGCCACTTCTCTTAAGCCATCATTAAGCATCTCGAAAATACCCAGTTCAGAGGTTGACCCGAAACGGTTTTTGGTAGCCCGTAAAATACGGTAAATATAATTTCTGTCACCCTCAAACTGAAGCACGGTATCCACCATGTGTTCCAGTATTTTAGGACCTGCCAGCGTGCCATCTTTTGTAATGTGGCCGATGATAAAAACAGATTTGTGTGTGTTCTTTGCAAAACGGTTAAGCTCGGCGGCACACTCCCTTATCTGAGAGATACTCCCTGCCGAAGAATCCAGCAATTCAGTAGTTAACGTCTGTATGGAATCTATAATGATGATATCAGGCTCTATGGCGTCAATATGTTTGAAAATATACTGGGTGTTGGTTTCTGTAAGCACATAACATTGAGCATTGTTTATGCCAAGCCTCTCTGCACGCATCTTTATCTGCTGGTCGCTCTCTTCGCCTGAAATATAAAGCACTTTAAGATTTTTTAACCCCAAAGCCATCTGAAGCATAAGGGTAGATTTGCCTATCCCCGGCTCCCCTCCTATCAGTACCAATGAACCGGGTACAATACCGCCACCCAGCACCCTGTTTATTTCGTTGTTCATCGAATCTATCCTTATCTCTGAGGCCACACTTATTTCATCTATAAGTACAGGTTTACTGCTTTTAGTTGCCGTGTTTTTTTCAAACGATGCACTTCCCTTTTCCTTATAAATTATTTCTTCTTCGTAAGTATTCCAGCTGTTACACGACGAACATTTGCCCACCCATTTGGGCGACTGGGCACCACAATTTTTGCAAAAATAAGCTGTTTTGATTTTTGTCACCGGAGGCCTTTTATTTTTTGTAAAATTCTCGTTCTTCCAGGCCACCATGTTTACCGGTATACCATTCAGTGGTAATAATCATCACGCTGCTGGTCAGCTTATGAATCTGCCATTCCACATTATAGGCCGTATAGTCCATATTGCCCCCTGAATATTTGTAATTTGGAAAATCTGAAATAGTTATAGCCGGAACCCTGAACATATTTTTATTAAAGAAGGTACCATGTGTATAATGAACTATCTTAGTAGTGAAAGTGCCGGCGCAGACAGTGTCTCCGTCAATATTCTGGTTGGTTAGTGTTTTGGCCCCGGGCAGTGTGAGCATAACATATAATTTGCCATCTGCTGTAAAAGACCACTGTTCTGTACCATTATGATTAAAAACCACCCGCTCCCAGGTCCCTGCAATTTTAGCGTCAACCTTAGACGCTTTCTGACAGGCATACAATAACACCACCAACCCAAAAAGCAATAACCCTGTTTTTATAAATAGCCTCATCTCTGAAATTTAGATATACAAATTTACATATTTTTTTTATTCTACCCAATTGTTTTCATTTTAACGTGTAACATTTTGGCGCTATACCGACCGAATAATAATTTAATATTTAAATTTCAGCCTAAAACATTTTGAGCTTCAGGATAATATTATAACTTTGAAACAAACAGAATGAGAAAATGAAGATATTGTGGTTTTATAAAAGGAAGGTTATACTTACGATAATTGTTTTTGTTAATACTTCTATAACTATTGGGCAGAACTTAGTACCAAACCCTAGTTTTGAAGAATTTGGCACTTGTAGACCTGAAATAGATTATTGTTATATGTCTTCATTTAATGGCCTGAAAAATTGGATGAGTCCTAATCTAGGTTCTCCGGATTATTATAATGTTTGTGACACCTCTTATAATTATGAATGTTATGTCCCAAACAATTTCCCAGGATACCAATACCCACATTTTGGTAATGGATATGTAGGATTAACTCCATATAATTATCAAGACAATCCATATTTTCATGAATATATTGAAGTAAAATTAACAGATTCATTAAAAGTTAATAAAAAGTATAATATTTCATTGTATATTAGTTTATCTGATAGTTCTTGCATTTCTATTAAAGATATTTCAATATTTCTTTCTGATTCATTAATTTGTTATAGTACTATTGACTCGGAATTGCCCCTTATACCTCAAATATCGTTTGATAGTACATTTTATAGTGATAAGGTTAATTGGGTAAAACTTAGCACTATTTATACTGCAACCAGTAACATAAACTATCTTACCATCGGCAATTTTAAAAGTAGAATTAATACTGACACATTAAATGTTGGAAATTGTGGCACTTTTTATACTGTTTTTTCTCATTCTGCATACTACTATATTGATGATGCTTCTGTAACTTTATGCGAAGACACAATCCCACCAATTAAAAATGTGCTTAACATGCCCAGCGCCTTCACCCCCAACAGTGATGGTAAAAACGATATTTATAAAGTACATGGGCAAAACATAAAAAGTATGTATGGCAAAATTTTTAACCGTTGGGGGCAAAAACTCTATGAATGGCATGATATAAACACAGGCTGGGATGGGAAATACAAGGGAAATGATGTTCCACCGGGAGCTTATTTCTATGTGGTTTCTGTTGCTTTTGAAGATGGAAAAATTGAGGAAAAACATGGGAGTGTGGAGGTGATAAGATGAAAGGAGGACTTGTCAGGGTTTCACTACGGGCGGGCTTGTGGGGTGCAGCTGAAGCCCTGACTAAGCGCAGGCCAAACAGCCAAAGCTACCACTTTGAGTTCAGCACAAAAGATTTATTAAAAACACACAATATATCTTGATTATTATTAGCATTTCATCCCGCAAAGCATAACTATCAGCCACCACTGCGTATTGAAATAGCCCGCCTCATTTATCCCCTGGAATTTGGTGCTTGAAATTTGAATCTTGGAATTTCTATGTGTTCTATGTGCCTTATGTGGTAAGTATTCTTGTTCACGACTTCCTGCCACTGCCTGCTGCTTTTAGCTACTTATTCAACGCCAGTATCTTCTTCTCTATAGCCGAAGTAGAATACCCCTCCACAAGCTTTATCGTTTTAACCTTCCCACCATAAGCTGTAACAATATCATAACCAACAACATCCGTAGCCTTATAGTCTTTCCCTTTGATAAGGAAATCCGGTTTAACGGCTTTTATCAGGTTATAAGGCGTGTCTTCGCCAAAGAGCACCACAGCGTCAACAAAAGAAAGGGCGGCCAGAAGCATAGCTCTGGATTTTTCGTCGTTTATAGGCCTGTTTTTACCTTTAATTTTTTTTACAGAAACGTCTGAATTTAAGCCTATTACAAGAATATCGCCCAGCGCTGATGCCTTGGCAAGATAATCAACATGGCCGAGATGTAAAATATCAAAACAACCATTTGAAAAAACAATGGTTTTGCCTTCTTTTTTCCATTCGCTTACTTTGGTCTGAATAGATTTAAAGGTGAAGATCTTTGCTTTTAAGTCGTTAATGGCTCTCATTTTTTATTTTCTTATTTCGCAAAAAGAACACACCAAACGAAAACAACCCCAGAATGGTAATAAGCGCACATTGAGACGTGTGTGTAATATAAGCATATGAAATTGCAGACGATGGATTAATAGCAAAAAGTTCTACAAGGGTAAGCTTTATAATAAAATGATAGGCGCCGATACCTCCCGGCACAGGAGCCACAATGCCCAAACTCGACATGACAAGCACGGTAAAGCCATCGGCCAAATGAAGGTGAGAGGTAGCGCTTATAGAGAAAAAACACAGATAAGACATCATGAAATACATGAACCAGATAAAAAAAGTATGTAGGATGAAAGCCCACTTATTTTCAATATGTTTTATGGCTTTAAGGCCTTCGGCAAAGCCCAGAAGAACACGCTTCAGCTTGGCATAAAAAGGCATTTTCTTTAAGTGCTTATTCGTCATTTTATACAAGATGTACAAAGCCACGATGACAACCACAAAAATAACAGTGATAATTATTAATGTGGAATAGCTGTTTGCAAAACGTAATGAAAGGGGTTTGAAAATAAGGTTATTGAGAAACCCTTTAAGAAATTCAAACTGAAAAAAGATGACCACTATAATAAGTAACAAAAGGCATAATGAATCAAATAACCGTTCAGCTACCACTGTTCCCAGCAGGATATTGAAAGGGGTTTTGGTGTTTTTGCTTAATACGCCGCAACGACTCACCTCGCCCAGCCTTGGCACCAACATATTGGCAAAATAACCTATCATTACGGCATAAAATGTCGTTGACAAACGTGTTTTATACCCCATTGATTTGATGATGAGATTCCATCGTGCAGCCCTCGATACATGGGCCAATGAGCCAAAAAACATGGCCAGCCCTATCCAGTAATAGTTGGCGGTTTTAAACTCCCCAACAAGCTTATTTAAGTCCTGATTTTTAGTTACATACCACAACAACCCTAAACCAAGAGAAAGGAAAAGGATATATTTGATAACTGAAATAATGGTGCTTTTTTTCAAAGACTACGCTATTTTATTATTTTCTGTAGGAAAAATAATCCATGGGTTGTGCTTTTTGGCTTCTTCAAAATCCATTAAAGCATAGGACATAATAATAATGGTATCTCCTTCTAAAGCCCTGCGGGCAGCAGGTCCGTTCATACTTATAATGCCCGATCCTCTTTCCGCTTTGATAACATACGTTTCAATCCGCTCGCCATTATTAAGGTTTACCACATGAACCTTTTCATTTTCAATAATGTTTACGGCATCCATTAAATCTTCGTCTATACCAATGCTTCCGATATAGTTGAGGTTTGCCTGGGTAACCCTTACCTTGTGAATTTTAGATTTTAAAACCTGTATTTGCATAATGGCACAAAATTACGAAAATATTTTCACATTATCAATCAAACGAACATTTCCTAAAAAAACAGCGGTGCATACAACCATACATTTACTTTTTGAGAGGGCTGAAAGTATTTTCAGGGACTCGCTATCGCATATCTCAACGTATTCTACCTTCATTTGTTGTTCGTGCTCAATATGGTTAACAAACTTTAATTTCAGTTCATCGAAATTATAGTTGTGTATATTATTTTTTATGAAGATAAGACCTTCGTAAATTTTGGGCGCTATTTGCCTTTCGGGCACAGTAAGGCGCGCATTTCTTGAGCTTAAAGCCAGGCCGTCTTTTTCTCTTGAAGTAGGACAGGAAACTATTTCTACAGGTAAATTAAAATCCCGGGTCATCTTTTTTACAACTGTAAGCTGTTGGTAGTCTTTTTCTCCAAAATAAGCCCTGTCGGGGCCTACAATTTCAAGAAAAGTTTTTACAATATACGCCACACCCTTAAAATGATCAGGCCGGAAATAGCCTTCCATAATCTCATCAAGATACCCCAGGTCATAGTTGAAATCAGGGCTTTTATTGATAATAGAATCGTCAGGGATAAAAACGATATCGCACCCTGCGTTTTCGAGCAGGATAGTGTCTTTCTCCGGCAAACGGGGATATTGGGCAAAGTCTTCTTTGTTGTTGAACTGAAGCGGGTTTACATATATGCTGCATACAACAATTTCGTTTTCTTCTTTAGCCCTTTTCAAAAGAGAAATATGACCTTCGTGCAAAGCACCCATTGTTGGAACAAAACCTACTGATTTCCCCCCTTCTTTGAGGGGGCCAATATTATTTTTTATTTCTTCTTTAGTGTTTAATATTAACATTATTTCAATAAAAAAGTTATAAAATTCAATTTTTTTTTTAAAATAAAATTTTGTTTTTTTAAATTTTTATTTTTCAAAAAAA